>Ga0065711_1003025_pt1 | contig 30201 bp, 20 predicted proteins | sample Hoacrofraction12_FD_59098 | JGI IMG/M metagenome (GOLD analysis project Ga0065711, IMG submission 59098) | Hoatzin crop microbial communities from Cojedes, Venezuela - Epithelial fraction 12 v2 (version 2) | ecosystem: Host-associated > Birds > Digestive system > Esophagus > Crop | place...
GCCCTGGCCCAGGCTGCCCAGGGAGGCTGTGGAGTCTCCTTCTCTGGAGATATTCCAGCCCTGCCTGGCCGCGGTGCTGTGCAGCCTGCTCTGGGTGACCTTGCTTGGGCAGGGGGTTGGTCTGGGTGACCCCCAGAGGTCCCTTCCAACCCCTAACATTCTGTGATTCTGTGCCGTCCAGAGAGCTGGGAATGGGGACAGCTTGCACCTCCTGGGAGAATCCCTGCACAGGGGAGCTGCACAGAGCACACAGTGATGCCTCAGGTCAAACCTTCACTGGCTCAGTGGGCCACCAGCATGTCCAGCTGGGGGGGCAGAGGGAAGGGAGATCTCCTTCTATCTGGCACATTTTGGTAGCAGCGGTGCCAGCCCCCATCTGTCTTGGGCCAGCCTGCCCAGCACCTTGGCCACATGTGTCAGCGTCTGGATTGCTTGTCATGGATCTGCCACCTACCCTGCCTTGGAGCAGCAGCCTTTGACTGCTGCAGCACCTCCAGTGCCACCTCTCCACCAACTCTTCCCTGCTGCTCTCACAGTCCCAACAGCAGTATCCTGGATTTTCTGTATGCAGCCTTCCTGCTCAGTGTTGTATTCATCATGCTGGTGTATGGGTATGGCTAGTCCTTACCCAGAGGATGCTACAGCCCTGGGGTAGCCCACCAGACAGATTTCTGTCCTTGCAGGTATGTGAGACATGGCTGGACAAAGGCATGGCAGCCTTGGTCATGTGGTGAGAATAACGGGAGACATTGAGGTCTTTCCTCTGGATCCCTGGTGGAGGTTCTGCCAATCTCCCTCTCCTTTTTTGTCATCTCAGTGCAGAGTTGGTCATTTCAAAATGCCATCCCTGATTTCAGTTACTGCAGTATCTTCAGTTCTGATTTTTATCCTCACTTCTGGTTTTTACTGCCATGCACAAGCCTGTTTCTAATGTCCATGGTTCCTTTCATTGCCCATGCTGTGTGTATGACCATAGGATGCATGAGGCCAAGAAGGCAGAAGAAGCTTGTCACATGCCCCTGTCAGAGGAACACATGCCTTGGAAGAAGCTGTGCAGCTCCATCCTCCTTGATTACCGAGGAGAGAATGGAGCGCTACAGGTGCAGAGTGACAGGGAGACAGGGTTCCCCTTGAAGAAGATCCTCTAGCCCTTGTGCAAGTGCTGTTTCCACTGAACATGGCAAGACCAGGCATTTTCCCAGGTCGTGTGGTGCAGTAAGGAGAGACCAAGCAGGCAGCAAACAAAGTCTGCTTGTGTTGGCCCCCAGAGCTGCAGTGTGGTTTAGGCAAAGGGTGCTGCAACCCTTCTCTGCGTGCTGTAGCAAAGTTCTCCTGTGTCTGGCTCTGCTGACCAAGGTCTTGGTCCTCCACACTGTGTGCTTCAGTTTGAGTTGTACCCAGGGCTGTGGGGAGATCCAGGTCTTAGTGCTGGCTCAGGGCACCCAGCCCTGTCCCATGGCACAGCGCTGTTGCCTGGAAGGGTTGGGTTGTTGGCAGGAGTAGAAAGCACCACTGGAGGAAGGACAACAGAGGGGCAGCTTTCCCTGTCTGTAACTCACGAGCAGACCCTTCGCTGGATGGGGATGTTCTCCTTCCAATGAGCTGTTACATCGTGCTGTGTACCTGTCCGAAATCATGAACCTTTCTCTCTGACTCATCCTTCTCTTGCCTGGAGCTGCGGGCTCACACATCCTTGTCAAGGTAGCAGGGATGCTCTCTTTCATCGGATCAGGAGACTGATGGGCACGGCTCATCACGAGCAGTGCGCAAGGCTGCATGTCGGCTGAGCAAGGCTGGCGTCGCCTCACAGGACGAGGGCTGGGAGTTAGAGAGTTGTGCATTGCTGGAAGAATCGGTGACTGAGATGATCGGCAGCAGCAAGTGCAGGCAGAGCAGCCCTGCTGCCGTATGGTTGGCCATGCCAGTCACCCTCAGGATCCAAGAACAAGAACGTTATGATTTGAATAGGTGTATGTATTGATCTCTTTTTCTCCTCTCACAGGTGATAAATGCTATCGAGCAGGACTATCGGCTCCCGCCTCCAATGGATTGTCCAAATGCCCTGCACCAGCTAATGCTTGACTGTTGGCAGAAGGATCGAAACCACAGACCCAAATTTGGTCAAATTGTCAACACCTTAGATAAAATGATCCGAAATCCTAACAGCCTGAAAGCCATGGCACCTCTTTCCTCTGGGTACGTATCTCTGTCTGCCTGTTGTCCTTTGGCTTCTGTTTGCAGATCTGCTGTCCTTTGTGTCCTGGTGGGCACCATCCTTGCATCTCTCTAGGCTAGCTGTTCTAGAGGCAGCTTGGCCTGTGTTGTTTGGTCCTTAAACCAAGTGACATTAAACAATGTCAAGGTCACCCTGGTCTGTCTCCTTGGACAGGTGAGATCTGGTGAACACGGACAGCTCATTGAGTTGGGCAGTGTACATGTGCTTGCTGGATGAGTGTGGTTGCTTTGGCAGTCCAATCGCTCATGCAAAATCCAATCGCTCAGGCAAAAAAGCCTCATCAGGCAGTATGGTGTTTCCCTGGACTGGGTGGGGATATACCAACTCGTGGGAAGCACTGGCCCCGTTAAGAGAATGTGCTTTCTCCCCTTGTGCAGCCAGGATTTTCGAGCTGCATCCCATCATCTTTGATGGCTCCTACCTCTTCTGTATGAACTGAGCCAGAAAGGCTTCTCTGATGCTCCGTGCAACCCTTCCCTCAGCTGAATGGAGTACTTTCTGAGTGGTGCTGCTTACTATGGTGCAGTGCAGGCACTGTGAATAATGCTGGTCCAGGTCCCTCCAGCTGGCGGAGGGTGCAGAAATACACGTGCTTGCCACTGTTGGTTCTGCTCATTCCCCATTTCTGTGTTTCAGGATGAACCTTCCCCTCCTTGATCGCACAATCCCGGATTATACCAGCTTCAACACTGTGGATGAATGGCTGGATGCCATCAAGATGAGCCAGTACAAGGAGAGCTTTGCCAGTGCTGGCTTCACCACCTTTGACGTAGTATCTCAGATGACTGTAGAGTAAGTGCCCAGGCTTCTAGTCCCAAAGCACAAGGAAAAGCCTCAGTATTTCAAGAGCATTTGGTTGTTATTGAATTAGTTTTTATTTTCACCTGATGTAGCTTTACTTTTATAGAATTTGTTGTTTTTGTGAACCCACTTTTAGTCTATTCAATTTCTGCAGAACAACTCTGTTCTGTAGGCTCTGTCTTGTCTCCAAACTGCATGTCTCTGTCTCCAGAATTCATTTCCATGTTATCACACCACATGTCCCCACTGTGGAAACGAAAACCCCCACAAGGGTCTCCAAAACTCCAACGTGGAACAAATGGAGGTTTCAGGATGGCATCAGGCAGTTCTCCAGCCACTCAAGAACACTTTTAGACTCCACTGTCCTCTTGAATATGTGGCTTATTGGCGATGGAGACAAGCACACTGCAAACAGACTTCTGCCTAAGAAAGGCCTCTGGAAGTCCAGATGGTTTCAAGTTTGTTCTGAATTGTTCTGCATCCACTAAAAACATCCCTCAGTGGCAAAATCTTAGCAAGTTCTTCAGAGAAGGCAGGCAGCTGAAATCCATTCACTGGGGGGTTTGAAATCCCTTGGGGCTAGCTGGGGCTTTGATGCCTCTGCTGAGAGATTTGTGGTTGGTTGCAGTGAGCTTTAGAAACTCTGCCTAAGAAAGCACCAAGCATTAAAGCCATCTGTAAGTGCTATGATGTCTCTGTGCCTGGTAACCAGGAAGGTTCTTGGATTTGGTGCCTAATTCGACACTTTAAATCTACCAACGAGTCAGAATCCATTCACGCAAACAGCCCAGCTGACCTTTTCTGGCATTTTGTTCTTATTTTCTGCCAGGAAATTCACATGGCAATTTCATTACATCTGTGGTACAACCCCAAGGCCCTGGGGATTGTTTTGGCACACTATAGGCTGTGTTCATACAACAGGAGAGTCCATAAAATCTGAAGGACAGGGAAGGAGAACTTTGACTAAATTGGGACATCACACCCGCACCACAACCCAACCTTGCCGAGGTTGTGCTGTTTGCAATATGTGTAACAGCAAACAGTTCTGCAGGCAGACCAGCTAATGAAGTCTGTTTTTTCACAGACATGCTCAGTGTCCCTTCAATGCCACTTCTCCCAGTTGCTTACCAAGTCCCTCACAGTATCTTCCAAGTCCTCTCCGAGTGCCTTCATCACAACCACAAGGGCATCCTCAGCTCATGTCCCCACTAGTTTTGACAAAACCCCCTTCCACGTTTCTCACCTGCTTGGCTGGACATAATAATAGAGAGAAGGACACTCCAAGTCCTTTTTCCATGGGAAATCATGCTGCAACATTGCTTGAAATCACCTTGTAATGTTTTCTGGTCTTTGCAGAAGTAGATGATCATGTAAGTGGAGCTGAATTGCCATGAGACACTGTTTTCTTCAAATTTGGATAGCCAGCAAAGTGTAGGTGTTTACTGAAGACTGCTTCAGTTCACCAAATCCACATGGTTTCAACACTGACCTACTTGAAAGGTTTCTCAGTGGTTTGTCTGTAGGCTGGGACACCCAGGCCACCACAGGCTCTATGCCCAGGGCAGAAAGCTTAGGAAGCACAGGTCTGTGCAGGGCCACAGTCTTATCCTGGATAACAGACAGAAGTGAAGCCTTTCGGCTTTGTTCCCAATCAGAACAAAAGCAAAAGTCAACGAGCCAAACTCATCCAAGGAGGAAAATTTGTAGCCCGGCACATCTGGCTGGGACAGAGCAGGGAATGCAAAGCCCTTGCAGTAAGAAAAACAGTCACTGTGAAGGATACCATCCTGGGTGCCAGGGTTGTGTAGTGTGCTAGCAGGTTTCCAGGGCTTTGCTGAGAAGGAGTCTGGGTGGCAGCAAAGCTGTGGCTTGGATGTTCACTCTCACACTGATCTCAGAGGGTATGGGCTGAAGCATGCTCCAGCGGTGGTCTTCAATCTGTTACCACCAACTGGAATGTGTAAGTCTGTGGCATAGCCCCATGCCCAGCTTTCCTTCTTCATGCTCCTTTCGTTTGACCAAAGAGACAAGGTCTAAAGCAAGCTCTAAGGCAAACATACAGGCCCACATGCCACTCGTACTAGAGGATTTTTTTCCACCTTTCCTTGGAGCTCCTGTTTAACCTTCTTTGCCCATCGACTTCCACTCCAAAACAGGCAAGGGTTTTGCCACACTTCCTCTTAAAAGTCTGTTCCTAACACTCAAGGAAGGAGAAAAGGCAACTGAAAATCCTTAGAGTCAGGTATGGGTCACGGCTTATGAGTGCCATCCATTCCCTGATCAGAAGACTTCATGACTGAGATTTATCCACAAAGAGGGAGATGAGAAGCAAACTCAGCTGGAGGGATCACAGGTAGGACCAACGCAGAGTGACACTCATGCTCTTGGCATGACATTTATTTTTTGCAGATGCCTAGTATCTATAAAAAATAGAAACAATGCAAAAATTAGATTGCTGTGATTTAGCAGAGAGGATAAGTAGCAAAAGTTTATATTCATGGCCTCATCAGATCAAAGCAAAAGTAGCAAGAGCAGCCATCGTCTGCACAGAGGGAGTGAGATTCGCACTGATGAGGGTGTAGCACATCCTGTTCATATGTCTCCAGGGATGGAAAAAATGGGTTACTGTGTCATGAAATGAGAGAGAATCTGAGCGTGCGAAGAAAGAAACAAAATGCTACAAGAGTAGAAAACCTAAAGCAAATCCACTTACAAGCAGTGAGCAGAGCCTGTGGCATTTGGTTTCACGCTCTCTGTTGAGGCTTCCAGTACTCCAGAGATGCTGCAGGTAGGTGGCAAATGCAAAGATTGGGAGGATAAGCCAGGAAGAGTCAAAGAGAAAGAGCAGAGGTTTCACCAGGTTTGCATGTATTTGTTGCATTTATGGAATAAATCTGTGGAGACTTCAGCTCCTTACACATCACGCTCCAGGGGACACTTATACACGGACTTGTTCTGCTGTGAGAAAATGTCTTCTGATATTTATGCAGTGTTTGTTTCTTTTCCTCCCAAAGGGACATTCTGCGAGTTGGGGTCACTTTAGCAGGACACCAGAAGAAAATTCTGAACAGTATCCAGGTGATGAGAGCACAGATGAACCAAATTCAGTCTGTGGAGGTTTGACAGCTACGTGTCCTCCGACTGCTCTTCCTTGAGGCCCTGCTCCCCTTTGCCCCTGTACGTCCAAGCTCCAGTTCTTGAGTGTTCTGCATGGACCAGAGACAAGCAGCTGCTCTGAGGATCATGGCAACAGGAAGAAACACCCTGTCATCGATAATGAGAAGTCACCAAGCGCTTCTAGAATTTAAGCAATGGAAAAAAGGGAACACAAAATACCCAACTATTTTGAAAAGAAAAAAACTATGAAATATTTTTAAATAATAATAAAGCAATGGCATTCTTGAAAAGGGCTCCAAGACCAATGGGAGTCTCCAAAGGAAGAGAAAAGAGCAGCTTCATCTATTTCCTCTTGCACAAGGCTGCTGCAGCTGGGTCCAGACACCTCTGGAGCAATGAGACTTTTTCAAGAAGATGAATGCAAAGAAAGGTTACAAGAAGCACTTCTCTTTCTCATGTGGGATGGTGGCTCTGGGAACGTCCTGCAGCCGGGAGTCCTTCCCGAAAGGCCCTGCTAGCAAATAGAAGGGGAGAGAGCGCTAAAGCTCTGCGGTGCTGTGGAACCAAGTGCATCTCAGAAACTGATGGACTTCTTCAAAAGCTGAAGACTTTTTTTTTAAAAAAACAAATAAACTGAGACTAGAAGAGGCTGTTTCCGACAAAAGAGAAGGAATCTGTAACGCTTGGGGGGTGGGGATGGGGAAAACCAATCCTTTTTACATCTCTTATTTTCTCTTGTCATGGAACAGTTTTGTGAGTGACAGTTTCCTAAGGGTCCGTCCATCCACCCTCCGATGGCATCATTGTCTCATACATATCATATGCACAAGACTTTTAGTGATGTCCTCACTAGATGCCAATGATCTTTTCCCAGAAGACTTCCCAAGTACAGTATGTAGTAGTTTTTGATTACAAATGCTGACGTGTACCTTTATTTTTCGGTTGTCATTGTTGGGAGATTTGTCCTTTTACCTTGTTTTGTTAACACAAGTTTGTGAGTTTGGGGTTGGAAATTTTTGGTTGGTTGGGGTTTTTTTTAACAAAAAAGAAACGACATCTCCAAGCATCATATCATTCAAGAACTTAAATCCCTTCCCTGTGGAAGGAAAAATTGCAGCTTATTGACAATATGCCAGGAGAAAAATTTTTTTATATGCACATTTCCTCCCGTTTGCTTGTTTGTTATTTTGCAATTTGTCACGGCCCGACAGATGTTTCTGACTGTTGGGTTTCCAGTTGTTCGCCAAGATGAAATGACCACCTGCTCGATTCAGGGTTGCTGGTGCAGGGGGGAGCAGCATCACAGAGGGGCTGGGGGGGGGTTTGCAGCAGGGAGAGAAAGACAGGGGAGGGCAGATGGGTTGTGTGAGGGAATGATGACTCCTCAGCTGGCCGTCAGAGCCCTTTGGAAATGTCTGACCACGTAGCAAGGTGTCAGGTTGGTGCACGTACCACAGAAAGGCAGGGTAAACCCGGTCCTCTGAGAGGAGCTCGCGGCATGTGGTTTCTCAGAGTCTGGATTGTGTTAGCTGCCAGGTTGTGGATGGTTTGCTACCGTAACTGAACTCTGTGGATGTGCTCTGTGCCCTTCGGGGACCCGGTCCCTTCGTTAGACGATGCCCTGGGGGCCCCGTGGCAGCTTCGCTCTCAGCTGGTCACCTCGAGGAGAGCCTGGGACAGCAAAGGCAAAAACTCTGATCTGGTAGCCCGGATCTCTGGAGGCAAAATGCTGTGGTTGAAGCTGAATGGCCAATCAGTGGATTTATAAATAACTGAAATAAATACTTTAGTTACTGACCAGGTGTTTGCTATGTGTAAATACCACCAACCAAGTGCAGGAGGGAAACAAATGAGAATTGGACTCATTCTCCCTCTTCAGCTCCACCCCATATCCTTTTAAACATGCCTACCACCACCCGCCCCTGGCCACGTGTGCCGTATTTCCACACGTCTCCTGGCCATGGCCAGCAGCACTTATGTTTACAAGCCGTTGTCTGCCATTGCCATGCCGTTCATAGGGTCCTCCACTCGTTTTCAGTAGCATGGTGTGTTGAAGGCATGTTCTTTGGAGCTGGATTTTCCAGGAGCTGAATCCAAGAGGAAGTGTGTCTGCTGTGGATGAAACTCCCCAAGCTGTCTAGACCGCTGTGGCCAGGCATCTTCTCCCTAGACTGCTTGTAAAATATGAGACCATTTATAAAATACTTAGCATTTTCCGCTTTCAGACCAGATCCGATGACAAAGCACTTACTTAGGAGTGTCAGCAGATCGTTCCCTACAAGTGAAAGTTACGTCTCTGCTTAGCTTTGCCCTGCCCTGATGTTTGGTGCTCAGCTTCAGCAGCAGGAGCCTTAACTGGAGGGTTTTTTCCTCCAGCCCCTATTTGTCTGAAATCTCTAGAGCAGGATTGTGTTTCCCTTTGTGTACAGTACTTCCCTGCTGTTGCATCCACAAGTGCATCCGTAGTCAGGTGAACATGGGTAGCAGGCACGTGCTGGGTACACAGGGACATATTGTGCGCTCAGTGTCCCCTCTGACAGAAATGCCGCTGCCCTGCGTCTCCTTCAGATGGCAGGAGGTGATGCAGGGAGAGTGAGGGGTGAGTGGACTACGGGCATGTTGTATGCAGGTGGTGCCTGGACATAATCAGCCGTCTGTCCTGTGTCCAGCCTGGTTTAGCCTGTGTGTCCAGTGAATGGATGCTTTTAATGCCTCTGAGTTTGAAAAACACTGCTCCTGGTCAGGAAATGGACTCAACTTTTAGAAAGCAGCATGCAGAGATCGGTGGCATCAGCTAAGCCACATGAAGTGCTTGCAGAGGGCACACGGAGAACCAAGAAGCTGCTCCGTGCACCCCGTCCTGTGGAAGTGCGGCGTGGCAGTGAGAGCTGCTCACATCGTGCGTCTCCGTCCCACACTGTAGCTGCTGTATTTTAACGAGGATCAGTTGTCAATCTTTCCCAGAGGCCTGTCTCAGAAGCTGTTTAGTGGCAGTCCGGGGTGAGGGAAGCGTGGTGCTGTGCCAAGTTGTCTAGCCACAGCCACCCGGCTACCTTAAGTACAAGGGAGCTTTGCAAGGAGAGCTGTCTGTCTAGAAAACTCACCAGCAAATTCCTGTGGGGCAGCCGTGTGGAAGGAGCGCGTGATGCCCTTCAGTTGTCCTTCCCAGACAATTCTTGGCTGTCCTCTGCCGTCCGTTACATTCCTGCAGACACTAAGGAGGAGCAGTGGCCAGGCAGCATCCCTGCGAAGCCTGTCGTTATTAGACAGGGCTTGGAAGAGCACTTCAGGTCATCTTCATTCAGAGACATTTTGTCTTCATGCACTGAACCTCCTCACTGGCTAGCATTGTACGCATCTACCTACCAGACCCAACCCACTGTGAAGGATGGGACCATACCAAGCTCGGTGCCACAGCTCACCAAAGCCATGGCAGCTGTCTGCAGGACAGAGAAAGCACATCCTTGTCTCTTCTTCTGACCAAAAATCACATGATGTTGGTACGAAAAGTAATGCATTCCCATCTGTGTCTACCAGGCATCGCAGTGACAGCTGTCTGTATTTGACTGCGTAGACTAATGGAGTGCTGGACCTAAAACAGAAATGATCCATAAAACACTGCGATTTTCTGCATCCCTCAAGCTCTCCTGGAAGCACAAGGAACCAAGTTCCTGTAAAGTGCTTTGGTTGTATATGCCACTGGAGCATGCTCCAGTGGAGGGCAGAGTCACAGAAGTGACTTTAACATATTTATTTCATGGGTATCAAATGCACTGCTATGAAATAGGAGTCTAATGGCAAGATTCAACTTCACGGGGAGAACGTGTAACACGGGGAACAGGCACTTGCTGACGTTGACACTGTGAAATACTGTTGTGCATGTGCATGTGTGCATGTGTGAGTACTTAACAAAAATTTTCACGATGGGATTTTCAGGCAGCTTATTGCAATTTTCACATTTCCCCTCCAACTTTCAAGCTACCTCCCAGACCTACCCTTCTCCTCCTCTGTTTCCCGCTGCCGTCTGCTGCTGAGGGTCACCTGTGACCGGTGATGGCAGCCAGTAGGAGAGCTGAGCAGGACCCTAGGTTGAAAATACTAAGTTGGTTGGCCAGTGGTAAGTTCAAATCATGGAGAGCATCATGGGTTAGAGTGGAGAAAGCAAAGCATAAGTGGGTAGTAAAAGGCTGAAATATATTTGGTGGACCATATTCAGCTGTTGCCACCAGCCCTTCACCTGGAGCTAACAGCACAGGGGTGTGCCAGGCAAAACGAAAAGCAAACTTGCAAGGTACAGCACTGCCATGAGGAATCACTTGCCCTTGCTGGCTGTGGGGACACAGAAACAGGGCACTACGAGCTGCACTCCCTCTCCCCAAATCATCTTGCCCCCTGCCCAGTAAAATCTCAGAACTACCTTTCATAAACTTCATGGAGTTTTACGGCTCTCAGCAGCTGAGGAGCTGCTTGCTGCGGTCTGGCTTCTCCTCTCCGTAGCATCCTCACTACTGAGCAGTACCTTTCAATGGTGGTAATCCACGCCCAGGGCTTCCACGTGATCTGGGTAAATGTGGCTGTCATGGGTTTACCAGTTATGCCGTATTAATTTAGTATTACAATTCAAGTGTAGAGTTGTATCCCACAGCTCCATGCCAGTCGTTATGTAGCAGAGCCGTCTTGTTAGCATCACTGGACCAGTGTTAGCAGGAAAAGAACCATATGTACGGAAGCATATACAACAGTACCCCATGCAAGGCTGGGGGGAAAGTGGTGCTACATCTTCACGTAGCTCTGGCTTGGAAGGTCTGCCGTAAAGGGACTGTTGGCCAGCTACAGCAGCAGGATCCTGCTCTCTTCACTGGCTGTCTCCTGGGCTGGCATGTCATGAGCTAAGGAGAGAGGATGGTTTATCAGTATTAGCTGCTGGCTGTACTAATAATGGTTTTCCCACACCACTTGAAGTTGCTCTTTGAACTGGTGTTAAAGGAAATGTTCTTTCCCAGTAATCACCACACAGGCTGCAGAGTAGCAGTGGCCTGTAGAGAAAACCTCTTGGTGGGCTTGAGCAGTTGAGAAAACTTCTTGTTGTATTTTCCAGGCTGATTTATACGAAACCTGGAGTCAGGGCTTGAACTCTGCTGCATCATTAGCAGTTGTATCCTCTGATGATATAATAAATCTGTGACTGCCTTGGATGTATGAATCCAGAGTGTCTGGAAGTATCACTGTTGTCTGGTTTGGTTTAGTGGAGTCTAGTTTTTTAATGCATTTTATCTTCCTTCCTGCGTGTCTAACTTGAGGCTGATTTAGTGTAAGTCTTTGTCCATCTTCAAAAATTTTACAAACTTTCAAGTTCTTCACATACAGGATTCAGCATTTCCTCCTTCAAAGTTGTATGAACAACTAACGTAGCACCAACTTCATTTTTATATTCTGCTGGCAGTTATCCAATGCCATTAAAGGTATCCTAAAAGTTATCTTCTTTGCTGTGTTCCCCTGCTTTTACACTGCAGTCTCTTGGTGAACTGGTGTTTGACGTGCTTTCAACTTTAGGACCAATAATCCTTTCTATCAATCAGTTAAGCCAAATGACATGTCCTCAGAGTCGCATGATCTGAGCTGTAGCTGCTTGCAGTCAGCACAACCACATTCTGTCCTGCAGCTCTAGTTTGTGACCTGAGCACTGGTCCCATCCGCTCATCACGCTGGTTCCACCAGGTTCACAGTTCAGTGCAGTTCTGCCATGTCTCATGAGCCATTCCCACAAAAAGATTCTCTTCTGTGTTGCTGGTTTCATCTTGTCATTACTGAGAGCTGCTAGAATCCTCCTACTATGCAGAATATACATGTTTTTTTGTCTTCAGTCACATTTTGGCCTTGTCTTTAGACTTCTGCAGGTTGACTTTCCTTTTTGTAACTATTGAGCCCTTCCCAAAGACAGGACACACATTTGGTCTGTGCTTACTTCCATATGTGTTGCAATATTCCATAGTTCTAGAAAACTCCCTGCACTCTGCAAATATTTCCTGGAATTGACCTCATTCCTCTCCCCCTGTTATTCCTGCCAGCTCCACTGACAAAGGTTATTTGCAGAAATTTGGGACTGAAAGTGAGAAGTCCTCTCTCCCCACAAATCTTTGTTTGTCTTAATCTGCATTCTCAGCTGTCTTACAATTGATTCAGCAGTTTCTCTCCTTTTTTTTTTTCCAATTCTGCAAGATATTTGTCTGCAGTCCTGTGCTTTGTAGGAGTGCAGCAGCAGTCCCCCTCCCGTAGCACTGTCTGATGACTGATTTGACTTGCTCACTCCAACCACGGACTGTTAGATATTCATAGTGCCCCTGACTGCCATTCCTGCCAACAAACCACAAGACTTGACCTCGTGTGCCTCTTTTTTTTTTTTTTCAGGAGCTCCATTTTGCCTTCATGAAAAAAGAACAACAAATGTTTGGTTGATCCTTTTCCAGTTCTTTCATTCCAGTAAATTTCAGGAATTTTTCAGTTGCCTCAACTGTATCTTCTACTTCTACCTCTAAGGTCTGTCTTCAGTTGCTGCACGGATGTCATGCCGTATCCTCTGATGATTTCTATGAAGTCTAGGAGGAAAGAATTAAACTTTGTCAAGTCTTTAATAGCCTAACAGCTATGTTGGCAAAAACTAATGGAAGGAGTTCGAGGAGGACTAGGGGGAAGTGTGTTATTCCAACTAGAGGTTTAAGCTGACAGTCAAATCACCCTTTTCCCCAAATTGCCTTTCTTCTGCACTTCCAGCTCACTGACTCCAGTTCGTGGTGAGTGAGCTGGTTCGTGAGGCTGAGAGATGGAGGCTGAGAAAAGCACCAGACCCCAACTGAACAGTGCCTCACAAGCACCATGGACGCCAGCCTGAGACAGGTGGTGTGGCAAATCCACACCCTTGCTCGGCCTTTGCTAGGGGAGAATAAATGTGAATCCTCTGATTTTTAACAAATATTAGCACTCAGTAGCCTTCGCACAAGAATGTTGTTATGAACCAGTAAATCTCTGATGTGCTGGCTTCTCAAATGCTGGTGATACTTGTGTTCTCCTTAACTCAAAAGGGATACACAGAAACAAAGAAATATGCAGGTATGAGCCTCAGAAACAGCCAGAAGTCTTTGGGAGGTATAAAAGATAAATAAATTTTGATTCTTGGTTTGGCGGAGGTAAACCATGATGGTAGAAAATTCCATGCCATTAAATGAAAAAAGATGTGAGTATGGTGAATGAGCAGCAGTCACTACTTCTCACAATAAAAGCACTAAGGCAGGTGAAGCAGAATATTCTTTGGGGCAAAGCACAATAATTGAAGGGTGGAACTCATTGCCGGAGCACATTGACACCAAGCATTAGATGGATTCGAAAGATGACTGGACAAATTTGTGAAAAAATAATCTCCTCGACACACAAATACCTCTTCCAGATTTTCTAGGTCACAGATGCCTGGGGGCATGGGGTGTATAACAGCGTTCCTACAGCACTTCTTTTTTACCATCGTGTTCTTGGGACTGACACATTTTAAATCTCTTAAAAGCCCAAACACTCTATCAGCATCACTGATTTTCCACTCTTCACTGTTTCTGGTGAAGCCAGAGGGCTTCCCGTGTCGAAGGAAACAACTTGCTTTCTTCTCCCAATTCCTTGTGTAACACAGGGCATCCCTGGGGCTCAGGGCTGCCGCACGTCATCAGTGCCACAAACCGCAGTAAAGGCCCAAAAAGGGAGGCTCTCTTGGCCTGTCATGCTCTGGATGTGGAAGCTTCTCCTCCTTGCCTCAATCCTTCTTTTATGATTCAGAGAGTCTTATGCACAGAGGGGGCTGCTGGGATAAGGAGAGGTCCCTTCCCTTCTTTCGTTCCTCTGCTAAGGTTTGGTTTCTAACAGTGAGATTGTTGCCCCTCTGCAGCTGGCTCAGCCTGCATGAGCAGTCGCTGCTGATCGCTTGGGTGTCTAACCATGAGTCCATGTGGACCCATGGGAGCTGCCTTGAGGATGAAAATGCAGGAAAGGAGCCTGGGACAAGCTTGTAAAATGGGCAAAGAGGTCTTGGTGCAACAGTGTGATTCAGGGCTGGGCTGGGTGTACGCAGTGAAATCCCAGAGGCACCACAGAGCAGGCACTGAGTGTTGGAGACTCCAGGACAAGATACAAGCACGTATTAAGTGCGATGTTCATTTGTGAGTGCTGGCCCAGCTCTGGAGCTGAATTTGTCCTTTATGTCCTGGGGACAACTTAGATCCAGACAAAAAAAAAAAAAACTTCTGTTGCTTAGGCTACCTTGATGGCATCATTGAAAAGCTATTTGGCAGGGGCAGTGATTTGTTTCCCTCTGCAGACTATCCCAGGAACGCGGGAGAGGGGCCTGTCTGGAGCAGAAGGGGTCCCTGGCTGTGCAGTGATGGCTCCCTGCAGACCCTTGTAAGCTGTAGGAGACCGGGGAAGGGACACAACTTTTGCTGTACTTGTGTTTCTGGCTTGGCCTCCTCTGGGCTTTGATCTCCAGTGGGGGCTGGAAGGGAGAGGACCAGTGTATTTCTAGCTGATGATTTTATAAGCTCTCTGATGGTTCTTTTTTCCTCCGAAAATCCCAGCTCCCGGGTTTATGATCCCAGGAGCACTTGGGGTCATATGAGAATCACAGCCTTTATTGCAGGACAGCAAAACCCTCATGTGACGAATTCAAGTTGCAGGGCTATGGGTTTCATGTTGGTCAGCTCAGCTTCTAGTGACCACTACATCTATTGCCACCATACCTCAGCACCTCACAGTCTGTAAAGCACGTCCTAGACGCAGGCCAAGGCTTTCCACAGGACTGAGGTACAGAGAAATAAAGCCTGACAGCCACAAAGAAGCGAAGGTACAATTCCTGTTTAAACAGCTAAGTTCAAATTGCAGGAGTTCCCAAAATACTGTGGTGCTTCTGGCATAAGAACTTGCTCAGGGTCACACAGTCAGGTTGTGGCTAGGTCCCTCAGGCCAGCAGAAGCACTGACCATCTTGCCTTCAAGCTCCAGAGTTTTCTTCCAAGCCGTTCAACAGTGGAAGGCAGGGAGACACTCCAGCTCACCCTACCCAGGATCAGCCATGTGCAGAGTGGACAGACAAGTCTGGTCCTGTCCCATCAAACAGTGAGAAGATCTAGGCAGTGAGAAACCTGGCTTGAGCAGGAGTGGAAGGAAAGAGTCCCTGGAGGGTAAGGGAGTTGGAGAGATTAAACAGGAGGTTGGACTCTCACACAACTGCAGTTTGTGGGTGCCCTGAAATGTGTCCCTTCTGCAAGGAGAGCAGTCCCTGGTGCACACATCTCTAGTGTGCCATGCTGTGGTTCTTCTCCTAGATCATCCAGATTCTTCTGCCCTCTTTGTAATGGCCCTCCCGAACCAAGACCACACATAACAGCACACTCCTTGCCATCCTGCTGGAGCTGGAGAGGGAGAAATCAGGGACTGGGAGTTTGCATCTGTTCCTTCACACATGGGTCCAAGCGTAGACCCCCTGCATCGGGGGGCATTTTGTTGGATGCCCTCCTCCAGTGACTTCTCCATCCACTTTTCAGCCTGAGACCCTTGCACCCTTTCCATTTTTATTGCTTGCCCTCCATCATCAGCTGTCTATTCTCTGCATTGTTTCTTTGCCCTCTGTCCCTTCTACAGTATAGGAGGGCTGGATGGTTTGTTTGGGTTTGGACCATCGCCAAGGTTTCCCTTCCCTGGAGCTGGCTCAGCATGTCTCTGCAGGGAACCTGGTTTTAGCTACGTTTCTTCCCATGAAAAATTGCCCCTCTGCCTTGGGGGCAATGTCTGTCTTCCTCCCTTTCCTCCTTGGAAACATCATCCACCTCGCATAACCCAGATCTTCCTGGGTAGATAAGTAGAAAGTTGTATGGATCCGGGGCAAGTGTGTCAGGATCCTTGGTCAATTTTCCCATGGAATAGTTCAGGCAAAAGGGTCCAACCCTGCCTTCTGCCCACAGGTGAAGGAGCACGCAGTTCAGTCTGAGGACATGATTTCTATTCCCAGGTCTGCTTTGGAAAGACTTTGCCGGCCTTGTGTGACTCCCTGCCATGCTGTCTGTTTTGGGTGGGCTGTGAACTCAGTCTGCCCAGGGTGTGCTTTGAGGCCCCATTTTAAGTTTCGTGGGAGTGTCCACGCAGCTGAAGCCAGAGCCAAGCAGTAGCAGTTCCTGCTGCAGAAGTGAGCCTGATGCTTCAAAGCACTGTCCAAGTAAAGCTGTGATCTCCACTCACTTACCAAGCCGTAGTCTGAGAGGTGGTGGGGTGCAGAACACAGGTGAGTTGCAATTAGGAGCTCAGAGACCTGCATTCAGGGTGGGCTGGGCACAGATAGTCAAACTGTCCTCTGCAGCCCCAGATACCATAGATCAATGGGCTTCTGAGGAACTGAAGAGCCAACATAGCTGTCCATGTTTCCATTTTAAGAGTCCTTGCAGGGAAGATCTTTTCCTAGCTCAGAGGCTAAGGCCCAGGTCAGCAATGCGAGGGAGAGAGCAAGAAGGTCCTGGAGGGAAGGAAGCCTTGTGCTGAGGTCTGAAAGGTGAGATGGGGAAGTGGCGGTAATGTAGCGGGGAGGAGGGTGGTTGACCACTGCGGCAACAGATCCTCTTGCCTCTCAGGGCGTTGGATTACTGTGGTTTGCTCATATGGCTCCTCAAACATGGCAAGGTGTGAAGCCGCCAGCCTTCACTGGAAGATCTGGGGAGGAGCTGCCTATGTCATAGGGAAGGTTTGTAGGGAAAGGAGATCTCGCTGGGTTCTCACCTCCTTGTCATGGCCTTGGAAGGAGCTGGCAGAACAGAATGGGGAAATTACGTGTATCCTTCAACTGCCCAAAGACAAGTGTGTCTAGTCAATGCTACATCTTGTCATCACCCTAACACTAGTCCAAGGATACATCAGCTGGGCTCCAGGGCCATCCCCAGCCCTGGTTTCCTACTCTTCGTCATCCTGTATGTTGGCCGTGGCCCTGTGGACAATGTAACACTTTTCATGACAGTATTTGTATTTTTTTAATTGTGAATGGGGAGATAGTGTGCAGGTCCTTGTTGCACAGGGATGTGTCTTCCATTCAGACCAGGGCTTCCCCTGGCTTCGTCAGATGTCTTTCGATGTTACTGAGAAAAATAAAGAAAGAAATAAATCAGATGTATTTATAAAGGAAACAGAAACCCGCTGCTCCAATGCCTTTGTAGGAGTATTTTTAACAAAACATTTTTTCAAAATAAATGTGAATTGTAAAGTTTAAAGCATTTGCTTGTGGCTTTCTTTTCTAGGTGCTTTGTCTGACTTTTGCCCTTCCCAATAATCCTCCCTGATTTTCTTTAGTTGAAAAGATGCTACAAATTTATATGTGCACATGTTTGAGTATTTGAACTTATGACTTCAGTGATGATTTTACTTGTTCTTCATTATTCATGGAGCAAGAGGCGATAGCCTAGTCCTATGACATTTCAGCTGCTCGATGCATTGACCAACAATTGTAAACAGGAGGAGGGAACTCAAGGCAATTCAGCTTGAACCCCACGTTGAACGTAAATCATAGCTGGTTTTTTTATAAGAATTCTGCTCCCTTGACAGCCCTGCATGTGAAAAAAAAAGGAAAATCACATATGTAAATGATCATTGTAAATCAGTGAATGGATCAGGTTCTATGGAAATGAAGTCGATGCTTTTATTTTAATTGCTATCCACAAATTCTTCTCTGCAGTAATCTTTCAACCCTTGAAGTCATGCACATTTGAGAGAGCTAGGTGTAGTTTAGATGATTGATATAAATAATATAGCAAATAGACTGTATAGACCATTAGCTGTCATAATCTAACATTCTGCTGCAATAAAAATTTTGACTCATAATAAGAACATCAATAATTTAGTTCATAATCACAGATCTATGATGTCTGATTCTGTCACCCTGCTACTTCCTTTCCAAAGGAAAAAAAAAATTTCTGCATGCATTTGTCAGGAGAATCTTAGGCTTGCTTGTTCGTAACTGAGGTAAATATTTCTGTAGTCATTAAGAGACTTCTGTACAGGTACATTTGGAAAGCAGGAGCTGGATGTGCATCTGAATCTTCGGGTCGAGACCTGAACCTGCCAAATCCATTCTCTGCACATGGTCAACGCACAACAGTTCTAAAATGTCTTGTCAATGAGCAATACTGATGGGAAGCATCCAACTGAAACCAATGAGCCTAGCAAGTCTTTTCTTTGACTGCTAATTAGTATTGTTCCTTCTGGCACTACAAATCTGAAGGTAGCCAAACAGGGCACAAGTTTGCCCCTTTTTCATCAGGCCCTGGAAAGTCCCTAAAGGTGCTTGGGTAGAGAGCCTTATTTCCTGCAGTGACAGCTCTTCCCAAGAGCCCGGGACTGATGAGCAGCAAGGGGCACAAGCCACAGGAGAAGGAGGACCGTAAAAAACGGGATCCTGGAGAGCGACCAAGTAGTTATGAGCCATATGGAAGTGGGTGCAGCTGATGCTTGCCCACCCAGACACTGACCCTCAGCCCACATACAGAACAAGCACAGCGGAGGGTCTTGGCAAGGCAGCACAGGCGTTAACTGTCTTTCCTGTCTGGAGAGCTCAACTCCCACCCCATTGGCCTGGTTGGTTAGGGAAGAGTGTTATCACTGTGTGGGCTGAGACCCAATCTCTGTTGGAAACCTGTTGAACAAATGATAAGACCAGCATCAGCTCCCAGGAACTTCTTTGGGGACACCTGAAATTCTTCCCAAGTAAGCTAAATTTTCAGCAATATTGCTGCCAGGTTGGTGCACTAGTCTGCTCCTGGGTCTGCCATGACCAATTACTGTAACAAGAGCCCTCTCAGCGCATTTTTCCTCCCAGCCCTACTTTTTGCATCAGGTCACCCACCCTCCAAAATTACCTTTGTAATGCCCACTGCTGCGAGACCCTGGTCACCTGGGTTCTTCCATCTGCGCTGTGTACATAAAGCACCTGCAAACCATTAAGGGAAGCTCCTGAGCCCGTAACCACTTGACAAACTTGATAAAGGTGCTACTTTGAAGAATACGCTGTGGGGTGGAGCACTTGTGCTCGAAGCTGGTAATAAATAGGAGCAACGTGTCTTTCATATAGCAACAGGCAAAATATCTGGCACAAGAGAGGCGAATGTTGCTGTTGTCCAAATATGAAACTGGTCCTACCTGGTCTGCTTCCGTTCTGCTTCCTTGCTTCCAGAGCAAACCATTAAGAAGGAATCTCAGCTGGATAGGTCTCATGGAAAAACTTGCTCTTCCCAAGCTATAAGCTTTTGCTTTCCTGTCCCAGGAAGGGAAGTCTACAGCATAATGCTGTTTCTGTCCTCTGTGATCCATTCCCCAAGTAACTGGTCTGCTTGCTGCTTTGAAAGCTGACTGGTAAGGAAACAGCAGCCAAAAATCTCCCTGGAAGCTTCGCTGCTACACTCGGTGGAGACGCACCACTGGTTGCTAACTGGTTTAGATATCTCTCCCATCACACTGATGTGAGTCAGGCGTAACTTGGTGAGCATCAGTGGAAAAACACCAATGGGAAACTTCTGGGAAACAGAATCCCTCATGGGTGTGTAGGGTTGCCATTTCCAAAAGTGACAAGAGACCTAAAGAGTGACATTAGAGTGAGATCTGTCTCTACGTCTCAGCTCTCCCTGCAGATGCCATCTGGTTGAGACCCACACGTGAGATCAGGCCCCATAGGCTAAATCATGATCTCTAAAACTGTGCATAAGCACCTACACTTCTGCCCTAGAGGCTGCAGATATCTCCGTGATTTGCTGGACTGCACAGGAGCTGCAGCACAGCTCAAAACCCGTCAACTTGCCTCACGTCCCTTGGTGTGCACACTTCTGGGGGCAGTTTGACAGCATCACCTGTATGCTAAATGCCTTCATACTTGATAGGCCGGAGTCACAAGATGCACAGCTTTGAACTCCCTCCTGTCTCGTAAGTAAGGCTGCAGTTCAGCTTCTCTACCAGGTGTGAAGCTTGATATCCAGGGACCCATTTGTGGATTTGGTTTTACCTTTCATAATCAAGTCCACCTTGAAGGACAGCCTTCAACTTCAGAATAGTTTCCCTGTACCCCCAACCGAACTTCTCTTTCCAGACATCAGGATCTGGTGATCTGTCTGCTTTTATCTGCAATGCTAGTAACGAATCCTCAGCACACCTTAATATTTGTGATAGTCTGAGGCATGGTTCCCTGAAAAGTTCACAGACATGGTACTTGGTGGGCTTCCTTACTCCCATGCCACAACTGATTTGGTTGATGCTTTCTGCAATATCAGTTTCTGCTAGGTCAAGGTCTTCACAGCCTCGTTCAGGGTCGTGTCTTCACTGTGCACAAGAAAGTGCACGGGAGGTCACTTGCACCTGAAGCTCAGCACACACTGAATCCGCTAGCTCTGAAGCTGCAACAAAATCTCCAGTGCTGGGTTATCGAAAGGATTTCTCTCTTGCTAGCAGATGTACCATACTGTCTGCTCTGAATAGTTTGTGTTTGCTTACTCGTTTCACTCCTGAGGCTTTGTATGGATTATTTCTCTCTGATTTCATATCAGGATTCCTTTAGTTCATTGCTGAAAGCGATGATTCCTGTGTTGTTTGGCTGATGAATATCCTGTCTGGGATGTTTGTGTCTTACACTGCCTCAGAGCCTGCATGAAATTTTAATTTCTCTTCACTCAGCTCTGGGTTTGCTCTCTCCCTTGGCACAATGCGGCTGAAGTCTTTGTAGCTCTGCTCATTCGCAGAAGCGTGGATGTCTACTTCCCATTCAATTTCCTGTTTGTTTGTGTGCCTCTGCCAGGTTTTTCCCTTATCTGGTACTAGTCAGAGCTCTAAGAAAATAAATAAAATTCTGCCATTTTGGAATTGTGCTAGTGTCATAAATGTATAAAATCTGATATTTTAAGCCACTGCTTGTATCCCAGGTATCATGCTTTCTTTCCTTGTTTTTTTTTTCTGGTCTGGAGACTTCTGCATAATGGTTGATCTTTCTATGATTACTAGATACAAGGCCATTGTGAGGCACTTTTCTTAAGGCGTTTTATCCATTGTCTGCACTGTTCCATCTCTGCATATTTATCTCCCCTCTTCTATATTTCTTTATTTACTTTTCACAGTTTAGACACATTTTTGCCTCATTTTTTCAGGTTTTCTCCACTTACCTCTGGGTCTGTTCCACTTTGTTTATCCAGTGCTTATGAGCTTTATTCATACTTCTGCCACCAAGAGAAGTAAGTGAGGGCCTTTGTTGTTCTCATCAAAGCTTTTTTATCCTTTATAGAACTGTTGTCAGGACATTTAGTAGCCAAACCAAATACAATGAACATCCTAGCTTGTTGTTGGGCCAGTTCCACTGAGAGCCCACCCTATTTCACTGCTATGGTTTGCACTCATCTGCAGGATCGAGCGCATGCTTGTATTTCCTATTTTACACCCTGCAGTAGCTTTGGGATCCACAACTCCTTTCTGATGCACTTTTAGTAGCTGAACATGATGAAAGCTTTGACTCTTCACGTCTGCCCAGGAGCATTTGCAATGCAGATTCCCATATGTTCCCAGGCATCACAGTATTGTGAGAAATGCTGGAATAGGAGTGGGGACCAAGGACTGAGTTGATGCTGGACTCAAAAGGAATGGTCCCCCATCAAGGATGCTGTCAAGAGGCCCAAGGTTGCCTAAGTGTGTTTCTGAGGCAATACTGAAAGGACCCTGGATGTGGTGCTTTCTGTACATACAGCAATGATGAGACTATGTCAGATAATGTGTCTTGCTATGCACACGTTCTTGGGCTGCCTAGAGTGATAGATAAGCGGAAGAAACCTTCAGTGGAAAGTCATCCAGCAAGTGAGGTGGATCTTTGCTCTGCTGTCCCCTCATCTTCCAAGCCATTCTGTTATTTAGAGATCTCAGTGGAGATGGTGGAAGGAAACTCTGGTGTCTCTGGTCCAGCCTCCCACTCACAGCAGAACTGTCCCCACATTAGATCAGGGCAACCAAGGTTTTGCCTAGATGAGTCTTGGAAACCCAAATGGTGCACATCCTCCACCTCCCTGGTGGCCTGTACCAGGGCTGCATGACCCTCCTGAAAAAGGAGCTTTTCAAAATGTCCAGCCAGAGCCTCTGAGCCTTCAACTTCCTTTGCCACAGGTCAGAAGAAGAAATGCATCTTTCTTTAGAAAGACTCACATAAAGACTTACAGTGGTACAGTAACCCTCTTCCTTCCAGACTTTCACTGATAAATAGTGCTGAATTGGGACTATTTTTTTTTAATTCATATCCAAGCTGTTTCACAGTTCTCAGTGCTGGATTTTTTTTTTCCTGATCTATCAAACATTTTTGTCATTGTTGATGTACATCTATTTCAATAAGACTTTAAGCAGTGCAAGTTTGCATTTCGCACGCTTATTCCTTTATGCCATGTTTTGTTTAACATTTTAATATGTACAGGATGTGCTTTGTTGTGATCTTGATGGAGAAATTCATCAAAGTACAAAATGCAGCGCAATTAAGTAAGGATCCAGGCTGACTACAAGCACAGTAAAAAATCAAACTGCAGCTCTTTGGATTTGTTGATAAAAATCAATTAAAAGTGTATTTCGGGTCAATCTAATATACATAAACTGCCAGGAAGCGATAACATAGATCATAGCGTGTTGTGGGTCTCGATTAATCATATCAGGACACATATATGAAAGTGTCACATTTATGCTAGTTAGTACATTATTCATGAGAAGTTATGGAGCTGTGAGTGCTCTGAATGGGAAGATCTGCAGGGAGGTAAATAAAAGCAGTGTCAGCAGTCTTACAGCAGAAGCTGAATAATCAATTGTTAATTCACCAAACCAAGGAAAGAGGGCAGTATGCTCAAATCAAAATGAGATTTTGTGGTGTTTTGTTGTTTTCATTAAATAAAAAAAACCACACAAACACAAGATGCCTGAGGAATTTCCTGAGACCGGAAATGATGCTTTTTGCTTCTTTTTTGTTTCCACAGGCTCTCCAAATGTCATTTCTTCTTTTTGTTTTACACATGTAAATGTTTACATATATTGTTCTGAACCAAAGGTAGGATTGTTTCATTTTGAAAATGTTACAAGTAAACAGTCTGACTGTTTAGGCAGATGATTCTCTCTGCAAGGGTCTTAGGAGAAACGCTGAAACTTCAAAAAAATCCCATTCTTTCTGGTTAAAAATATTTGCCAAACACAACATGCATTTTTACTCATTTCCATTGTTCCTGAACTCTTACTTCTTTGCAAATTTGCTGTTAGCAACAAATATGCACATATATGTATAGTGTATGCTTGTAGATGTGTGTATATAGTTGTTCTTCTCCACTGGCAATTAGCACTCAGTAACAGTACGCCCAATGTCTAGCAGCTGTGAGCGACTGTTGGAGGAAGACAAGGGATAAAACTATGATTACAAAAAAAGCAATGTGAATTTATAGAGAAGAACAGAAATCCAGGTATGTTTTAGGAAATTGCAATGGATTATTACAGATAAAACATGCTCAGAAACCTGGTAACAACAGCAAGTCTCCATGAGCTGTACCATGACAATAAATACGTATGGACAGCACAGTCTAGTAGAGTGAAAATGGGAGGGTGAACCAAGATTAAAAACTGCTTTGGTACTGGTTGAAATATCTTTTTTCAGTATTTACTGGGGGGGGAGAGGTGGGGGGTAAGAGAAGGAAGATTAATCAATAATTACTTTCTTTCACTGGAGAGATGTAAACTTTATTCATGTGTTTCACTGGTACGTGGAAAGAAAGTTTGCATTTGCTATTAGTTTTCAATAAACACAAGATGTCTAAAATACCTGAAGACAGAAAATTATTATTTGTATACTTTTTCTCCTGTTCTTTCCTGCTGACTTGGTGGCTGGAGGAGGTACTGCTCTGAATTTATTTCCTCCCTGGCTTAAACTCTGCAACTTTTCAAAACATCCGAAAAAGGTGTCTCATTCTATATCGCTCAGAAATGAACTGGTTTTCCTGTCTTGGAAATCTGCTGCTCAGTTTTTTTGCCACTTGCAATCAGGCGTAATACTGTAAGATATCTTTGTCACCCTTGCTGTTTATACCGTAGAACAATACTAAGTTTATTCAATGATCTCAGTCCCTGCCCTCTCCCCTGTCATGTGCCATGTATCCCTATCTCAGACTCTTTAAGTACAGCATCTCCATTTGACTACCTTGCTTGTTGAGTTTCTGTCAAATAATTCTCAAATAATTTGTAGTTTTTCACAGTAAGCCTCAGTTTTCTTTCTCCTGCATTTGTATGTTCTCATAATTCCCTCTTTTTCATTATCTATCATTATCATGATTCTCTGAATGTCAGCTGGATATCACAGGCTGGTTTTGTGGACATGCTATTTGCAGATTATTGTAATAGCTGCCTGGTCCAGCATTACTGACTCAATGCTCAGGCTACAGAGAGTCTCGTAATGACCCAATGTTATTTCTGATCACATCCTCCAATCAACACGTTGATACTCCTGTAGGCAGTAGTGCCCCTACCTGTTTTCTGCCTCCTTTACAGATACTGTCCCATCAAAAGCCATAAAAATGCTTGTTGACTCACTGAGAGTGGGACAGACATACCTCGTGGGTAAGATTTCTGCAGTCATGTTGTCTTTTCTGTTCCTCTACCATCTAGTTAGATTTTGACGACACTTAGAGTTGGGTCTGACAACAAGGCGTATGTTAGCACCAACGGGAGCTTTCACCCACTGTGACAGTCTCTTTTCTCTCCACCCGTATTTGCACACAGGTTAACATGAAGAAAGTTGATGTACAAAGAAGTAACATGCATCTTCATGAGCAACAGTGGAAGTTATTTGTTGGCAATATTATGCAGTGAGTAAATAGTAGTAGTGAAGGAATTCCTCACCAGTTTAGCTTTCTTCGAGCTTCGTGTGACAGTGCCTTACTTTAATTAATGGACTTACATTAGAATGGAATATAAGAGCCTTTCTAGGGACTGCAGACTGGGAAATCTTTAGTTTTCTTCAAAGTAACATCTCCCACAGTCTGTTTTTCACTTGAGGTTGTCAAGATCATCTCTTCCTTAGTGCAAGACCAGTCCATGGTCTACATCCTCCTGTGCTTTCTTCAGCCTCACTGGCATTGTCTCTGGTGACTGGGATTGCTGCCAGGCTAGGGTGTCTATGTCCTTGTGGGCTATATCGCTGCAGCATTGTCATCTGCGAGTCTTCAGAGAGTCTCCCACCAGCAGACAACTGTGTGACTGTGTTGCCTGACCTTCATCATAGTGGTTGTTGCGGGTCATCCCTGACCAAATTTCTGCTTATAGAAATGGAAGTGCTCCAGATAATTTTATTTGCATAAGCACTTGTAGGGCCAGGCACTCGGCAGCCCTGGGTTCCATGGGATGAACTACCTGTGCAAGTTGGGTGCCTGCTTTCTTTTGCTAGTCCTGTCAGAAGGGTTTTTTCATCAGTATTCGCCTTACACAAAGTGTACACACCCGCTGCTCTCTTTAAAGGACAAGACAGGCCAATGCTTGGTGATTCCAGTGGAGAGATTCCTCCATCCAACTTATATTGGGAAAAATATTTCAGGAAAATAAAAATTCAATAAATCAAGGTCACAGGAGAGCTCGCCAATTCAAACTGCTCAGTGGCCTGGATTTGTGATTTTTTTCTTTTCCAATTAACTTCATCTTCCCTAAGTGGGGATTTCACACCCCTCGTGTTAAGTAAATTGGTGTCTGGATTTTTATGAGCTTTGGCAGGAAAAAGAGCCAGTGAACCAAGAAAAATCCAGAGCTTTTGGATGGGGGCACCCAGGATTTCAGGCTCACATCTGAACCAAAGGAATGATTGTGAGAAGTCCTTTGATGAGTAAAGACAAACATTTTGATGCAATTTATAATTAAATATTGTTGTGTATCTCCGTGCTTCCAGAACCTCCTCCTGCCACTGGAGTTTCATTTGGGTTATTTATGCATCGGTGATGTATTCTGAATGCCTCACTAACATTGACGGATATTACACTTGATGTTTTTCCTTATGTCCCTTTGGTGGTGCAAATGTGAGAAAGGGCATTGAACTTTCAATGACTCTCTTGTATAACTAAAAAAAAGATTTTTTCATCGGGTTCAAAAGTTCAGTGCGTCAAGAGAAATCATCTTCTTGGCGCCATTGCGCGAGGGGCGGCAGAATTTTCGGGAGGTTTTTATCTTATAGCAAAAGATAATTACTCTGGGATGCAAATTTGGTAATTGTCACCAACATGGGCTTTCAAACCACCATGTTGATAAATTATTTGTTGTGTTTTTATTAAGCTCTATGACCCAATAGAGTGGGTTTGCCATGCTGCGAGCTGCTTACACTGAAGGACAAAAAGCTCTTGGCGCGCCATTCATTGCGGTAATAGTGCCTCAGGGTCCCTTCAGTCTCCGCTTCGCTGAGGTTGGTAGAGTCAAAAAAACAAGGTCTTTCACTTGACAGCAGGAGGAATGATGGAAAGGAAACATGGAGAAAGAGCAAAGCAAAAAATCCCAACAATTTCATCCTTCTCCACAAGTTCTTGCTGAACTCAGGACTTGGGCCTTTCCAAATGAAGTGTTTCTTCAAAGCACACTCATCTGGAAGAAGAGAAAGGAAATTAAGTCTAAAAATAAATCTGTTGGCAAGAAACATCCATTCTGGAAAAGGGCCATCATTTTGGGTGGCCAAGAAGAACCTAACCAGCTTCTGTGCATGGGGAAAAGAACAAAACAAAACAAAAACAAACACCAACTTCTCTGCAGTTAAGAAGAACAGCATTTTGTAGTACAACGCTTCTCTGGATGATGGGGCATGGACTTAAATGGAGCATCAGGTCACTCAGCTACTGGGCAGACAACAACTGATGGCCACCTTGATCATCACACAGCTTTTCCTTAGCACGGTTATGGGACCTCAGGGGCAGAAAAGTCAAACAAACCTCAGGAGACTCCTCAATAGAGAATGGCATTTTCTCCGTGAATCAGTCTGTGTTCAGAGTGTAGCATGGTGGTTTTAACCAATGTTATCTATCAGGGTAACGTTGCCCCACTGCGGAACACCTGTTCAACAAGGTGATGTGGAGGTCAATGGTGGGCCAGAAGGGCTCTTCTCACTCCATTGTGTTCTCCTCCTGGCTGATCCTGGCTTTGAGACCCCTGCCACTGACTTTTTATGAGTCCTGACTGAAATGGCTGGCAGCAGGATTGTGTACATGACCAGAGCATCCTGGAAAGCTCTTGGCAACAATCACATTGTGCTGTGTGTGCAACAACTCCAAACCCACTCAGTTTCCTGTTTGAATAAAATGTAGCTAATGCATCCTTCTGAAGAGACTCGAAGTCTTGAACTAACTTATAGAGACAACCATCTGCCCTTGCAGCAAGTGACTGGGAGTGAGACTTATCCCCACATCATCATGGACTCATGCACACATGCTCATGCGTATGTATACAGATGTGCAAGTGTTCATAAGCATACAGATATCTTTTAAAGAGAAGAGTTTAGTGAGATGCACTTGACTAGACTTCTCCACTTGCTCAGGTCTATCCATGCACTGTAACATCCCAGAGTCAGTCTGAATCAGCCCAGATCCCCTTTCTGACAGCACTGGATGCTTTCAGTCTTATTGAAAAGTCACAGGTCCTGCTGGAGGAAATGGTGGATGTGAGGTTGAACGTCTGCCAAGAGCTTGCTCTTATTGCAGATAAGGCAAACCGTGTCCTGGGCAACATTAGGAGGATTGTGGCAAGCGGATTAAGGGAAAGTAGTTTCCTCTCTGGTCAGTGCTGGTGAGGACAAACACAAATTATTTTGACCCTTTCTTCTGCTTCAAGAGGAATAGGGAGAGAGGAGAGAGGCCAGCAGTTGGTGACGAAAATGGTCTAATAGTAGCTGCAGCTACTTGCAGGCAGTCACAAGGAGAACGAAGCCCAAATTTTCAGTGGTGTTATGCGCCATAACAAGGGACAGTAAACAAAAACTGCTGGTTAGGTGATTCAGTTGGGGTGATTTCACTGCACTGCAGGTGGGGAGTCACACTACCCCCTATGACAGCCAAAGGCTTTTATTAGATCATAAAAAGTTTCCCTTGCCTAATCCTAGACAGGGATAGTAAGACCTGGTGTGACAGAGCATCTCCTTGTCCTACCACTCACTTCTAACAATTCGACTCCCATTTGGTTGACCACCTCTTTGTCCCTGAAGACTTAATAATGCCACATTTGTGCCCAATTTACCATTTCATCACATCTTCAGATGCAATCCTTCTCAGATACCCAGACCTGGTGGTTTCTCTAACCTTTCTGTCTCTGTAGCCTGTGACCCATTTTTCCAATCAGATCTTCTTTAACTTACTAACAGTACACTCCAGACCCAGTGAATATGCCTTAGCCACTGCACTAGAAATAGTGTTTTCTATTCAGCTGCTTGCAAAGTCATCCACATCTTTCTGTCACAGGTGTTCTGACTGGGAAGTCTACAGCTTTCTTGCGGTAGTCCAACTCATTCTCCCTACTCTGAGTGTTCTTGTTTACGTATGAAGAGACAGTGCGATTGCTTACAGATAACACATTTCTAAATTTCTACAATAACTTCTAGGTCATAATATGTGCAAACAAACCCTCATTCAGTGACAGTAACATTCGTTCAGAGACAACAACATCACAACAACATGAGTGTTGTCTGGGCTACGTCCCAGCTCCTGTCAGCTTGCAGTCCTGCCTGGAACGATAAAGAAATCTCTGCAGCCAGGTAGACCCACATCTTCTCCAGTGTAAAGAGTGGCTCCCTGAACTCCGCTCTGTATTTGTGCTCTCTGTGATGTGCCTTGGACTACCCTCACCGTGCTCTCTGTGCTCTAGGGTTGCACTTGGTTCTGGCACAGGTTGTAGGCTGAAGCATGGGCACATGTGTGACTGGTCAGAGACCCTGTGCTCCTCAGAGGTCTCCATGGCTCCTCCTAGTAATTTTTTTTCAAGAATGTCCAGTGGACGGTCTGTATACACTGGTATATGGGTGTTTCAGGATGAAGAAGGTGGTACGCAGGATGTTGCTTCTATGTTTTCTGGTGCTGCTGCATCTGTTGGAGAAGAGCTGGAACATCTGACTTCTGCAGTGACTGTCCTTGACTCCATTACGAGGTGAGGCATGCTGAGACTGACTTCAGGAAAGCTCAAACATGTGATGCTAGCAGGATGGTCCTTACCACCATTAGCCACCAAAACTCAGATCAGATGCATGCTTATTAGTGGCTATGGGACACACACATCCCATTGGACTGCTCCACCTGTTTTGAAGTGGGCAGAAGAATCACTTCTAGCTGGACATAATGCCGTGGCACTTCTGCAGTGAGATCCATTGAACCTGCACCCTTCCAAGTGAGACAGTTCCCATCCACAGATCCTTACTCCCTCTTCTGGGACAACCATGTTTCCCAGTTCTTTGCTGTGTAGGAAAAAGTTAATCTTCTCTGTCATACCACCAGCCAAAAACTTGCTTGTTCATCTAGGATTTCATGAGCTCCACAGAGAAATTAGATGGGGAAGAAAGAAAACTTTGGATTTCAGGAGACAGTATTTCTCTGGCGTGCTCTCTGTTAAGTCTGAGACATTTCAGGAGTGTATCAACAAGTGGTGTGTGGAGACAGTTGTCTGCTTGGATCCCTGGCACATTTGGAGAAGTTTTTCCTGGAAAATAGGTTGAGCTGCTGACAGCAATGCACTGGTTCAGCAGAGCAGCAGATTGCCTCTGTTTGGAAAGTGGGAAAGTCACTCCCAACACTTGCCGAGACATTTGCAAAACGATCATGCTTGTCTTTATAAACTGAGCTTTGAAGTGGTTTTGGCTAGAATATGAATCAGTTGCATGGGATGTGAGTGCCAGTGAAGGAGGTGAAATTTAAATTCTCAAGAGTGTGACTGTGGCAACAGACTGATTGGGTCAAAAAAAAAAAAAAAAAAAGAAGGATTTTGTGAACTGTGTTTGCT
>Ga0065711_1003027_pt1 | contig 30199 bp, 19 predicted proteins | sample Hoacrofraction12_FD_59098 | JGI IMG/M metagenome (GOLD analysis project Ga0065711, IMG submission 59098) | Hoatzin crop microbial communities from Cojedes, Venezuela - Epithelial fraction 12 v2 (version 2) | ecosystem: Host-associated > Birds > Digestive system > Esophagus > Crop | place...
GGGTGAGCTCCGCGGTGCCCCGCTGCCCGCCCCGGGGCTCCCTTCGGGCGGAGGCGGCTCCCGCGGCCCCCCGCGCCCGCGGTGGTGGCCTGAGGGGAGGTCTGGGTCCGCGCCCGCTCCCGGCGGCAGGCCCGCAGCGGGGGGGGAAGGTGGGTTTAATCCCGGCCCGGCCGTGCCTGGCGTTTCAAAGCCGCGGGGAGGAGGTGGGGAGAGCCCGTTGGCGGCAGTGGATGTGTCCGAACCGCGAAGGGACACCGGACCGCGCGGCTGGGCTCGGGAGAGCCGTACAACTTCAGTTTGTAGGTGATCAGTGACGCGAGGTATTCGTACGAATTGGCTGAGAATCGCTCAGTTCACCTGTGAAAACAGCTCCTTACTGATGTTGTTAATGCCCGTGGTTAATCTGGGTTGAGCAATAAATAGCGTTATTAATTTGGCATGTTGCATACGAAGAACATAAATGATGATGTTTTGTCTAAGAGCTTGGAAGACCAGTAGATGCCTTGCGTGCGACTTCTTGTGCTTTCAGCTCTGAATTCCTAGCTTCGTTTTATTTAATCTGTGTTTATAACAGACTGCCTTTCTGCATTTCCAGAGCTTTTTCTTTGATTTGATTTCCTAAACATCTCGCCACATCTTTGCCTTACCTTCCCTCTAAATAAACTGTAGAATAACTTCAGGGGCAGTAGCTTGCAGTGATTTTTAGAATTTTTCCTTATGAAGAAGACTGAATAGTCTGGACAGTGGCGACCAGCATCTTGAGACCTCATGGCGATCCTTGGTACTTGAATTCAGCATTTTTTTCACAGATTTTTTGGATGAGATTCAGTGTTTGTATTCTAAGTTTACTTAGCTTAAGAGTCCCATTTTAATGAGGCATGCTTTTTGTTAAACTTGTCTTTTGTAGGTGTTCATTTTAAAATACAGTAATTAGAATTTTGGTATGAGGTATTATCATCATTCTTCAGGTCTCTTTTGTGGAGGGGTGTTTACATCTTGGCCATATTTATAGAAAGATCTTACTTAATTTCTGAGTAGGTTAGTCACATACTGAAGGTATTGTTTGCTCTAATTGATGTGGATAATCAAATCTCTGATCTCACCTAGAATTAACATTAGGATTTTGCTAGATATCGCTGTTGGGATTGACTAAGTCTTTTTGTATTCAGAATTGGCGATAGCATGTAGTTTCTAAAAGCTGTCTTAAAGCAACAGTTAATTTAGCTTTTGGGATTTAATCTTGTAGAGCTAGGGAATGAATGAATGCGACTCATCAGTTCCAACTGTGCCTGTTTATTCATCAGAATGAAAAGGAGTAAAGCAGTAACCGAAACAGTGAAAAGTTGATTTGAATGGATTTCAGACTCAGAATAGCTTTGGACTTCAATGTGAACATGTTTATATTTGTGTGTATTCTTAAAAGGAGACAGGGGAAGTCCCAGAGCTGCAGATTGCTGTCAGCTGGCAGAGTACATGAAGGAAGGGTTGCCGTGGGTTTACTCTGTTCTTGTTCTCTTCTTCAGGCATCCACTAGCAGTTCTTATTAGAGACAGGATACTGTGTTAGATGGACCTTGAACCTGAGCTAGTATGGCATTTTTGTGTTTGTAATAATGTGTAGTAGCATGCAATTTGAAATTTAAAATTTCAATTAGGCAGGTGTCAGAGCTGTAAGTTTTTAAGAGCGCAGTATAAAAGTCAATACCAGGTGCAGAGAAAGCAGGCTAATGAAGGTACTATTACTTTAGATGCTTATTTGCTTTTTTGTTAGAATTTATAGGACATCCCAACTCCTGATAGGAAACGGTCACAAGTACGTTTTCTAAGTGGCAACTTCCATTCCTTTCCTGAGTGCCTTGTGGGAGTACTGTGCTTCTCACGAAGACGTTGTTGGAATCTGCTGCAACTCCCATCTGTTCCTCCGATGTTGCAATGTTGCCTCTCACTGAAACCCCAGCCATAGTTCTGCTTTCCTGTGCTGACTCTCTCCTTTTTTATGTGGCAAGCACCCGGGCACCCATGAGCCTTTCATTTATCTGTAGCATATGGAAGGGAGCAGAAGGGATCTATAAAAAGTAGTTCTGTAGCATCTTCCCTCTAAACTGGTTCCTCTGTGTTAAGGCTTACTGTAGAACTTCCCATGATAATAAGTAAAAGCAGGAAAATACCTGGTCTTGCTGCTAGAAAAGTGTCTGTTAGTTGTCTTCTGCAGTATCCTTTGGAAAGTTGTTGCAGTGAATTGAGCGAGCTTTACCATCTAGAACTACATGAATTATGTGTAGGAGTCAGGAAAGCTTCCCACATAGTTGTGCTAATGCAGTTTAATCCCAGCCTGTGGTCTGTACTCTTCCTGACCACATCTCCTGAAGTTTTCATCTTGGTTGCTACTGTTTCTTGTTCATTAAGGAAAAGATGCAGTATATTAACTTGTCCCTTCCTAATTTTAGTCTTAGAAATAGAACAATATAACAGAATTCATTTATACCTGTTTTCGGTGGATTGTGGGTGTTTACATCACAAGTGATATTGTGCTTACCTGACACGATGCCTTGCCCTGTATTACAGACATAGAGAGACAGGGAGCAAGCATTACTTAATACACTTCAAATAACTTTTGCAGTGCAGTATCCTGAACATCCCTTGACAGTTCAGACCACTGGCTCTCTTCTGTGTCATGTTTGCTGTATGGCAGGTCTGAGAACAGCTCTGACTCTGGGTTTGCATTTTTTACAGAAACATTATGAGCATTACTGTGAAGTACTCGGTAAAGTTCTTTGACAATGAGTTTCCATGGACAGCGATAAATGATAGAGATACATCGACATGCTTTGTTTGAGCTAGAAGTCTTGCATTTGGGGGAAAACCAGCAGAAAGCAAAAACAGGGTGTGTCTGAAGATGCACAAAACTTTGCTCTGGTCTTCTTGAATATCTGTGTTCATTATGCTTAGCAACCAAAGAGCACACCTTGAATTTTCCCCCGGCTTTGGAGGGCTAACAAATTCCATGTGTTCTTAAGCAATAGCATTGAGCAGACTATTTTCAAGACTCCAGGTTTTGTCCTGGAAGTGGTTTATCAGTCTACATTATGAATCATGGGTGGAATCAACCTTATCTCGGAGTTGTTAGCTCTGGAGAAAAGACGAGCTGCTAACATGAAAGGGTTTCAGTATATTTAGTCTCTTGGGATCACACCTTGTCACTGCGGCCAACATTTTGGTTTCTGTAACTTTTCTATTCAGCTGTGAAGGCTAATGTGATCCCACTATTGCCATTCTTATGTTATTTATATGAAGTAACAGATCAATTTAAAATCCAGCCTGGACAATACCCCCTTAAAGTATGTCATATTTTAATAGAAGCAAAAAAAAAAATCAACCTTGGCAGTTGTTTACTAATTTTAAAGAACAAAAATTCAAGCTTTCAGTGATGTAATAAGCCTGCAACCAAAAGCTCCTGAAATGAACTCATTGTTTACATCCTCAATGACATCAATATTTAAACATAATCATTGAACTAATCTATAAACTATAACTGCAAACTATAGAACTGTGAAATTGGAGATGCGAACATTGTCGTTTGCAGTGCGCAGAAGAGATGGTGATATGTGCATGTGAAAAGAATAGGCCTGTCTTGATGTTTTCTACCCTGTTTTGACTGTTAGGTGCTTGCCATGCATGTAACAGGGTTGTCATAGTTCTGTTCCCCATGTGCTGCTGCTCTGTTTCTGCTCCTGCTGTTCATTGCCAAGAGGAGACATCGGGTGTTCTCAGTTTGTGCGAGGAGTAGGCCAGGTGGAGTGTTGAAAAAGACATTTGCCAAGTGTCAGTGTGCACAGCTAGTAATGGTTTTGAGGTATCGCTGACTTTCAAAAGCAGAGTGGTTAGCTATCGTGAAGCAAAGAAATGAGCATCTTTACTACAAGCATGAAGTCACAAGCGCTTAAAGGGTTTTCAGTATGCGCCCATTCAGTGCAATGGGAGAAGGCTTACACCTAAAGTTTTGTACCAGAACTTGCATGTCGTTCACGTACAAAATGTAATTATACATCTGTTTATATGTTAGATAAAGATTACCTGCACCTATTTTGAAATCATTATTTTGCTGAATTGCGACTTTTAAGACCAATTTGTCTAGGACAGGCATGGAGGCAGAACAAATATCTGACTTGAAATCCTTTCTCCCCCTGGCTTAAATAAGCCTCTTCTGACTTCTTTTATTTCTGCAGGGCTTCACAGAGAAACAGTTGTTGGGAAGTTAACTACTTTAAACTTATGCTCCTAACATTTAGAGTAAAACATGAAAACACGTAGTATTTCCAATGTGGACTAGAACCAATGTCATATTACTATAAGCCTTTCCTTTTTCCTTCAGACTCCATAGATTCTCAGCTCCACAGTCTGGAAAATGCCAGTCTGAGTCCCTGTTGAAGTAAAGGCGGTCATCCAGGTAGGATTACCTTATGATTACTCTTTTGTCCAGTGTTTTCTGATACTGGACTAGGCTGTCGCTTGTTTTCTCCAGTCCTGAACAATGTGTGGATTAGTATGAGAGACCAAGAATAATTTCATATCATGCTTCGTATTAATAAAATAAAGCTGTGAGACACCATTGTACCAATATGTGGTCTAAGTATTCTTAACTGTGTGTTGCTTTATTGCTTTGTAAAGACAATAGCCTGTTTTTTGAGTTAAGAATCACTAAATTCTCTTATAATATATGATGGTATAAGTTTTGAAAAAATAGGAAAGTGTATTGCTAATACAGCCAACAGTTAATGATGACTGACTACAAAATACATTGCACTATAAATTGTATAACAAGTCTAAGAATAGAGTAAAACTGCTTCAGAGCTACTAATTATGTCTCAGAACATGGAATTGTATGCATCCATTTATATAAAGAACATAGAAAATCTTTATTGTGTTCATAATGTGTTGTTTGGTGGACTGAGCTTGGCTTTAGCAAATGAAGCTGTTCCCAAAGGAACGATGTAGTTTCGGATATGAAATGCAGAGCTGCTGTTTGATAGACAATATGCCATGAATGCTATCTAAAGAAACGGACTTGACACTGCTAATTATAAATAGAGTAGAATATAATTATTTCACAGATTACATGTGGCCAAATCAGAAGCTTCAACTGGCAGATGGAGAGGGGTTTTTTTTAATGTTTTTAGAAAACACCTTGCAAGTTCAGCTGATGGAAAGTCTTGCTTTTTTTATCACAGCCCAGAAGTGTTGCAAAAAGAGAACTGATTTAAAGAAAGAGTCTTAAATTTCTTCTCAGAGGTTTGACAGATGCAGGAATGAAAGTTTTCAATGGCTTAACAGATACTGTGATAGAGGTTTTCTGTGAATAGCTGTTCATAAGCAGTTAATTATCTCATTGTAATCTGGGTCATTTGGGAAGCTGTGAACACAGTTAACTCTTGTGTTAGGATCGCACTGTAAGGGAACGTGCATGTGGAAGGGGGAACGCTGAAGCTGCATCATCTTGAGACTAGCAGTGCTGAAGAACTGACCAAAACCAACTTCTGAGTGAGCACCTTGCGCCCTTGTTAAGGTGAAGAGAGGCTAAAGTCTAACGAGGGCGTGAAAGCTCTACTCTGTAGGTCATATCTAAAAATCCTTGCTCCTCCCCTGAAGCTCTCCCTCCCACCAGCCCGAGGCACAGCTACTGCTGCTCCCACCAGGACAAACAGCAGCCCTTTGTTAGCTGCCTGCCTGGGGCACACCCTGTCCTGGCTTCCCTGCTGCTTTCTTGCCATCTGTAGATCCTAGAGACCCTGCAAGGAGCCTTTTGCTGACTAATCTCCAAGGTAACTGCTTCAGTAAGTTTGTGTTGCCTCCAGTACATGTATAGCTAACCTGTAACTTCAGTCCCACCAACTTAAGTTTTAGCATTTACTTTCCTATGGGGAAGGGAACATCCAGTCTGTACAGCAGAGCTGTTGTAGGTTTCTTATTCAAAGATTGGTTACTTCTCCAAAGATCGGGATCTGTGAACATCAAAATTAGATGTGCTAGAAATTTTGTCTTTGTATTAAGAAGACACTACAAGTACTATAGCCCTGCAAGTCTGAAACTGCTCGGATCAAGCTGCAGTGCGTGGCTCCCTGCTTCGAAAGCTTGTTGTGTGTTTGAAATACGATACAGACAGTGACTTGGATCACCTTCCAGCTGCCACAACCAGTCTGAACACGGTATCAAAATGGCAAATAAACCTCAGGGGATAAAACTGTGAATGGCATGCTTTGAGGTAGGTGCTGAGTGGTGGCTTTGGTCCCTCATCTCACTGCTGGGAGAGTCATGTGCCTGGGCCCTGAAACCTGGAGCAGGTCGGGCGAGACACCCTGGGTGCTTCTCAGGGAAGACTAATCCAGCTTCCAGAAATCTTGATGGTTAAAACAGAGAGCAAAAGTAAGCAGCGGCTGAGTACTGAGGCAAGATAAAAGTCAGTCATCCAGCAAGCGCATTTTTTGAAGGAGTGTAGAAAAGACAGGTGTTGTCTTTTATCTAGAACCATGGCTACAGCTAGCAAATTTGGACAGTTGAAAACTGTTGTGGTTTCCCTCTGTTTCTGCTGGAAGATAACTACTTGCAGTGGATGGTGGGCATGCTAACACCCAGACCAAAGGAGAAATTGTGGCTGCAAATAGCAGATTTCAGGACAGCAACAACAGAAGAAAATGTCTTCCTGGGCAATTAGATCTGGAAAGTTCTGCTGCGAGTGCTACAAAGGGAAGGATTTGCAAGGCAGTTACTGGAGGAAATGGGAGTCAAAGGAACAGCCTTACAGTTGGAAAAAAGTTGAAAACTTTATTGTGCCAGCTGCAAACAGCTTTTGTTTCCTAGAAGCTGCGAAAACTGTTTTCTAACACTATATACTGTATTCAATATTAATTATTGTAACTGCTGCTTTCATGATAAATATGTATTTATTACTTAATAAAGATAATTAAGATTCATTCTCATTAGGACTCTTTACTGAACTTATTCACAGTGATAAATGAAGACTGTTAAATACCTTCATTTCAAAAGGAGAAAAGGTTGGGGTGGGAACAGAATGTGTTAGAAACTGATACAGAAATTTGGCTAAAAGGAAGAATCTGTAGCTGACATGGCTGTGGATGAAGAGTTTCAATATTTCAAGTACAGAATGACATTGTAGCAGAGCTGTAAAACGTTTTTTTCCTAGATATCTGATTTTAAAAGTAACGTGCAGACATTAATATGACAAATATTTGAGTTGTGGAAAGAAACTGATCCCCACATGCGACGCAGCACCGGAAACTTAAGTGGTACTTGTTAGGAAAGGTCTGCATGCTCTGTAACCTTTTCTCACAGTAGGACCTGGCTGATCTGCTAGTTTTATTAAATAAGTTAGAGAATACCAAGGAAACTTCAGAAACCTTGCAAAATGCTACTTTTCTTTCCATATTTGGAAAATAGGTGGTGGAGTGTGACCCAGGTCATTACTGTTTGGTTATTATCACCTTAACTGACTGAAAAAAAGTACAGAGAAACATAATAACCAATGTCTATAATATGAAGACACATAGTCTCAACCCAGTAACTCTTTGCTAGTGGTTCACTTCTGGCTCAGCAAACCAAAGGCCATATTAGATTTTTTTTTTATTGTTCAGAGTTAAAGCATCCTGTAGGAAGATAGGTTTTAGTTAAATATTCTTTTTACTGCTCTATGAATAGAGGCAGACAGCAGCTGTAACACAATGTTTAATTCTGTAACTTTGTTGTGTAGGTGGACAAGTGTAATCGATGATGACAGTTGAGTAAATGCCACTTCATTAATGCTGAATTTACATTTTACTTCTCAGACTTTCAGCTTTATCACATTGTTTAATGAGTTCCAGCTAGTGGTTTTGGCTTCCTATGGGTGATAGCAATCAAATTTGAAAGAAAACAGGACGCGTTCTGGTTGCTTTATCCAAGTACCGAACTCGTGATTCTGCATGCTGCTAGCTTACATCAGGGAATTAAACATCCCACCTTATTGAATCACTTATTCTGTCTTCTCTGATGTTTGCATCTGGACTGGGTATAGCATTAATATTTAAAATGTATGTATCAGTTCAATAGATGCATGCATTACTTATCAAAACACTGCAGCTTATTAAAATAAACCCGCTGTCATCACAGGTAAAAGTCTATGGAATGACATGTGGTGTCAGGAGGTGCGTTGTATGTTTTCACAAGCTGGTCAGTTGAGATGGTGGTGGTACTTCAGGAATTAAAAACACCTTCCTGATTATATGAACAGAGTATCTCCAGATTCCTGAAAAGAAAACATGGCACACACATTAATACAGTCCAAGATGAATGGACTATAGGAAAAGGAATGTATTCATTTAAGTAACTGGACCTTCTGTGGCTGTTCCATGTGTTTGTATTAACAGCTTCCAGTATGTTGTAACAGCTATGTGTGTTAACTGAGATTTCTTGTATTAGCCCACGTTGTGAAGATCTAAATAGTAAATTAAGTTATCCCCAGTTGTCCAAAAGCACATCTCATCTTGTATTGTGGTACTTATGGCTAAATATTTGTTTAGCTGCTAGTTTGCATCTCCTGTGGTTCCTCAGGTTTGGAATGAGAATAGCGTGGCCTGCTTCCATTGCCGGCACAGGAAGTGGTCGGAGCTGCTGTGGCGTGTCGGCAGGATTCCAGCGTGCTTCTGTTGCTCCTGACTCCCAGGCTACAAGGACAGTATCCTCACTGCGGAGGCCAGATGTCTTCATCCCTTTCCTTGCAGTGAACTGTTTCTCATTCACTGGCTGGTCAAATTCAAATGCTGATTTCCTTTCTTCTTAGGTGTATGTTTTTAGAGGACAGTAAGCAAAATGCTAAACTTCCCTTTTGTGTTCTCCAATTAGTGCTGCCTTACAACCTATGTGCTACTCCATCATATGTGAATTAAAAGCATACCTTTTTCCTCTTTCAAACAGGGCTTGTTTTTGGTTCTGCCGTAGCAAATGTTTAATGCATTACTGCTGTTGCTGCCTTGCATCATCTCCTGCGTAATGGAAATTGTATCCTCTTCGTTTGGATCTCTTTTGCTGCCTTCAAAAAGAAACAGATTTGTCTGTAGCTCTTGGAACAGTTTTTAGAGACTTTGTATGTAACAATACACCACTCTGAATTAGTAAGTAATGACATGACCTTTTCTTCTCCAAAACTCATTTTTGAGTAGTACATTGAGTAGTACGCTGAGATACTATCTCCCCACTTAAATGCTTGAACTAGAGAGATGAGTTTTGATAAGGGCACGCATGACAGTCACACTTGATAGCCTTGCTTCGCCAACAGAGAAGTGAGAATATGCCACAGCCTGAGTGAAAGGCTCATGTCTGGGTATCTTGTGTCAAATGTTGTGATGCTTTTTACTATGTTATATTTTCTTTGTTGGATGTAGACTGTAACAGGAAAGGTAATCCAAAATCCAGTGTTTGCATTGTTGCAAAGCCACTTACACATTTAGAAACATTTGACTTTATGCTGAGACCTTGTCTCAATGTAGCTCAACTGGGCTGTGTTCTGGCAGTCAAGATCAGGCAGATTTCTTTCTCCATTGCTTGTGTCTCGTCAGGGGGTCACTGATTTGACATTGTGTCATGGGAGTTTTTGGCTTATGACTTGGCATGTGATTGTACCAGCTGCCAGAATGACCTATGTGGTTCTATGAACTTGAAATTAAATATAAATGAAGAAAGGAAAAAAAAGAATCAACAACTTGCTAATAAAACCTGCAAGTTTGTGTGACTTTATCACCCTGAGACTTGGCATAAACGACTGCATTTGAGATCCAGAATTTGTGTACAGCAGTTACCCTAGTCATATTTCCATGATAATATTTCAAAAAGTATTGTTTCAAAATAATGTACTAAAAAACCCTTGTGCTACTTGAGATACTGGATTCCTTTGCTGTCATTGCAGTGGCATAGCAAAATCATTCAGGCGGCCTGGAAACCGGCCAGGGGTGAAAGTAGGAGAGTAATGAGAATACCTGACAGAGAATTCTGTGAACTGTCTGTGGGTGCAGCTTGGAAGAAGCAGAAGACAGAAAGTGACTGCGTTTTGAGATAGTTGCAATTCTTAACGTCTGCATGTTTTCTGAGTGGTGCAAGTTAATGTTATACAGACAGCTTTTACTTCTTTATGCTTTGCATTGCGTACACTGTTTCTGAAGAGTTCAATTTGCTTGTTTTTAATGCTTATCTTAAGGTAAAGACTTTATTCCAGTTTAAGGTAAATCTGTGCAAAAGTGAATTATGCTTCAAGGAATTTGTGTTTTTACAATTTTGTAATATTTGGAGGAATGAAAACTGGTTCCAGTAGATTTCATCCTACAATTTAGCTACTTTTGTGTCAGACTGCTGAAAGTCAAAATTCAAATATCAGAATGCATATATATTGTATTGTTGTAGTTTTGTAGTTTGATATCTAATCCTACAGCAAAATAATCAAAACAGTCTATAAACAGTTAAGATAACTGAAATTTATCTTATTAGTATCCAATATATCCCTTTCTCTGTGTGATGGGGAGAAATGCAGCTGAAGTTGAGATGAGTAATCCTGCTTCCCGGTACTGGAGAGATCAGCTGGAGGATTACAGGGAGGCAGTCGCATAGGCCAAGGAGCAGAAATCCATTCGTTGCTTCCAGACGAAAAATGATCAAAGGCTGGAGGTGGAGCTGCAACAAGGATTTGAAAGTGGTCATTTGAGCTTGGCATCTGCTGCTAAGGACTAGCTTGCTGAGATTAGTAGGGTAGGTCAAGTAAAATATGTCCTCTTATGCTCAGCAGGGCTAGCGGGAAGTCCTTGGGTGTAGTATCTTCTTTCAGCATACTTTTTTTAAGCTTGTCTGAATTATACAGTCATATGTCTGGAATATACTATAAATCAGATCCGCAGGCTTTCATAGTGAATAAAAGTGTATGCTGTTTTGATGACAAGTTTAAAAGAGCATTGGTATTCTAGTATAAGCAGATGAACTGAAATGGTAGGAAGATGTTGTGGTGTGGTATAAACCAACTGAAAATGGATTGTAATGCTCTTGCAGCTACCATGCTCTGTGCTTTGCGAAGAGAGTAAAACTAAGAAAATACAGTTTGAGATTAATTTACATAAACTTTACTGCTCAGATGCAAGCTTTGTTCTTGTTCTGCAAAACTTTTCTATGTGTCTAGCCACAAAGGTTTTGCAAGGGATAGGGAGAGGGGAAATCAACTGAAAAAAGGAAATGCCTTTGAATTCTAAATTTAAAGTGAAATTGCGTGCTAAGGAAAAATTATATACTGCAAGTCTGCTGATGAGAATGTAAGAGCTGTTATACTTTCTTCGTAAGTGACCAAGAGAGGATGTATAGGAAAAGCGAATAACAAATAGCTGTATAGCAGCCTTTGTTTTGGTGTAGCAGTCCAGCTGTTGACAGAGATCGATATCAAAACTTTTGTCTCTGACAGGCTGTCTGCACCATTTGTTTGATAGCAGCCAAAGAACCTGTTCTCAAAATGTGTTTTACGTACTTATTTGAATAATTGGGGTTTGGTTATTACAACTTAACCAGGTATCATATAGAAAAAAGTATTTCCTATAATTTGCTCTTTTATGCTGCCAGGTAATTTTCTTGAGGGTCCTGAGCTTGTGTGTTATGAGAAATGGTGAATGGTCATGTTTGGTTTGCCTTTGATGTGCAACTCCTGATGAATGCTCATACTTTCCCCTTCTATGATTCACTCAGTTGTTGCATTTGGATATGAGCCTTTAGAAGGGAGCAATAGGATGCATGATGTGATCAGGGACTTTGGAGTCTATTGGCCAAAAATATTTTGCAGTTTATCTTCAATTTCAGGTACATTGCAATGATAAAATGAAGATATAAAGATCCCCCCCAGCCAGGCCCATACCTCTTTGTGTAAAACAGTCTCCAAGCCTGAAAGACTTGTAGGAGCGGACAACAGTCTTTATTAGACCAGCTTGTGTACTTCGTTACATAGATCTTTACATGTCAAGCAAGTTGAAAGGCTGGTGTGCCTGAAAGACCGTCTGTTCTTTGAAACTATAAAGCTTAGTCTAATAGAATATGTTATTTCTGTGGACTGATCATGTGTAACTAATTGTCTTAGACCATCATGGTTGCTGCAGTTTTTCTGGCTAATGATATGTGGGCAAAAGCGGCGATTTGAACCTTTCAATAGCAAAGCAGTTGACAGTCAGTTTTGAATCATCCTGCCCGAGCTGAACATAGTAGCGACTGTAGTAAGTAAAGAGCCCGTTGAGCATGTTAGATGTAATATTGTTTCGGGTAAGATGATCTGCTGCCTGGGTGCCGAATGCTAGGGGTGCAGATGATAGGACTGCCTAGTTGCATGGAGACCAAAGAAACGGAGCTTTTTCAGATTTGGGAGTGAGTGCTGCACGAGGTGTGCTTTCTGCAGCTCTGGTTTGCAGAGTGAGCAAATTTTTAGGATGAAATTATGAGAATTGAGGTTGTGGGTCTAAGACACTTTATGAAAAGATACTCTGTGAAGTTTATTCTTGGCCAAGTTTGTCCTGCTGTGATATTAATATCTGCTTTTGCTTTCTGTGGTACAATTATTCTTGGGTATTGCCTGACAGATGGTTGTACCTTAGAGTTGTATCAGAATGATGTTATTTGCTTGACAGTTATTGTTCTCTTAGGAACATGGGACAGGAAAGGACCTTCCTATTCATCAAGTTTATTTTCATGCTCTTGTAGGCTTTATGTCATAGTCATAGACATGTGGAGCGCTGTCTTAAAAGCAGCTGGGCCTTTTCCCCTCACTACTTTAATTAGAAGCCTCTTCCAACGCTAAATTGCCCTAAACATGAGGAAGCTGCTTGTAATGTTCGACCTAAATTTACTCATCATCAGTTGGTAATAATGAGTTCTTGTGCCAAATTGTCCTTTTAAATATTTATTCCTATTATTTTATAATTATCTCACTGTGTTTCTACACAGCACTTGCTTTTCTGCTCAGCTTTACTTTTGCTAGGCTAAGGCCAACTCCTTGCAGTCTGCCTTTAGTTCTGTTGTTGAATTGTGGAGCAAAATGAAGGTATGGGTAGTCCGAGAGACTTTTCAGCTTTCACATAGCAGGTTTTTCCAGTTCCCTGAGAAGGGTGTGTCGTACTCTTTGTACTGTTGCTGATAAAAAAAGTGAATAGTAGCTTCCTTGTTATTACAGTGCACCAACAGAAACACAAAGATAGAAAATTTTGTGTTTTAAATTCACTGGACATTGTCTTTGAGTGGCGAGGTTGTTCAAGCAGTAAGGGACTCACGGCATGTCCTCTAATTTAGGAATGCAGACAATCCTGTGAAAGTGGTGTTGAAAGGCAGGCAGATGTTTGATTGCTTCAAGTGCGTGGGTTCCACTTTGTGTGTGGTATTTTTCTCCTCAGGCTGTTAAATGTTCGGATCGGTATTCTGTGGCTGATCTGTGCACAGACAAATTCTTTGTGCGCTTTTAATGAGTTACTGAAAAAAATCTGTGATCAAAGGTAAGTCAGACCTATTACAAAGGAATCAAAAACTGGAATTATGTTTAAATATTTTTCTAATATTTGTAGACACTTGCTACTTCTAAGACTCTTGATAAATCAAAGTACTCTTTAAATATTTATATTCTTAAGATTTTAATAAAAGATGCAAAAGGCAGATACATTTTTGCAGAATTTAACTACAAAATTTTAAAAAAAGAGTTTGAAAAAGCTTCAGTACGAAGACCTGACCTACTTTCTTCCCATTTAAAATCCTGAAGGCTGTTGTGTTGGAAAACATAAAACAAACAGTTAACACTGTTTAAAATGCAGTGGAAGGTTTTATATCCCAGGTTTAAAAAAGAACTTAAGCCTTCTAATGTTCAACACCGCAGCTCATACAGATTAGCCTCCTGGCTGAGAAAGTATGGAGGCAGGCACCTAAGGGCCATGTGCTGATGAGATTCTGATTTCCTGGCTAGAATTTGAAACCCATAATGTGGAGCGCTGGTGCAGTGAAGCTGTTTGGTGGGAAACCAGGGTATACATTAGACATCCATATAACCCTTATATTAATCAGAAAATAAATTCCCTACCACTTTTTGCAGTTTATCTTATGAAGATGCTTTTAATACCTATCTTATATCTCGTAGACTAGCAGTTAATTAGCTTATTTGTCCCCAAAGTAGGAAGCCTTGATGCTAGGTCCTTCTCAAGCTGAGGGAGCTCAAGCCCATATTTTTATCTTCTTACAAGAGCAAGAGTGCCATAACCCAGTCGTTTGTGCTTAGGTCAGTGACCTAACCACCAGACTGCAGATTCAGACTTCTTGCCTACTGTCTTGCATCCATCAGCTTGCATTTCTGGCTGTGTTATGGTCAACTGCATCAGGAAGGTTGTGGCAGTCCTGTGCAAAGTACCCTGCAGGCTGATGAGTTTGGTATTCTCTTGGAACACGGATTCAATTTTTCTCTTTCCAGGTGGAGAGTAGTAGAGTCTACATCTAAATAATTTGGTTTTATTATACTTTAATATTCTTAGCATTTGTTTGAGTACTCTTTTCTACTTAATGTTTGACCAGAAAATATTTTAGCAACCTGAGATACTGCAATAAGAAAATGGAATAATAATGGCTGTAATTGTTGTCATTGCTTCTGAGGATGAAGTTTTAGAGTTGTTTCATATGTAATTTTTTTTTTTTTTTTTGGCAAGATGGACATTTTGAATCCTGATACAGGAAAACAAAAGGGAATTTGTAGCTGTTTTGATTTAAAATAAATAAAATATATTTTCTGTAGGTGCAGGCTATACTGGGAGACCCAACTATGAATCTGCTTACCAAGTTAAAGAATTTTTTTTCTTTTTTTGCTCTTAAGTGGTGGCATAACACTTGTGCAAAAAATTCCTTCTCTCTCCAGATAAAGAAGGCAAGATTACAGAAAATGGGAGATCTTAGAAGGGGATAACCTAGCTGGGAAACATACTGGCTGTTAAACTTCCAAAGTATTCAAAAATAAACTTGCTGTGTTCCCATGTTGCTTGGTCCCTGTGAGATGACCCTCAAAAGTTGTGCTTCTACCTGGACAAAGTTGGAAAAGAATGAAATTGAGACAACTTTGGCGCTTAATGAGTGAGTTGCCTTGAAAGGAAGAAAATTGTGAAAAACTTTACTCAATGAAACAATGAAAATAATCATATTAACTGTTGCTTTTTAGATACAGCCTGCTATATCTTCTGGGTTTCTCAGTGTGAGACAATGATAGCCTTCATGCGTGAAGGACTTCTTTAGCTATACAATTCCTGGGGGCTATAAAGTAGCAATACTGAAGAATATGTTGAATGCTGGTATGATTGCACCCTTTTGGGGTTGGCTATAAAGCGGAAGGAAAATATGTGTGCACGGAGGGCCATTGTGGGATTGGGTTTTGTGCCCTGTATTCTCTGGAATTTGAAGTAAGTGCACACCATACATCTGATCTGCAAGACATCTTACCTTAAAGTGGTTTAGTTTTCATAGTTGGCACAGTTCACTGCAAGGAGCACATGTGCAGTGTCCTAGATACCTCAGCATGTTAGCTTCTGCCAAATTTCACTCATGTTTCCAAATGTAATATTATGCTTATGTCCTCCCCTCTCTTTGGCACTGAATTCAAACAGCACCTGTTAATATTAAGAATAAGTGAAGTTACTGTAATGTTGAGGATAAAGAGGTTTTGGTGAAAGAAAACTGGATATGGGATTTAGATTTCCTGCCTAGTTAAATATTTCAAGTGGAGGTGTTCTACTTCAGTTTTATTTAGAAGTCAGAAAGGAAAGCAATACTGTAATGTTAGCACATGCCTTTTTACTAAAATCTTCTTTCATGAGCTGGTATTTACTGATTTCAGTTCAAATGCTTGTAAGTAATAACCTGAAACATGCTGGAACATCACTTTTTTGCTGGGAGATAAGTGTTTTTTCCAGAAGCTTGTAATTCCTCTGCATGTTGGCTGATTCTCATTTGCGTTTAAATCAGCTTTAACAGAGTTGTGTAGCTTATTGGTATTCCTCTTCAGTTTGACAGCTGAAGAATAGCAGCCACAAGGCTGAACATTAGGCTAAGGCTTACATTACGTAGCCAACAATCATTTGTTCTGGTACTCTGCAGTAGAAAGATAAACCAAAGATTTCTTGCTGCTTCAACCACTGAACATCACTGAGTTTGCCGAGTTCAGTACTGCTTTTGGACAGCATTGAAACTGCTAAAGGTGGTGAACGATCTGTTCTGTGAATGTTACTGCTGTGGGCAATGTAGGGTAATGTTACAGATGCATTAATTGTTTTTCTAACACCGTAGCCATCTTTTCAGACTATTGTTTCCAAATAATTTGTTTTCTTTAAGATTGAAGAATATCAGGGGGGAATCTGTTCTGAACTCTATAACTGAATTTCTCTGAAGAGTGGTAGATAAAGGACCATGGTGATCTAACCGCTGTTGTACTTCTAGTGGCAAGAAAGAAGTGTGGAGAGAAGGAGATGATAGTACCCTTATTAGGATGTAGGCAAAGAGGTGACTGGGGAGAGGAATCCTCTGTACTGCTGCTCAAAATGTACAGTGTGTGGCTCCTTGAATAGGAAAGGAGGAGTAGCTGGTTGTCAAGGTCGCAGAGATCCAAAGGGATTGTAAAGAAGTTGGGCGGCATCTGCCTTGCACTGAGAAATGTGATTAACACAACAGGTTTTCCAACAGATTAATTGTGGAGGAAGTTGTCTGGGGAGAACTGAGATAATGGGGGAGAGCCGGTTGTGCTCTTTAATCTGACAGTTCAATACCTTCATCTCTTAATAACTATAATGAGAAGCACTTGAAACTATAAGAAAAGGAGTAGGAGAACTAGTGAATGTAGATGAAGAACATGGTTTTAGAAGATCTTGTAGTTATGCATTGCTTTCATTAGAATAAATGGAATAGAAGAAATCTCTCTCCCAAATTTTATGTGATGATAGAAGTACCTGTCTTGTCTTCATTGAAAACTAAGCTTACTTTTGATTTACTTGTGCCTGGGTGTGTCTTGTTCAAATGTCAGTCCTAACTTAGAAGCTACAGAGGCATCCTTCTCAATAAATCATTAGTTGAAAATAACACAGCACTAGGATTTTTTTTTAAATTGAAATGGATCTTTGTAGATGGATACTATTTTAAGATTATTTTAATGGAAGGGCTTCCTCTTCCTATTTTTTCAGTTGCTCACTCACTAGAGACAATAGCAGATGAAAGTACTGTGTTGCTCTGTTGGGGTGCAGGAAAAAAAGAAGGTAATGAATTCTAGTTTGATCTGAGGGAAGTAAATACCCTTATTTTTATTAACCATGTTGATGAGTTCAATGAAAAGCTAAAGTATTAACAATTATTATTTATTATGATTTTGTGCTTAAATAAAAGTGTCGTTTAGAAAGGGATCTGGACAGGCTGGATAGATGGGCTGAGGTCAATTGTACGAGGTTCAACAAGGCCAAGTGCTGGGTCCTGCACTTGGGTCACAACAAGCCCAGGCAACGCTGCAGGCTTGGGGAGGAGTGGCTGGAGAGCTGCCTGTTGGAACAGGACCTGGGAGTGCTGGTCGACAGCTGGCTGAATATGAACCAGCAGTGTGTCCAGGTGGCCAAGAAGGCCAACGGCATCCTGGCTTGTGTCAGAAATAGTGTGGCCAGCAGGAGTAGGGAGGTGATCGTGCCCCTGAACTCATCACTGGTGAGGCTGCACTTCGAATCCTGTGTTCAGTTTTGGGCCCCTCAGTACAAGAAGGACATTGACTTGCTGGAGTGTGTCCAGAGAAGGGCAACGAAGCTGGTGAAGGGTCTAGAGAACGAGTCTTATGGGGAGTGGCTGAGGGAGCTGAGGTTGTTTAGTCTGGAGAAGAGGAGGCTGAGGGGAGACCTTATTGCTCTCTACAACTACCTGAAAGGAGGCTGTAGTGAGGCAGGTGTTGGTGTCTTCTCCCACATAACAGGCAACAGGACAAGGGGAAGTGGCCTCAAGTTGTGTCAGGGGAGGTTTAGATTGCACGTTAGGGAAAAAGTCTTTACTGAAAGAGTTGTAAAGCATTGGAACAAGCTGCCCAGGGAAGTGGTGGAGTCACCATCCCTGGAGGTGTTCAAAAAATGTGTAGATGTGGCACTTCAGGACATGTTTTAGTAGGCATGGTGGTGTTGGGTTGATGGTTGGACTTGATGATCTTAGAGGTCTTTTCCAACCTTAATGTGTCTATGAATCTGTGACTATTTGTGCCTTGTTTTCCTGGATCAACGCTAGCACTTTCATCTTTTTATATGTGTTTTGGATGCAGATTGTGAAATCATTTGTTCAAGACTGGCTTTTCTACATTGCCATCTTGCTTAACACTAGTTTTTCTGACATACAGTCACGAGCTAAAACTGTGATTATATCAATTACAAAAGCATAAAGTAAACTTTTAATTGCTTGCAATGGAACTTTTTTAAAATTGTGTTGTTGTTAAATTGCACTGGAAAGTGTTTTATTAGTGTTATCATTTTATTACTATCAGTTTCAAGTAAATTATTGGAAGTTCTTAACTCGTAATTTTAAAAAGCACATTATTTTTTGAATAATACAATTCATACCATAATTTCATGAGCATTTCTAAAATTCTTTTTATGGCCTTTCTTGATTTTCTGTGAATGATGCCATTATTCTGTCTCTCACTTGAGCTCATAAACAGGAAAATATTTTCCAAATTCAGTATCATGTCAAGGCTATATTTAAGTCTTAGTCATTTCAAATCCTGTAATAGTAGCTATAAGATATATTCCTTATTATGGATTTGAACATTGAAAATATTTTGGATCGCCTAATCTCTTTTGTCAGTTACTGCAGCTTTTGTCTCTTCTTGTAATACACAGCATCTAGTCGTGCTTCTCTCTGCAACACAGTTTTGCTACAAAGATTTTACAAGGCTGTTGCTTGTACCATGTCATTCTTCTTTCTCTTTCCTTCTGCAGGATTCCTCTGTCTTGTTGAGTTATACACAGGGTACCAGACCTCCCTTCAAAGTCCTTTCGTGGTCTACTCCTATTCTGCCTGTCATTAACTCACCAGCAATATGTTGATGTATAGGGGTCCACCTCTCATCAGCCCTTAGTGACTGCTTTTAAATCTTCGTATGAGTGTCTTTCAAGCTTTCTCTGGTGCTGCCCTGAGCAGCATGTTCCTGAGGTACAAGTAAAATGAATGCATTTTTTCTTATAGTCCTTCTGGTTTTTTTTCCCCTTTCTACATGTAAAAATACCTTGATGAAGGCAAGGCAGCTACTGTTCTTAAACCAGAAGGCAAGTTTGACTCCAGCTTAACAGCGGTCTTGTTCTGCAGTGGAGTGCTGAGGGAAGATCTCTGCATCTTTGCAAAGCATCTGTTTAGTATGGCAGTCCCAAAATCATGTCACATAACTGGATGGTTGCTTTCTAAGCACTCACAGCACACAGGTGTTTTGGATTGCACATAATGTTGCTCTGTAACTTTTAGGGTATGTACCTTAATTTCATAGTTCCAGTTAAAATTCATCTAGCTTTTCAAAGGTGGCCAGCATGTAGTTTGTTAGCCTGGAAATAGATCTTGATCACAAGTAAAATCCTGAAGGAGCTGTCTTGAAACTGCTGACCAAATGCCCAATGTTTTTGTAATGTGTCCAGCCCAAATCTTTCATAGTCAAAGGATCTGAAGTCACACGCTGCAGTAGTTACAGATGCTAAGGGATTAAGAATCTCAACATTTGCTTACATGGAACGCAATTACTTTAGCAATACAACTCACAGATCTAAATTAAATTGCTTTTTTCAAATAGCCAGGTTGATAAGGTATGGAGAAAATACATGAAGGTATGATTGTACTAGAAACTACAATTATATGAATTCCAAGAAACAAAACGAGAACCAAACCTGGGAATTTTCTAATTTGTTTTCTAACAGTCATATAAACAGTTAGCTGGTTCTTAACGCTTTTTCACGTGCATAAATTTCTACCAATTTATATGGGAATTGGTCACAAATTTAACATAGGTAGGTGTGAAAGAAGAAGCATCTAGAGAAAGGCAACACTAGTCACATTTCTGTGCCTCTGTAAATGTATTTCCAAAGACGAGATGTTCCAGTTCAAAACAAAATAAAAATGGATACAAGTGCATGTGCAGACTTCTTTTGCATCACGATGTCTGTATATTAATAGAATTCAGAGAAAAAAAGGCAAACTTAATTTGCTATTTCCAATGAATAGCTTTATTCAGCTTCCTATTGAGTAATTGCAGAAGGCATGTTTCATTTTAATGAGCATTCTGGGTCCTTTCTCTCTTGGTTTTTCTCTGTTTTCCATTAGATACTTGCTGTCTTAAGTGTGTTTCCTAGCACTTTCATCAATATTGTATTTATTTCTGGATCAATTAAGAAGTGATTGTAGTGTGTAGCTTGTAATGACTAGCTTCAGGAGGTGTTGAATTTGAAGGACTTTATTATGTGGTAGAGAGTTGTGGTTTAATGTGTGAACTTATTAACATCTTCTTTCCTAAAAGGGAAAAATCTCTGGCAGAAACATCTTATAGAATGTATCAAATGGTAGCTCTAGGGTTTTAAGTTAGTTAGATATTATGTGTGTTAAAGCTTAAATTATTTCACAATAACAATTCTCTGGTTATGCCATGAATAAAAAGCACTCTGGAAAGATAGCTTTTTGTAGTAAATGATCTTGGCTGTTGCATTCTAGAGCATTCACAAGCTGCAGGTGGGGATCTCGCATTTTGCTTGTCATATTCAACAGACATGCCAGGGAAAACATACATCTATGCTTAAACATGGTATCAAAATATTATTTTATTACGTTTATTTCATAGCTGGTAAGTGATTGTGATGATCTGTATGGTGTTATTCACATGACAGTTTTTTTGACTGTGATTACTTTCATATGCAGCTTGGAGTTACTGCAATTGGCACTGTTATGCCATCTCTCATCCTGCTGTAAATCATTTTAATTTCATCTGAGATAAGCATAGAAAAATGTTGTGTACATGCATATGTATTAGGCTTTACAAACACTGTTTTCTTTTAACATTTATTACTATGAAAGCATATTTTTGAATTGCACCATGAAGAAAAGGTCCACTTCTGCTGTTTGGGTGACAAGAAATAGCTTGGCTTAAAAAAATTAGAGATCAGGAGGGTAACTCTGCAGTAGGGTGGTGAGGCTGTGGGTTTGTTCTTTTCCCTAATCAAGAAAAACAAAAGAGATGCAGCATCTTGTAATCAGAAGCAGAGCATGTGCTCCCGTTCCATCACCCAGTGCAAGTCATATGATGTGATGACTGTTGAATTTTGTGACCCAGTTATTGTGCAGGGGCAGGGGTTGGGGCCTGACTCCTACATACTTGCTGAAATGCTGAGAAGTTCCTGAGCTTCTCTACAGAAGAAAAGAAATGTAAAAATCCACAGTCCTGTTTCTAAAATCCTGGGCAAAGTTACACGCCCACCCCCAGCCCAATTTTGTGAATGCTTGAACATTTGTTTCTTTTCTGGGACTGATGTAATTCTAAATCTCCTGGGATATTTAGACAGTGTAATGAAAAGAGAGGTAACAGGAAACATCAGAAATATGAAATGGCTTCCCCATTGAAAGAAAAGAAAAAGTGAATAAACTAATTTTTGTTTGGCAAAGAGATGCTTGAAGGAAGACATGACAGATAATTCTAAATGGTGGAAATCAATAGGAAATTATTCACTGTTTCTGAGAATGTGGGTGACAAAACACAATGTAAAAAAGTGCTCTACACGTGGCAAAAGTTACAGAAATTATTTTCATAAGATATTGTGAAGAATCAAAACAAAAAAATGGGCTCATCAAGGAACTTTACAAATCTGTCAGCGTTACTGATGATAGTCGAGTTGGTCTGACTCAAACAGATGCTCTGCTGCTGGTCGCTGGAGGAGGAAATTATTTCTGTTTGTGTTATCTTCAATGTGTATTAGGTATTCTGTACTGGCTCTCCTGGAGATAGGTTTCTATACTACATGGACCTTTACTCTGGCTAAGTATTGAAGGGTTTGGGGTTTTGCGTAGTTATTGTTTTTATCTCCTATGTGGAGTTGGCTGAAGAGCAGGAAGGTGGTGTCAGGCCTTTGCTGTCAGTGGAAGAAGGCGGGTTCGTGGGCTTGGATCATCAAACAGGTTCAGATTATCAATGGCTTGCTTTCGTGTTGAGGACACAAAGCTAACTTTCAGGCTGTGTGCATGTTATTCACAGGTGAAAGGGAAAGCAGCAAAACAGACGGAGTAGTGGTGGCGTTGCAGATACATTCTGGATTGATGGAAGCCCAAAATAAGTGACAGAAAATAAGTGCTAAATATAATTTTATACTAAACTAGACGTCGGGTACTTCCCCAGGTGTTTTACTTCTCTTAACCTCCTTTTCCATAACGTACCACATCAAATTATTATAAGAATGGTTGGGATCAAGCATTTCTACAGTTGACATGGAATGGACGAGTCTGTTATCCCTGGGTTCCAGTTTGTTCTGGTGGGATCAAAGAAGTGGCTGTAGAGCATGCGAGCTGGTGGCAAGATTTTGCTCAGCTTTTCTGCCGTACGCACCCTGTGCTGGGAATTAGGGCAGGTGGCTTCTCAGGAAAGACTGGTAATCATTGCTTCATTTCATAGTTGCGACTCAAACTTGATTGTCGCTAATGAGTGCTGCCTAAACAGGTAAGTGTGGGTGTCTTACACTCACTAAAATAGTAATTTAAATATTGTTATAAGAAATTTTCATTCCTACAGGCCAATTATACCGTCACTGATTTGTGACAAATGAACTTGTGAATGACAGCTGAGCCTCTCTACACAACCAAGTACAACTACATAGATGAAAATGTTTAGGAAGTGTGGAGAAGTCTGCTGGGATGACTGGGTGAGGTGCACCTTTTTAAGATCTCAGCAGAATGTTTTGTGGTGCTTCTATCAACTGTAAAAGCAAAGCTTGTTATGTCATTACCTGAATTATGTGAAACACAGAAGGTTGGGACAGCTGCTTCTAGGCTACCAAGCAAAATTATAGCCCCCAAAATAATGGAATATGCCTATGTGTTGAAGGCAAATTGAGCCAAGGAGTATTTCAATGCCTGGCATAGCAGTGAGCAGGAAGAAGAGAGGGTAGTGACTCTGTTTAAATAGTTATTATTTGGGCATATTTTATTAGGGTGATTGTTCAGGATATATTTGTTTTTGAGGGTGCTAGAGATTGTCCTACAATAAAAACACTGTGTTGGCAGAAAGTCCAATTTTTCTTATTGAGTAGCCTGTCCTCAGTGCAACGCAGGAATCTCTTTTTTGCACTGGATTCTGAAATTCCTGCTTCTGCAGAAGGGTTGCCTTAGTAGAGAGGCACTCAATTTATAATAAATTTACTATCAGTACTGGATTCAGTTCTGATTTCATTCTTCTGTATCTTCAAAATTAAATAAATGCACTGGAGTATACGAATGGGGTTGAAGGTAGCAGCAAAAAGGTATCCGGTGATTTTGTTCGTGTCAGATATCTTCTGATGACTGGAAAATTTTTTTTTCCCTGGGGCAAAGCAGCAAGATATTTGTCATTTTTTACCATAATTTTAGAGAATTATTTTAAACAGAGTGCTTAGGAAAAATGTAATACCTTATACAATTATTTTAGAAATTGTTTGTTAGTGGATTTGTAGACTTCTCTGTCCCATGTTTATATAAGTAATCTGATCCTGTCTTTAGGTTGTAAACTGATCTCTCGACTTATGAAACTAGAAGTAATGCCTTTTTTTTTTTTTACTGTTAAGTTTGAAAACATTTTCAGAAGGTGGATAATTTCAGTTTTCTCAGAGAGGCTGACTTTTTTTTTTAATTAACATCAGCAATTGACTGGGAATCAAAATGTTTTCATATGTATTGTTAAAGCCAGGAGTGAACAAGTATGTTTCCCTCCTTTTTAGTGAATTCAGGTTTCTGCTGTCTTGTATTAAAATATGGAAGTGCCAGGCTGAATGGAAAGTCAGAGCAAGTCTGTGATTTTGTCTCTCTATTACACTCTAATAATTTAAAAAATAAAAATAGAGTATTTCTTGTTTAGATAATGTGAACTTTATGAACACAACAAGCCATTTTGGTCTGTAGAAGGTGCATGGCAGGGTACTCAAAAGCACTTATAACCAGGGTACTTCTTAGTTTTACTTCTTCGAAGTTTCTGTTGTGAATTCCCATCCTGTGATGGGAATGGGGACCGCAATAGGATTCCTTGGGGAGGCTCTGCTTCTCTCTGTTCGTTACACTGTTCCATCTGGTGAATTGAAGAAGTTTTGAAATAATAGCACAGAGCTCTGAAATATGTGCAGTTTCTTAACGTTTCCCTACATGGTTTCCTTCGATGTGTAAATCCAGTGTTGGTCCCTCAGGTCATCATTAACTTGTTTATGTATTTGGATTAACTAACTTGGCAGACTCCCAGTGCTTTACTGCAGATTAATAAGACAGCAAGTCTCACCTTGGTTTTTTTTGGTCCTTTCATAACCTTACATGTGACTTTCTTTTTGGTGATTATCCATGACTTGTTTTTTTCTGATCTGGTCTTTTAAAGACATGCAGTTTCTTGAAAGTGGGGAGAACATTGTGTGCTGACAAGTAAGACAGCATGTTTATGGCACATAAACAAACCTGGACATAGTTCTTCTTCTCACTCTGGTGTTAGGCTGATTTGTGTATTCTCTCCTGGAAATACAGGAAAAAGATTTGCATATTCTCCTTTGGTTTAAAAGATTCTCCTCTAGTGCAAGGAGAGCTGTGGAAACTGAGGGATTTACTCTAAACAAGTTTTGGAATATCTGTGTATTGTTTAGCAGTGGGACGGGGAAACTTTGTCTTTCTGTGTTTCAGATTACACCCTATTTCGCCCTTTCTGCTAAGCTAGTTTTGCATCCATGGGCTACCAGATATCAATGGGCTTGGAAGGTCTTTCAGGATATACATCAGAGCTGGTAATGCCCGTTTTCCTGTGGTCCACGTGTAGCCCTCTTGTTGCTGGTCTCCCTGGGTGGTGGCAAATGACTGCTGCTGGTTGCTGTAAGCTCCAGTGGGAAAGATTTGTGCAGTCTCAGGAAGTTCGGGTTCATTCAGCTAGTGAACCATGTAGGTGTTGATGACTTGTCATGATAAAGTATGTATTTTTTTTATGAAGACGGCGGGAAGCTGTATTTCTTCACAACCAAATTTGAAAGAGTATCACTAAAATTGTTGTCAACTGCGGTAAAATTGGGCAGTTTTAAGATTTGCGCTTATAGCTTAATTTAGTTCTTTTTGTATAAGTGTTTTGTTGGTCTTACATGACACAATACACTCTTTGAACAGATGCCTCGATCTCAGTTACTGTAGAAGTTGTAAGGCTTATTAGCTGTTGCAAAACGCTGCGGGGAAGAGAAGGTCACGTATCATTAAGGCAGTGGATAACCCGAATGGAGAATTGCATTGTGTTCCTGCCTCTGCAGCTGAGTTGATCTAGTGACTTTAATCATACTTCAGTTAGTGTTTCTAGGTAATTTTAATTAAACTTTTCAAGAGGTGCTGCTAAATAGACATACCTTAGTTTGAGTTCCCAGTGTGAGTCTGTGGAAGCTGGCTTGTAAAAGTTCTCTCTCTCTGTTCGGCAGGGGTTTAAGTTAGTTGTAACTGTGCTATTGCACATACAGTCCTCCATTATAATGCCATTAAATATTAGAGCATCTCAAAAAGGGCAGTACTGATTCATCGGTACTCCTGACCTGAGCCCATCTGGCCTTCACTTTGGACTTGGGGATTAAGTAGAGTGATGCTCTCTTGCATGAATATTCTGAAAATGTATGAAAACTGTAAAACAACAGTATAATGCAGAGAACTTAGTTAAAGTGTTTTGTAATAACCACTTCTGACAACAGTTAATGTAAGAATCCAAAAATTTGTTTTCAAGTAAATTCTAATTTTATTTGCCCTGGAATATCTTGGCTTTTTCTGAAGACATTAATTCCCATTACTTAAACGCCACTTTTGCTAACAGGACTATACAATGTACTTCTATACGTTTTCATTTAAGTCAGTTGGATAGCTTAACATTATTATTTTTTATACTTTTACTGTGAAGAATAATGGGAAACTGTTAATTTTTTTAATATAATAACATTTTTGCTCTTAATTTCCATGCAAGGAGGCAGTAAGACACTGCTGAATTGAAAGTATAAGGAACATCATAAATAATTTTATATATCAATTAAAATTCAGGTATGCAATCCTATGGGATCACTTATCTAGTATATATGCAAATAGTTTCATTAAAGTGAAATACTAATCCTCCATGGTAATTTAAAAGTATACATCCAATTTCCTATCTGTTGAGAAAGTAGAAGAAGCAGATCTTCCTGTCATGCTAACTTTTTCATTTGTATACAGAAAAATGAAAACAAACATTCCTATGTTGAAGTTCCTACTTGGTCACTTGGATTTTAGGCTACTCATTGAATTGAACAGGTTGAGTAATTTAAAATCAAGGAAATATTCTCTGTGTATGCAAAAAGGCTCTTAGTAATCCAGTGTGATACTCCAGAAAACTCTGTCCATTGGAACCTATTTTAATTTATTTTATTGTTAGACTTTGAAATTTAGACAGCTATATTTTATGAATATTTTTACAGATTCGTACTTCTTGTCAGTTTGGGCTATGACTAGGTACTTATAATAACAGATGTCTTTTGAAATGCATTTATTTATTTATTTTTTTAAAGTGAGAATTAACTTCTGTAATGTTTCAGTATCTTGCGGCATACTGAGCAAGTGCTGTGGAAATACAGAAGGAAAAGATGACCTTCTCTTCAGAGCAATGTTTGGAGGGTTTGCAGCAAATAAGACAAATATGTCAGACAGTAAGGACAAAGCAAATACTCAGTGAGCATGATTTGTCCTGTACAATGAGTGAGATGGGATGCATTTTGGGGAGTGGGAAGGGAGGGAGCATGATTACTTATGACTAAAATATGGGCTTGGATGTGGGGTAGCTCCAATGCTAATAGAGAACATAGGTTGTTTGAAGATGTACTCGTTAGATTTTCATAGGAGGAGCAACCTTCCACTTCCAAGCTAGATTTTGTGGTAAGCTTATTGGATATTGCAGGTGTCTTCAGCAAAGTTTGGAAGTCAACCTGATAGCAAATTCACTGATCATACTTGTTTGCACTGTGTTTTCAGGGCTCCCTTTATCTCTCAGTGAAGGCCAGGATATTCCCCCCCCTCCCCCCCCCCTTAGCTTCATACTCTGCTCTTCCACGCATAAAGACTTCATTTTGCAGATTACCTTAAACCCATAGGCAAGGGTGGGTTTATTTGGAGTTGAAAGATAAGACAAAAAAAATTAGATATGCGTAGGTGCTTATCACAGACAGATCTTGTTTATCCTGATGCAGTGAAGAGGGTGAAGAACTGTCACTGGCCCTCAGAGTCCTGCTGAGCCACTTGCCTGGAGTGGCTGGTTCTGTAGAGCAGGGTGGCTGCTCTCCGTCGGTGTCACCTACAGGAGGCGGTGACTGGGCTGGTCACTGCTGGCGTTTACCTTCAGGAGTCAAGCTCCTCCACCCAGTGCTGAACAGCATGTTTTGGTCCTTGTAATGGTTATGAAGAACTTATTGAGTGCCTAGTTGGTGGGTTTTATTCTTTTATTCAGTTAAATTTACAGGTAGAAGTTTTGTTATTGCTTCAGGCTTTTTTTTTCCTTCCTCTTTTTTTTAAGTTCCCCCTTATGCAGCAGTGGTATATTTTTCAAATACTTGTACATTTTCACATCGGTAACTATTGCACAAGCACCCGTGACATTACTAATAACTTTGATCTTTGACATACTGTCAAGTCATACTGGCTTGTGATAGTGTTAATCACAGGGTGCTTAGTGAGTTAGATATTCTGCAAACCCTGTTGTTCCTGTGGGCTGTGACTGCAGGGAGGTCAGAGGCTGGGCCATGCCCAGTGTGGTTATTCTATATTATTGGAGAGTATCAGTACAAAAGAGGTTTTTGAAAATTGTTTGTCAATGCTGTGGTTTTTGCATTGCTTGCTAAGCTGGAGCTCCTGGTTCTGACTTTTTTCAGTAAGTTTGTAGCTCATGAAGGCCTGAAGGGGTTTTGCATGTGGCCAGAACAGGAGAGAGAAGATTGTTTATCCTCTTTTGTGTCAACATGTATGATATATATTCAACACAGAAGCACGCTCTGCAGATCTTCAGAATGCACTCTTTAATCATTTACAGGTACTTCCCTACACATTTTATGTAATTAACCCTTGGGTTTTTGGTTTTTTTGAATTTGGTTATTATCTGTTCATTTTTGTGTACATGCTGTGCTTGAAATACTGTGATGTAGTACTTAAAAAAAAAAAAAAGATTAGTAAGCTGGGTTTGTATTTACAAGCTGAGAAATTATGAGTCTCTCTTATTCCTACTTGTTTTAATGCTAGAAAACAGCATGAGAAGAGTTTTCTTTCTTCCTCTCTATGGCACCTTACTTTCCCTGCTACGGGCAGGGCAGAGGCAATGGCATTGTAGCAGAGACTTTGATGACTGGAGAAGCACAGATAAATGTCTTGAGTAACAACATATTTAAAACTGAGTTATTTCAAAAGAAAATATTTTTTTTTAACCTATGCTTCACATTTAAATTAAATTGAAGAGAAATGAAGAGAAATTTCCTTTTAAAAAATTAATTTGAATCTCTAAAGTTTTGGTCAAAATGTTAGTCAGTAAAAATCCTACATAAACCATTTATCTGACCAGTGCTAATCAAACTTGTTAGTCCATTTGCCTAACAGCAAAGATGACCCACCGACATGCGCTGTTGTAGTATTCTCTGTGTTCAGTTGGTTTTTCCATTGGGCTGTTGGATGTGAGAATTTAGAGTGCACTGAAAAACTCTTCCAGAGTGCTTACGTGCTTTTGTACTTCCGTTTCCTTGCTGCTCACGTGCTGATGATGGCTGTGTTACTTTCAGCTGGGCTACATAATGATGAAATATCTTCTGGTATCCACTTAATAACTTCTAGGGAATTAACTTCTAGGTCCTAATGTTTGTTCAAACTAGTTTATAATGTTATGAGTAACAATTACAATATTTGTGAAAATTAAGTTACTTGTCAAAACCCTCTTAGTATGCTTTTATCATACTGCCATACCTGAAATGAGCTGCGACAGTGATGTTTTGGCAAATAATATACCATGAAAAATAGTTGTACTCTAATACTTTCCACAAATCTGATGCCTGAGTGAGAGAAGAGCAGTTATGAAGCTGTATGAAATTTAGACTACACTATTTTGCTGTACTGTAAAACCTGACAGTGATGTGAAATTTAGCAGCAAATATGACTGCTGCTTTTGGCCTGTTTTTTATCTTTATGGCTTTTTGTCTCCTTCACCACCATAGCTGAAGGTCATAGCAGATGCAATGGGAAAATTCTGAGTATCACTTTTCACTATTATGAGGCCAAATTTCCAGATTTTGTGCAACAGACTATTGCAGTTAAACTGACTTTGTCACTGATGAGTAGATTCTGCTGTATATCAATTCTGGTTTTAAGCACAGAGCATTAGTTCAAGAGTATTAAGACTGTCAAATTAGAAATTACATAGACCAGATGGCTAATTGGTTGCTGGAATATGATGATGCAAGTTTCGTATTTCTGATTAAGCTGAGAGTTGTGTGGGAAATGCTAATACAGTCATCAGTAAAGAGCGGAAGGCATTTGCTTCATTTGCTTTGGGAAGAAACCCAGAATGTTGTCATTTTTACCATGGGAAAATTAAACCATATATCATGGTCCAAAGCACTGGCTGGGAACGTGGAAGACTGAGAATCTTGATCAAAATAGCAGAAAAGGATGTGAAGCGGGAAACTGGAGCACTTACCTGGAATTCAGACTACTGGAAGATGGAAATATTTGATTTCCTTTATTCACCACAAATTATAGAATCATAGAATCATAGAAAGTTTTGGGTCGGAAGGGACCTCTAGAGGTCATCTAGTCCACCCCCCCCCTCCCTGCAGCGAGCAGGGACACCACTAACTAGATCAGGTTGCTCAGAGCCCTGTCCAATCTGGTCTTGAATGTTTCCGGGGATGGGG
>Ga0065711_1004750_pt1 | contig 30199 bp, 25 predicted proteins | sample Hoacrofraction12_FD_59098 | JGI IMG/M metagenome (GOLD analysis project Ga0065711, IMG submission 59098) | Hoatzin crop microbial communities from Cojedes, Venezuela - Epithelial fraction 12 v2 (version 2) | ecosystem: Host-associated > Birds > Digestive system > Esophagus > Crop | place...
CTGCTGGCCACACTCCTCCTAATGCACCCCAGGATCCCATTGGCCTTCTTGGCAGCCAGGGCACACTGCTGGCTCATGGTTAACCTGTCGTCCACCAGGACACCCAGGTCCCATTCAAATAAGGAATGTAAATCAAAGGTTAATGAATTTTGCCAGAGATTACTTTTGTATTAAAGAAGCTCTCAAAACATTTAAACAAATTTGAAAGACATCTTTGAAGTACCTGAACACGACTTTCAGCTTTTGTAACAGTTTGCTTTGTACCTATTCAGGGACCGGTAGAATTGAGTATGTTTGATACTGGGAGCAGCGAACTGGAAGAGCTGTGTTCTCACTTGAAGACAGCAAATAGGGGCCTACAACAAAAAGCCTTTTTTAAACAAAAAAAAAAAGGGAATAAAGCACTGGGATCCCTGCTTGTGAAATTCATGCTGGAGATCAGTTAGAAATAAATGATGCATTTCGTTAGAAAATGAAATATATGGTTTTCTATAAGCATAAATTGTTATTTTCCCCCAGACATCCCTAGACAGATTACAGAAGCAGTTTTTAAGCTAATAAATAGGAAATCTTCTCAATACCAGTGAGTTTAGCTTTCCTGTGCTCCTGAGAATATCAGAGAACTGCCTAATTTATATTTTCTAAGTAGAAGATAATTGTTTTTAAGTAAAACAATAATTGCCATTAGAAGTTAATTCCCGTAGTAGACAAAATCCCAGACACCAATTTGTAAAAGAGAGATAGTTCAATCTTCTGTTTATTTGTGGATAATCTAGTGATTTGCTCAACAACGAGGTCTAACCAGTGGTTTGCTGTTGTAACCACAAATGCCTAGCAAATCTGGTGGATGTTTTTCTCACAGAGGAAAAACTCCAAGCACTTCTAAGGAAGGTTGACTAGAAAAGAAAACACCAGGAGAAAGAATAACTAACACTGGTGGAAACAACTGGGGGATGTGGGGTGTGGAAGAGTTCAGACATTACAGATCCAAACTGGATTGGTAAGAGACCAGAGTGCAGACACTGGATAAAGCTCCTCCTGTTCTGGGAAGGTCTCCAAGGAGCTGGTGGATGGTGCCCCGTGGCATTCTGCCCAGAGCCATGAGAGGAGCAGGCGAAGGAGACCTCGTGGTCACTCCAGTCTCCCCATCCACCTTCTCCTGGTGGCACTGGACCCCCCACAAAACCCTCTGCAGCCTGCAGATGCTTAGAGGGTCATGCTGGAAGGAGGTTGCAAACCAGTACTCAACTGCTATTTGTGCACCCCTGTTGTAGTCTTAGCTCTTTTTTTCATCATTCCTCCAACCATGTTTGTGTATTCACCTCTGTCCAACTTCAAACTAACATGAGCTCCCTCTTCACTGAATGGACTGCAAACTCACCGGCTGAACATACGGAAAAGCCCTTAGCTCTAATGAGCCTGTTGTCACCTTATGGCCTGCGCTAAGAGGAACCCTCCTTGCAGCAGCTTCTGTGACAGTATCATTTTCCTTCGAGCTCACTATATTTCAGATTTCTATACAATAGTTTCACAGTCAGCCTCTGCCTGACATATCTGGATATTATTAAAACCAGAAAGGCCTCCAAAATCTGTTGTCAAGAATAAAGCTACCTTCTGACTGACTTCCATTTGCTCGCACCTGTTGTTGACACAGAAAAAACTGCAGTTTAAACCTTTCCCAGTTGTTCTCTCTATTTCCAAACCATTTGAGGACCATCATAACTTTTTAGTGCTCTATTTTTCCACCCAGAGTATTTCCTTAGCTTTATTTGCCCCTGATACAGTTTAATAATGAAGGCTTACGATCCGATCCTCTCCTTTACCTCAGCAGCGCTACTCAAAAGACTGCAGTACAGAGGAAATCGTTTTCATTCTGTCCCCAGCCCAAACCCACACACTTAGCAGGGAAGGCTTAGGACCTCAGCTTGCAAGGACATAAAGAAGCTTTAACAGAGGAACAAGTTACTATAGCAACACATGTTAAAAATGAGAAATAATATTTTGTGGCAAGAAGGGAAGAGGGTATTATTAAAAAAATATGGGCCTCAGCCTGTCAGCTTGCATATTTTAAACACATGAATGGTCCCATCTGGGGATACTCACAGTGTCACTGCACACTACAGATTTCTGAGCTTTCTTCTACATTGCATTCCTGTTTGCAAATCTTTTCTTTGCACTCACAAGGCCGAGCATCCAACCTTCTGTTTCATATGAAGCGTAACATCCTTTCGCTATTTTGCCTGACTCCGGTAGCTGGAGGAGAGTTTACACAAAAACTCAAAGCATTTTCAAGCATTATACTCCACGCTCACTTTTAACCATACACCAGCAGGACCAGAGTCCGGTTTGCTCAGGTTTTGTGCCTTAAAATAACACCACCACGCTGCCAACGTATTCACATGGTTTTCTTCCAAATACTATAGTTACCCACGAGAGTATTTCGGTCACTTTGCCTGTGCATTTCTCTGCCTGCTGCTGCTAGTGATGAAAGCCACTTGCCGAGCTGCAGGCGTGTCAGACCGAGCTCTCCAAGGGCAAGCACAGCTGCACGCATTCCTGTCCGGGGAGGTACGGAACGGAGCCGGACGTCCAGCCACCTGTTACAACATGTTTTAATAACTAAGGCTTACCCTATTTTCTATAGAAACAGAAAAACTTACTTCTGGTTTATTACCAGAATGCCCCAGAGTTTAGTAGACGATGTTTTGTTGCTTCTCTAGGTAGACCGGGTAGATGGAGCTGATCCGTTGTGGATGAAAGTGATGAGCAATGGGAAAAGCGTGAAAAGTTAAGTTTGAGATCAAGCTTTCAGGTAACAAGAACTTAATTCCCTCAGCTGCAGAAAGCCTTTGTGACATTGAACGAACCACAGAGTATTTCTTTCTCTTAGCTTCCCAGGTGTAAAATGGTGACCTTACCTCTTTGCAGCTGCAAAATTCACTGTGCGGACTTGAGCATTAATACGGACAGCACTGCTAGCTCCATACCACGGGGAGAAGGAAAATCTCCTCCCTGATGTTATAGACATGAGGCTATACTCATTTCCAAAGCTTAGATAAACTTCAAGGCCAATTTCCCTGCTGCCTCTGACTGCTCTTAGAATATAACCTCAGATAAAAACTCAGAGTTATTGAAATTCAGAGAATAACGCTAAATTTTGAGTGTGAGTCAGTCAAACTGATTTCCAGCCTGATTGGCATTCATGCGTAATTGTTTTTGCATATTGCAATTCATGCATAGTTGTTTTTGTTCAAGCAGCTCATACATTTACCAATTCTCAGAATCGCAGGAGTAAAGAATCAGTTCTATTGGAAAACACCTCCTGAGTCACACAGACAACTCCTCTTCGGGTGCATACATCCAAGAGACAGACAGGCACTTTGAGCAAGAACCTCACCCGCGTCAGTCAGCCTACAGTTCCCCTCACTTTGCTGCTTCACAACACGCATCCCTACTTGTATGGAAGCAGGAACTTCTTCCTAGAAATCCAGGAAAAAATCTACTTACAACTAGCTTTCGATAATGTGACTTGAACGCTGGCGATGCAAAATTAAAATGCATTTTTAGTACTTTTCTCTGAGTACATCAACATGTCTTTTATCTCGTTGACTGGACAAGTGACTATTCTATCATATCAAAATTTACACGTGACATTTCAGTAAAACAGCAGCTATATAAGAAGTTTCCAGGATGTAAGCACGTTCCAATCTCTCAAGCTCCGTGACTTGTAAAAAAGCTAGAAAGTTCACAAACAAAGGCATTGAATTGTTTTCTACCAAAAAAATAAAGACTTAAGACCCTTAACTATTCCACGGTTCTTTTCCTGGCTTATTTTGTTCACGCTGTTTGCAGATTCAAGGAGCGACTGCTCAATCAAAGCTTCACCCGTAACTGCAGGCAGGAGGTATGGAAAAGCAATCACTGAATGCCACGACTGCTTAAAATCATATTATCAAAAATATGTTGCAGAGTTAGTTTTGTCTCTGTTTAGTATTCTATTTTTAATACAGTTAGAAAGTAAATTAAGCCACTTACAGTGAACCAAAACTTCCCTTGTTTCCATGGAAATGTTTAGCAGGCTGATCTGAAGTTAACCAGACTGGTAAATACAAAGGCTTGTTATCAGCCAGCTTAATCCCCACGGCTGCCTCTCTTGCGCACCATCACACCCAGGAACCTTCCACACTGCGAAACACTCCTTAATGACAGCTGATTTCTAACCCAGAGCAGAGACCGAGCAAGATCCTCGCAAATACGTGTCACGCTGATGGGGGCAGGGGGAGCCACCAAGCCCGCACACTTGTTCTCTAAAAATTTCATGCCATCAACAGACCCTTTAAATATTTTACAATTCAAAAGATGACCTGGTGTGTTTTTGTTACACTGTTACTCTCTGCCATTACCAGTTTGCATGTAACTCCAGCAATTTTACACTGGTGTAATGCTTGTATCCGGTGAAATTACTGCTGCTTTATCCCTGGGTAAGTGAGATCAGAATGAAATCCTTTGTGCTTTATTTATTGGAGAGATACGATGGATAGCTATTCAAATATTAATGCTGATGTTTGCAACAGAAAGACCATATGTAATACATCAGTAACGCACAGCAAGACTCTTGCCTGTAGTTCGGTTTGCAGGGGATGGGTAGGGCTGTCTTCAGAGATTTTGTAAGGGAAAGGAAGGTATATGAATATCGCTACAAAACAACTTATAAAACTCAGCCATTTGTGCCTACATGAAACTGGAAACTTCATGCACAGATCAATTTTTTGGCCTATTCAAGGCAGAAAGCTGGCAAAACAGAAAATGAGAGGCAAGTTCTGCTTGGCCAAAGTTTGGGCACAAGACGAGCTAACATCTTGCTGCTACCTGAAAGAGTGTACCCTCTCCTCCATCCCGCCTTTCCATGTGCTTCCTTGTCCCCACACCAGACACCTCTTCCAGCTTCATTCCTTGCACCAGCTTTCATGCTTGTCAGGCATTTTTCTGAGGTAATTCAGCTCATTAATTTGGCAGAATACTACACAGCGGTGAGGGGAGTTACTTTTCTTGTAGCTCAGCAAGTCAAATTACCTCAGCAAGGGACCGATGAATGCCAAAGCCAACATGCACAGCCAGAAATGAGTGACCGCCTGAACAGCAGAGAGTCTCCGCTGAATATCTGAAATGTACCTTAACTCAGTACAGCACTCTGTCACACCAGTCCATGTTTAGCCTCTGTGCCTAAAAATACCTGCAAAGCTAACTTCTGCAGCAAGCAAAGAGATTGGAAAACAAAAGTTGCAGCTCTACCCAGCACTGGAGCCACTCTAATTTTTTCAAGTGCTTTTATCACGTGAGGAACTTCTCTCTGCTGCAACTGCCTTTAGTCATTGAGTTTGGTCTGGAATTAACTTGATTAAATGGACTGTGTGTGAAGTTCAACATGTCTTGTACTCCTAATTCCCTTAGGTGCTGTGGGAAACACGTTTCAGATTAGGAAAACACAAGATTGATATGTGTTATTTCTACCAATGCTTTGCTCAGCACCATCATTTTTTTATTCAGCATAGCAGATCTTTTTCTCTTTCTTGGAAGACCATCATAAGGAATATAGAATATACGATTATTCATTTATTTAACTAAAATGTTACCCTTCTGTACATACAGATAAATATATTCTTCCATACAAAAGGCTGAAAAACCCAAAACATCATGGACAGTGACAGTTTGTGCAATTACCTTGTGCCCAGCTCAAACAGAACTAACATCCACAATATTTATTTCACTGAACAATAGGGAAAAGTAGTGGCAAAAAATCTCAGCTAAGCTTTGGATGAGGTGTCAATCTATCACCGTGCTGCAGCAGTATATATGGCTCCCAAGAAAAATAAGACCCATTATGGACAACTGGGGGGTGGGGGGAAACAGAGAAGCAAGAGAACAAATGTTGGTGTGTACAAGCCCTGGAAGCAAGCAAAAAAACTTCAGCTCTTAGCCGGAGGGATTCAAGTCAATGTGAACATATTTGGAGAGAATGGCTTATCAAATGTTTTCAGGAGAAAAAAAATGCAATATCTGAAAGTGAATCATAGCAGCAATTCAGATATTTCTGCTGTGTCACCCAAGGTCAAGCCTTCTGACATTTGTCAAGCTGGAAAACAACAGCAAAACTTGAACTATCTTTTACCGTGACTTGAGTCAGAGCAGAGCCCAGCCCTGACAGCAGCTGCACAAGAAACAGCTGGCAAAGACCTAACATGCCTGAGCAGTCTCATCGCCCCAGATTATCAGTGTCTCAAGTCTTCTGCTGGAAATAAAAAAAATAACAGGAACCAAAAGTAATCTCTTTCCCGATCAAAGTCTTCTGAGCAGCATAAACAGGAGAACTGCTCATCTTCCTGGCATGCTGTATCTGCTACTCTATGCAGAATACAATAGTGTTTCTTTTAAAACACTTGTCCAAAAAAAAAACCCCTAAAAGATAGGGCAAGGCAGTCACCTGATTTACAAATTTAAATTATAGAATTTAATACATTTTTTAAAAATTTATAAATCAGTGTTGCTGATGTCAATTCTGGGAAAACAGAGGTACTGAGTGAATCAGAAACCTTCAGTAAAACTGAAGGTTCTCCTTGAAGCACTTTGGACAGTCTGAAGTCTGGCTTCTAGTTTCCTGAAGATCTCTAAAGCAAGTTTCCCTACAAGGACAGACTGAAAGAATCAGGTTTGTTCAGCCTCGAAAAGAAAAGGCTAAATAGGGTTCTCATCACTGCCTTCAACAACATAATTGGAGGGTATAAATAAGATAGGTCAAGGCTCTTCTTAGACATGCACAGTGAAAGCACAACAGGCAAGGCGGTAAACACCTACTCACTGTAAGCTGGGGGGAAATTGCCATGATGGTGGTCAAATATTCAAAAAGGGGACCAGAGAGGCTGCAAAATCTCCAGCTAATGAAGTCCTGAACAACCTCATCTAAGTTGGCCCTGCTTTGAGAAACAGGTGAGACCAGACCCCCTTCAAAGATCTCTTCCAACCTCAACTGTTGTGTGTTTTGTGTGTTTCTCTCTCATCAAAGTGGGCAGAGAGAACCGTGTCCTCTTCTTCCCACCAGTTTCCAGGACAGTAAGCATGTTTGAAAACCACCTGTGTTTTACAACAGCTTTCTTAAGAAGATACACCTCATAAAAAGTTAGAATCATAGAATGCTTTGGGTTGGAAGGGACCTTAAAGGGTCATCAGGCCCAATCCCCTGCAGTGAGGAGGGACATCTTCAACCAGATCAGGTTGCTCAGAGCCCCGTCCAACCTGACCTTCAATGTTTCCAGGGATGAGGCCTCCACTACCTCTCTGGGCAATCTGCTCCAGTGTTTCACCACCCTCACAGTAAAAAATTTCTTCCTTATATCCAGTCTAAATCTCCCCTCCCTTAGTTTAAAGACATCACTCCTTGTCCTTTGACAACAAGCCCTGCTGAAAATATTTTCCCCATCTTTCCTCTAGGCCCCCTTCAGGTACTGGAAGGCTGCTACTGAAAGTTCCGAGTTTGTTGCAGTGAAGGGAGATTGCACCACAGTAGTCTGAAGCGAATCACACAAAGCTGAAATTTTGTATTCAGAGTACATCTGAGAGATGTCTAGACTAGCAGCATTAGTACCAGGGCTTCCAGTGGAGAAAAATACTCAAGTCAGTAGTGGGGTTGGACCCAGCGGTCCCTTCCAACCCCTACCATTCTGTGATTCTGTAAAAAAGAGCCCACCTCCTTCCCCATACATTAATGAATAAACTCAAGTCCAACTCAGAAAAGCTTATTAGAAGTTAGGAAACTAGGTGACACAAGTAAGTTGAATGCAGTCTGGGATACTGCTTTCACCAGCAGTCTTGCTGCACAGAATTTCACCTCTAGCTTGCCTCACTGAAGATGCAGTTTCATGTCACAATTAGCCTAATCAACAGTCCTTTTGCAAAAGGGACAATCCTGTCCCTATTTCTCAGTCACAGTCATATATTCCTGCTCTTTCCCTTGTGCCAGCCTTGGCATGGGTCTAAACCTAAGGCGAGCTTACACAGGACCAATATTACTGGAGCAGAAGTGAATGCTTCTCTGACTACAACTAATGTCTCTCTGTGGATCCAGATGAGCAGCAGCGCTGGGGCAGGAGCAGGGAGGGGCACGAGAAGACAACCGTACTGCCGAGGGTTCAGGGATCCACTGAGTTACAACGTGAAACTACAGCTTGAGACGCAAACGCTGCCCAGTGCCGAAGAGCAGTGTCACGAAAGCCCCCCCTAAGCTGTGCGGAGGGGCTCTGCTCAGCAGTGAGCCTGACGCACGGCAGAGTGCAGGACGTGGCTGGCAGTCCCACGCCAGAGAGCTGCCAGGAATTGGCAGTTCAGGAGTAAAAACCAAGTCCACTGCTCCCACGGAGCCGCAGTCCTTTAGAGCGAATGTTCTGGTTCAGCAGGATTTAGGACCTACTTAGCCGTAGCTGCGTCTCCATTATCCAGCACTTCAGAGGTTCCCAACAAACTGTTGTGCTTTTCATCTTACCATTAACTACCCACATCAATATCCTGCTCTAAATGATGCAAATGGGAGTTTCACCGCAGAGTTCAGGAGGGCAGGGATAGATGAGTATAGTGGGAACACCAGGAGTCTGTCTGGCTTCTGGCACACAGCCCAGCAATTCATGCATTCAGAACAGACCATCAGATCATTTAGCCTGACCTGCTGTATATCACAGGCCATTATCTTTCACCATCTCATCCTTGCACTCAGTCCAACAAATATGTACCAGATACAATAAACTGTTATTCCCTGTAATATTTGCCAGCCTGAATGAATGAGATATTTTTCTCTGAAAAGGTACCGAGTCATTTCCAGTATCCTACAGCCTGTGGTAGAAGACTGCTTTGAATAACCCATGAAAGGGAGGAGAAATCTCTGAACAGTGAAGGCTGGTAAAAGCTGTTGTTTATGCAACCAATATATTTGATTAAATCAGCATCCTATTGCAAGGAAATATGCAGTTGCCAGTAGGAATGCTGAGAGAAGTGTTTTCAAGAATCCAGGGTATGGCACATAATTCAGTGCATGGTGCCTGCTTAGATTAATTAACTCCAAATGCTTGAGTAGCATTGCAGTTTTATGCAAGCAGTAGTGATGTATGGTGACGTATGGTGGACTTAAAGATGCCTCATAGCAGAGATGTCAGGACTACCATGGTCATTCTCCAGGCACCCCGCAACTCACCCACAGGTCTCATCTTCAGTCAAGATCCAGTTACTTGCCCTCTGGCTTAGCTCTCTCACTCTGGCATGAAGGCCAGTGCTTGAGTGTTCAAAGCATAGCTAATATAAGATGTGCAGAATTCCTGACTACATGGGAGTGCCTTCGTTTAAACAAAAGACATGAGCCTTTTTAGGATATGAACCTTGCAACTGTTCACTGAAAGCTCATCATAATCCTTCATTATTTATCTCACTGTGCCTGCAAAGTGGCAGAAATCAGTAAAAGCCAAAGACAACATTTGCACTGTCAAAAATGACTACAAGTTCATGCATTTTGCTCAAGTGGAAGAGTATAATCATTAACTGTACCATTATAACTTAGACTAGTTGCCTTCTCTTGCCCATGAAGACTCAGGCTGGGAATTGTCTCTCCTAACTTTAGAGAAATACAGTGTAAATATAAACAGCTGAATTTGTTGCTTTCATAATCAATGTAGAGAGATGGTCCCTCTGAGACACAAAGCATCTCATCCTAAGGTAAAAAAAAGAAAAAGCAAAAATAGCAAGTCTGGAAGGACCTGTTTCTCTCTGCTGACTATAAAAAAATTGAGTGACCCACTGAGGTGTGGATGAGAGTCCTCAAGTCCAAAAAGAAGAACTCCAGCCCGTATGATTGGAAATTGGGTCTTGCTTAGCTCTAGGCTTTCACCTGGATTAGTGTATCCAGTTCATGGTCCCCAGCACAGAAGGATATACCGGAGGGAATCCAGGGAAAGAGATGAAGATAGTCAGGAGGTTGAAGGACATGGGATACAAGAAGAGGCTGAGGGAATCAGGTTTACTTGACCTTAAGAAGACAAGGTGGAAGGAAAGAGGAAATCTCTCTGCTGTCTACAGCTTCTTAATGTAGTCGAGGGTGTAAAAAAGATGGAGCCAGACTCTTTTCAGAGGTATAAACGGAGAGAATGAGGGGCAACAGTTGCAGCAACGGAAATTTCAGCTTGGTGTAAGGAAAAAAAGAGCACCATGAGGGTTTTCAAAATACTGCAACCAGGGACCAGAGTGGTTGTGAAAACTCCCGTGTTGGAGATACTCAAAACTCACTGGACAAGTCCCTGGGCAAGCTGATCTTCCTTCAAGCAGGAGGTTGGACCAAATCACCTTCAGATGTCTCCTCCAACCAAAACCACTCTGTGATTTGTGAAGACAACTAGAGATCTTCCAGTCTGATTTTACGTCAGGTCTCAAAGCATTAGTCTTAAAGGCATGATATTTTTAAAAGAACAAACAGATCTTGTTTATTCACCTGCTTGTGGTGATTACTACAACTCACAGTTGCAATCTTTTCTTCTTTGATGAGAGTTTTTTGTTTTAACTGAAAACTAAAACACCCTGGGAATCCCACAGCTCCAGGATATGGTCCTTCAGAATCAAAAATATGCTCCACAAATACGGTTACAAGAGTTGGCAACACTGGGGACCGCAGTTCACACTCGGTATTGCAGAGTATGCAGTGCAGTGCTGAGTTACCTTAGAGAGCGGTCACTCTGGTCCTGGCTGTATTTCAGCTCTTTTTGACACAGTGAATGAATACATGGCAAGCACGGTACCTCAGCTTCTAAGCAATGTATAGCCGTATTAGTTTGCAAGGCACCACACGGATACACTCACTGCATGGGTTTTTTCTGTGGATAAGATATAAAGTACGCTAACTTCGTGGCTTCCTCCCAGTGACATCCATTAACTGACTCCCACTCTGAACAGAACTGTCTTCTCTCGCTGCCAGTTGTTTGTCAGCTGGTACACACTGCATTGGAAGTGTGCCTAAAAACTTGAGTTTACTTAAAATATAACCCATTTTTTAGGACGTGGAAGCTTCTATTAACAGAGTAGCTCAACATTTACAATGCCAAGGTGCAAAGGAAGTCCAGTCAGTTAGCAGATCTTAGAAGAGGTCCATCTGAGAGCACAGTGACCTTTATAGTTCTTGTGTATTAATTTGTTGCAGAAAGGTTTAGAGACAGAATGAGAATGGGAATATCATTTTACATAGAAAGAAAAAAAATTAAAAAACAAATTACCGGCACCACGTTTTGTTGAACATTCAGTATTCCCACTCACAAAACAAGACTATATTCTCTGTTCATAATAACTTCAAGCTAATGAAGCACAGCTGTTTTATATGCTTCAGAAGCTGATTAAGACGCAACAGGATGTTCAATAACTATGCCAAAAAAGCAAATTCCTTAATGTAACTGTATCAGTCAGTCTACGGAAAAAAACCTGCATGCTGAAACTGGCTCTGCACTCTCACTATCCTTCTAATTCCTTCGGAATAACACATTCTCTTACACTGGATTCAAAAATGTAACAGCAAAGATGATGACAATTAAATTTTGATTCAAACCCTCTCCTGACCTGTCTGTATAAATGTATGCCGAATCTGAATTTGCATTCTTTCTTACATCAAACTCACATCAAAAAAGAGATGAGAAAATTTACTTTAACAGCAACTACACAGTTATCTAAAGTACTGATACCTATGTAAAATATGTTTGCATTTAAGTCAGTGTTGAAAATTGATGCTGTAGGTATTAAAAAAAAGGACAAAATATGAACATTTTGCTAAAGTTTTCCAAACAGCTTTAATTTATACCTCCTTTTTCATATATTAGTGTGTTGTCCAATATTTCCCAAAACTAATACATTTGTAAATTAAGGGGAAAAAAAAGTAATAGAAAGTTACACAACTTCCGTAAATATTAAGAGGAGAGTATTTGTAGCTTCATATTATCGTATAAAACAGTCCTGACATTTGAGTTTTCCTTTGACCTTTGCAGCTCAAAAACTTCTTTTTAAAATACTTCATGCTATTTTCCAATCACTTTTCAAATTGCCTTTATGCAAACACCTTTGCTGTGCATCACCCCTTACTTAGATTAGGTCAGATCCTGCTCTAGCTCTGGCTGTGTAAATCTGGTACAGGGGACCCCATTCAAAGTTACTACAGACTTGCACGGATGTAATTTAACACAGAGCTTGAATACATTGATACATTCAGTACCAGTTTTAAACACCAATCCTTTAAGGTCTTGATGACTTGGAGATTTAATTGTGTGTTACGCTTCACTGATACGCTGAAAATTATCTCCCAGTCCAATATAAACGGAGCTTTATTTTAGTTCTTTGCTGGGTTTCCATTAACAATCCGTATACGGTTTGCAATGATACACATGCTGTTGACTATGATGTAAACCTAGAGAAGATCCAGTGATGTCACTGGAGAAACATGTATGTAAAAAACACAACAGAGAGCAGAAAGAGTCGCTGTGTAACACATCTACCATGCTCATACATACACAGACCCACCTATTGCTATCATTTATGCATACTTAATGCAAGAATCAGCTGCTTGCTTTACAAGACACTATTATGGATCAGGAGCCTTAGATCCTAAGGAGATGCAAAGGTGGTAAGTGTTTGGTACTGGTATGCAGATACACTGAATAGAGCACTGTGATGATTAAAAAAAAAGTAAAAAGCTCAAGATGAAAACTGTAAGGGCTCTTGCTCATGATCACAGATATACAGAGACAGGGTGGCAAATGGGATGACAGGTCCAGTTCTTCTCCCATAGGTTAGAATCAGAGAATCATAGAATCATTTACATTGGAAAAGACCCTTAAGATCATTGAGTCCAACCGTAAACCTAAAACAGCCAAGTCCACCACTTAACCATGTCCCTAAGCACCACGTCCACACGTCTTTTAAACACCTTCAGTGATGGTGACTCCACCACTTCCCTGGGCAGTCTCTTCCAATGCTTGATAACCTGTTTGGTGAAGAAATTTTCCCTAATATCCAATCTAAACCTCCCCTGGTGCAACTTCAGGCTGTTTTGTCTCATCCTATCACTTGTTACCTGGGAAAAGAGACCGACCTCCACCTTGCTACAACCTCCTTTCAGGTAATTATAGAGAGTTAATGTCCGTTTAGCAGAGAAGGTCAGAAACAGTATGGATATCTTCTGCTCAGGCTCCTCGCTTTACATTTGAGCATTAAGGCAAGCTCTAAGTGGGGCTAGAATCTGCCGTTTATATACTCCATTCATATGTATGTCCCATTCAGCCATTCCTCCAGGCTGCAGCCTGGAGGTAGGAATCACACCAGCATCCTACCCACACAGAAGGGGATCATGAATCAGAGCCCCTGGGATTGCTTTGATCCAGCAGGGAACGCAGTGAAATCCTACAATCCTACAATCACGTTCTTGTCATGACAGCTTAATGGTTCATAGAAATAAGTATTCACTTCGCTACACTCTTAAAGCAGCGTGGGTGCTCAGCAGACAGAAACAAAGCTATTTCTGAGCTAGAAAAAATGAAATATTAAAAGAAAAAATATTGCAAGAAAAAACAGGCAATTAAAAGTTATCTCTTAAATCTGACAAGCCTTTAACTTATACAGCCTTCCCATAATAAAACCATAAGAGACTCATAAAGTGGCTATGGGAACTTCTATCAGATAGATACAAGATTTCGTTGACAAGAGAACAAGAGCCAACAGATGAATGAAGCTTAGTTCCATAACATTTGTAAAGTCCTTGAAAGTTTAATGTATTTTGTAAAAGCTTAATATCATTACCAAAGTCAAGGGAGACAAATCCCATGTGTATCTCCATTTATGGGAGTAGTCAGAGGGGTAACCAGGAAATTACTTCTTCAGATGCTAGTAATGGGGAAATGGAAAATTTTCATGAGAAACCAAAAAATGTTTGCAAATGCTCTGATTTAATTGCAGTAGCCATCCCCATATCTCCTGCATCCCCTTCCACTGTTGTCTGTCCTTTCGTTTCCCAAGCAGGATGACAGGCCTGGTAGCTCAATGGCTTGGAGGGATATATGTGTGAAACCACCAGCACAGGCTTCCTGGAAGCACAAACATGAGCTCATTGCTCCAATTCCTTCTTCTCTAGCCCTCTGCACAGAGCTATCTGTGATTGCCATGTGACCCTCAGATATTCCCTCCATAGTAGATTAGACACTAAATCACTTCCACATTGCAGTCCTATTGGTGAAAATCCCATTTCCTTCAGAGCAAATTTGGGATACAGATATGGTTATGACTTATGGTTCCAGAGCTACTAATTGATTGATTCATTTTTGTGATCGTGATTGATTGATTTATGTAAGATCTATATACACTGGTACACTATTGCAGGAAACATTCAAAATATCTAGTTTATACACCTAATCTAATATACATCTAGTGCCCATATATATATGTACAATGTGTCTAATTTATATAGATTCAGAAATGGCACAGATATTCCTTCAACAGGTAAACAAAAAGACCTACCCTTTCTTCAGTGAGATAAAAATAACTAATTTACTTATTAACCATGCAAAGCAGCAACAGTTGCAATGGGAAGCTAGAGAGAGTTCAGGAGGACATGTCAGAGCATCTGCTAAAACGTAATATGTTTGTTTCGCTCAAACTCCCATTTGTCAAGTCTTTAATACAAAAGGAAGCATTAAAATTGTTCAGCATCCCAGATGTTGTGTATTTCTGTGATTTTCTCACATGCCTCACCACAGACCATTATGAAGGACTACCAGTTCATTAGTTGCTCCTCACTCAGCAAGACCACCATTTCTTTTCATCATGAAAACAGCTGAAGCCAGAAAGGGAGGTTCCATTCTCTACAGTCCACCAGGAGGGCGTACAGGGTTAACCACCGCCTCTCACTGCAAATCAGGGCCACCAGCAGCAGAGATGCACACAGGAAATTGTGAGCCACGGTTAGGAGATGGGGAGAAAAGACTGAGAAAGAGGAGAAAGTGGTGAAAGGCAGCAGGCAGTGGTGATGACCCTGGGAGACAGAACAGCTCAGAAAAAGAAAAAAAAAACCCAAAACTGTTAACCCTGGAGGAAGAAGGTAAATGGAGCCCCCACAAGTGGCCAAGAGGAAGGAGGAATGTGGCTACATCACTGCTCCAGGCTTGACGCGACCCTTAAAATATCACACCCTATTAGGGCAGGCAGTTTCCCCTCTAAAGGCTTAGAAACCAGAACTGAAAGTAAAACTCTACACACATTTACAATATTAGAACATCAAGGAGTGCTGGGGATCGACTCATATTTTGAACACGTAATAACGGCAATATTATGACATTAACAGCTCCAATTTACTATAATGGAATCCTCACGGTACGCATGGTGGAAGAACACAGCTGCAAACACTTTCATGGGGAGTATTATATGTTTCTTTATTATTTAGGTTGGTTTAATGGCTCAGTCCTCTTTCAGATGAAGATAATGGGAAGAAAAATTCCATTTACTTGATGATTGTGTACCCCGGCATTATTGGAATCCACAATAAAATGTATTATTAGTCACTTTTATTACTGATCAACACTTTCAAACCAGAGCCTGGAGTAAGATCCAAATTCATATTAAGGGTTTTTAAGCACATTTGGCTCAATTTGATACAGTTGATATAAGCAGCCATTAAACATTTAAACAGCTTCTCCAAAATTGGATGAAAACTGCAGAGGAGATCCGGTGTTGGATGTAGAATTCTTTGTGCAATCAGATATTAGAAGTTATGCAGGATGATCTTCATCTGCAAAGTTTGGTTCCAATACAGCTCCCAGCTTCCCCAACAGTTACAGAATTTAGGGTCATTTGGAGGTTCAGCGGAAAGACCTTATGGCATGAAGCTGTGGATGGAATTTAAATTGAAATGATTTATATCCTGTTTTATTTTATGCCAACCTTTAGTGTTACTCCATAAAGCCAATCCTAACATACCTGTAAATGTGTCCGCATTGCATGAGCAGTGTCAATGCATTTGTCCTTACATAGATGCAGTTCCTGAAGGACCCCTACCAATGTCACCCTTCCCATGCTGATCTGCGTACCTTGGACCCAACATAATATGCTGTTTCCATCCAGAACTTCTATGCCAGCAACAGACAAAACAAAACATCTCTAAAATAATATGCAGGCCTCATGGAGCCCAAAAGATGGTGAAAAGAAGGTAAAAAACAGGTGAGTAGTTCTCAGCTGAATACAAAGCCTGTAGGAAGTCAAGTCCGTCCTGCTCGTTGCTGTGACAGCTGTGATCCTTACTGAACCCTCTGGCCACTTCGGACAAAGGGATGCCACTAATAATACCTTTCAAGTAAGTCCTTCTGTTAGCTCTGCTTTACAGTTCCTATTTATTAAATTACTGCCTATCCTTTTCTATATCTGTTTTCAAAACAGAGAAACACACGGATAGGATTTATCAAAGCAAAAAACAGGTCATGGTTCAGCTGCTGCAGGCTACATTAAGAACCAAACAAAAAGACTGCTAAGCTGCCTGTCATCAAAATCATCCTCATCTAGGAGTACCACAAGTACACTTCACGTTACAAAAATTTATGTTACTAAGAAAATATTTATTTGCTATTCCAAAGCAAAGGCCACTACTTACATAACCAAATTTTATCTTCGGTCACTGCAGATCCAAGTATTTAAACCTTTTTTTCCTTTCAATTACTTGGACAACATCACGCTTTTTGAGACCAAGAAGCCTGGCTAGTGTTATCCAGCCCCAACCACTCTTCCTTACCCTCGTCTTCGTCAACCAAATGTTAGCTACGACGCTGGCAAGCATGAAGCAGGCTGCATGCATTTTCCCCAGCAGAGATGGTTGCTATTGGCAGCCTGCACACAAGGAACCCACACCAGCATCTCCTTGGCCTACAGACTGCTGTTGAGGGGCTCTGCTTGGGGGCTGGACTAGGTGACCTTAAAACGTCCCTTCCAGCCCAAACTGTTCTACGATTCCATGATTATACTCAGGGCAGCATTTGGTCTACAAGTCCTCCTCTTCCACTACTTCCCAAAACCCCTCTGCTCTCCCACTGCAGCATCACTGTGGTACTGTGAGGTTGCATATTCTAATACAACAGACCGAAGAGAAAGCTAGTTTGACTATTTAGATGAAAGAGGTTTTCCTGTCTTTCTGAAATGTTATACAAGCTGCTATTTAATGACCACTGGCTGTTTTTTTGCAAAGTGATGGCTACAGTTGCAAGCATGGGATTTTACTTGTCTTAAAGAATTACTTTTCATATCTAGTTTTGCTTTCCAGCCTTTGTAACACACATCTCACACTTCAGCAAGTCTCTGATACACACTAATATTACAAAAAACCCCCAAGCAAAACCAAACCAAAGCCAAAACAATCTGCAATGAATCCCACAATGCTGACTGAAGAAGGTGTACCATGTCATCACATGATTTAGGACCTGCTCACCGCTGGCTTGCCAAGAACACTTAGTATTATACCTCCCAAAGCACATTTGCTCTTCACAGCCTGCTCGCCACATGCAGCGGAGAAAAATGGTGCATTTCTTGTCAAGCCCTGAGCCACAGATTAAAGACAGCAGCAACAACAAGCACGACCTGCTCGAGGTTCCATGAACCCAGTAGCACGCACCGCGGCCGGCAGCTGGGGGGCTGCTGGGGATGCTGCACCTCCAGCTGGGCTCTCCCGCATGCATCGCTCGTGCCCTGCGGAGAAAAACCAGGCACTGCCCCGGGGGGCTGGTGGAGATCGCTGCCAGCAGCGATGCCCTGACCCTGTCCTCGTGGTACGGATGCTGTAGCCCACCAGCAGCAGGGGCTGATTCTGTGACAGGACGGCGTGGATATAAGATTCACATTTTCCCCTGTGCCCCCCCAAGCTATGCCAGAGGCTCCTGCACAGCTGGGTTGGGGGCACATCCTGATGACATGTATCACCCTCCCATCTCAGCACATCCACAGCGTCCTTGCATTGCTGAGAAAGCAGGAAAAATTGGAGTTTAAATGTACAAAAATAGAAGAAGGGGAAGATAGGTCTGATTTTTTTGACTCTCTGGTCTTGAGCATTTAATGCTTCAAAATAATTGTGATGCTCATTTGTGCCTTACAGGATGTGTCACACGGACAAAATGTAAGAGACAAATTCCACCCTGTGGATTTTGTGAGTGAAATGATCTGTTTGGTAGTGGCTAGGCAACGCTTTCTGAAGCAAACATTACATCTACCCCAGAGGTAACTTTTTATTTCTATTGAGCAGCATCTTCTGACCATTTCCTAGCTCATACTTTTCCGTAGTCAAAAGCAGCTTCATCACTACTGCTAGTGAACACACGGGGCTTTGCGGTGCTGCATGCAGGTTTGGGGTGCAGTTTCTTTCAAAATGGGGCTGGATCAGTTTGCTCGTGCAGAGCCCCCCACCCCAGCCCGTGCTTCTGAGAAATCAGGCACGTCACCACCAACAGCTGCAACTCCGAGCCCACACAACTTCATAGCCAAAGTCAAATCCGTGTTTGGGTGGGGCATTGGGGATTTTTTATTTTTAAAATAAAACTGGAAGGAGCGGGGGAGGAACCGAGCCAAAACATTGTGTCCTCATAATTGTGGGTGGGTTGCCATTAATTGATGGTACAGTAAAGTGTGTGTGACGTGAATTTGCTCATGCCCCTAGTGATATTCTGCTGTTCTTTGCGGTTTTGGTTTATCAGTGAAGAATACTAATTGCTGAATAATACAAAGGCCTCTACACAGCTATTAGATGTTAATGACCTCTGCTTACTACGCTGTGCTGGAGCTGAGCCACTGAGCTGCGGCGAAGGGCCACACGCTCTTATTAATCCCCCTATAAAAGTTGCAATCAAAGAAGGCATCATAGTCTCCATAGAAACAACTGAAAAAATCTCTGTAGATATCACAAATAACCGAAAGGGCTCTGGTTGGAAATACTGAACCGCGGGTGCAGCCCAGGGCTTTCGCTTACCCTGCTCATGGCCCAGGACCCCCTTTCAGCCCGGCCTGGGTCCACCAGTCCCTGCCCCAGCGATGTCGCAGGATGCCAGTCTCCAGCTCCACCCCAGCCGGTGCCGAGGAGACATGAATTTGTGCGCTCGTGCTAAACACACGCCGAGCCCGGCAGTGCTTCTGAGGAAAATAGAAATATCACAGATGAGCAGCATCAGGGCAGGGAAAACAGAGCCCTGAACGCGTAGTCAGGTCCTCAAGCTCACACTTGGTTTTGAGGAGGCAGGAGGGGAAGAGGCACAACGCTCATCAGGGCAAAGACGGCAGCGGTGACCAGGTCTGCTATTCTGCTTGTTTCATCTGGAAAGAAAAAAACAGCCACATGGTTGGAAAACCAGGGGACCTCTGTGGGCTTTAGTGTGACCAGGAGAGAGAGCACAAGGGAAAGAGGGAATGATTGCTCTCTGCAGCAGCAGAAGAGGGATCACATCAGGCCCAACTCAGAAAGGGATCTGAATATGGCCCAGGAGCAAAGACAAGAGAGACGACAGGTAGCTTTGGCAGGAGGCCACCCTTATCTTCTATGTCCTTTCACAAACCAGCCTTCATTTGGAAGACACCAAAGAAGAGAGGTAGAACTGTATCTGTGTAAGGAAGCACCAATGGGCAAGCAAGTCAGACCTGGAAGATGTTAAAGGGCAGAGCCCCATTAATCACAGAATCATAGACTCATAGGTTGGAAAAGACCTCTAAGATCATTAGGGCCAAAGAATACATCTGTTTCCTACCAACAGAGATGTCTTGCTTGGAGATACCTACTTCGAGCTCTGTGCCACTGGTCCAGACTTGCTCTGACACCCGAGTTGCGCTGGGCATCTCTGCTTGCTCCTGATGATACTGAAATGTGCCCATCACAGGCGTCTACCACTTGCCCCCTAGGGCCATTGCACAATCATATCTACCAGTCCTGACCTCAAAGAATTTTTTCTTGCCTATGTTCTCCTTGATCCTTTTTACCCCTTATACCTATGCCCTTCTGCTACCTTAAATGTACTTTTTCCTCCTTGCTATTTACTGTCTTCAGGTTTTTGTAGAATGTTATTCTTTCCAACTTGAATTACTGCCAAGCTATATAAAATATATTTTTAATCTTTCTTGTATAAAAAAATTCTCTCCAACCCTTCCCTTTCCACGCTTTTTTCTGAATTCCCTCCAATTTGTTCAGGTCAGTCTGGCATGGATATGCCAGAGCCAGAGATACTGTTCCACCTGTGCCATATACAGCTGGCTCATCACCTCCCTGGAAGATAATGGTTTTGCCTCTGTGTGTAGCCCCAAAATCATACTCTTTAGTGCCAATACAAGCCCACGTCTAATTGGCTTCCCACTGCTATCTCTAGGGTTTTTTTCATTTCTAGTGCTCTCTAAGTATCTCTCTCCTGCAGAACAGCTGAGTCTCCGATTATTTTTCCCCAGATGTATGAGACTGCATTTTCCAAGCTAGATCTTTTCTGTTACTATTATTCCCTATTTCTAACCTTTACCTTTCCTTCTACCACTTCCACCCTTGTCAATCTTTCCAGCTCCTTGCAAGGCAGCATCCTCTGCTCTTTTAGGGATAGAGCATATCCTGAGCAGAAAGCAAACCTAGGAACACACTGTGCCTTGAAGCTGGCAATTTGTTCCCTTGTGGGAGGCATCTGTTAGCATCTATAGATAAATGGCAAATTATATTTCCCTCCATGCTTGCTCCTTGCTTCTGCTTGGCATGCTGGAGAGAAACAGAGGGCTAAAGCTGGGGGGGGTCCCTCTCCCACCCATTAATGCCCGTGGCTGCTAACCCATCTGTGCAGAGGAAACACAGCTGCCCCACGGAAGCTAATCCTCTTCCTCCTAACTACAGATGCTCGCTCGTGTCATCTGCATGGGGGAAGAGGTGATCTTGTCCCGCTTGTGCTGCTTACAGTTCCTTACAGCTCACCAGGGAAGCAACTCCACAGAAATAAAACACAAATCCCAGCCGGCTCTCTCCGGGACTCCTTCCCATTTATCATTTCTCCCTCTGTTTATCACCTTCCTTGCCAGTCTCAGGCAGCGTAAAAGTACTCTCAGCCAAGAAGAACTTCTGAAGTTGTTTTTTGTGATTCAGTGAATCAAAAGCTCTCCTTTGTGAGACAGTTTTCTCTAGAAATACTCACTATTACTACATAACCTCCCACACGAGTCAATGAGGGCGCAGATGTTTTCTAATCTTCCTCTTGCCATCTACCTCCCATCAGCGCCAATGGTCAGTGCTTCGGCAGACAGGCTGGATGTACCGATTTCAAGTGCTATTTGAATGTTTTCAGCCTCTTGCTCTGTCTGTTCCCTAGCCAGGGAACAGAGATTTTCCTTCACAGCTGCTATCAGGGTGGATCAGACAGCATTGAATTCAGAGAATTATAAATAAACATGTGGGCAAGAGAAGTTATAAAGTTCAAATCCTCAAAGCACAACATTGATTTCAAGTAACAGGTATCAAACTTTTACTTGTTTTTTTGAAATCTCACGTGATCCTCGTGTGGAGGCAGACAACTGTCCCCATGCTGAGGAGAACACCACACAGAAGCACAAGGTATGTCAAAGCGCACCTTTGAGTTCTGCTGCACCCAGAAGCTCTCAGGGCTATTTCTGAATTTTCCCCAGAAAGATTAACAACAAAATTTTCTAGAGACTGTTCTTTATTGTTGGTACCAAACGTGAGAGTCCTTCAAATCTGATCTGCAAGGTTACAGGGGTCTTCTAACCTATGGTTCCTATAGCAGCAGTGGCAGATCTCAGCTTGCAAAAATAGCCCCAAGGCACTTGGTCAGGTCACAGGATGCCACTGGAGGAAAATGTATCTTTGTGGGTGCTGCTGCCACCATTCTTGATGAGTAAGAAGAGAGCACAGGTCCACCACAGTGCTTGGAATAACCTCTGCAAGTGAAGGGGTGAGGGGGAATCAGGGCAAAGCTCAGAGAATTTGGATGAAGGAAGGGAAAAGGCTGAAATTAAGAAATGGGCTTGGGCAGCAAAATACCTCACTGTGGCACTGCAGGCTATGACCATGTACCTCCATGTGTTTCTTCCTCTGAATTTCAGGTATTCCTGGCTCTTTTTCCCAGACAAAATGCTGCTCTGAAATGGGAGCTAACAGCATACGACTCCTCGAAGCGCTGCGGCTCTGAAAAGAAATAGCCAGCTACTTCTGCAGCCAAACGTGAGGGATGAATGCATCTAGCCTCAGGTCTTCGGAACTGCCTTTCCTACCCCTGCAGAAAAAGAGAATGTAAATTGCCAGTGAAACCCTCAGGTGTCCGGCATATGAGGATAATAAGTATGATATTAATGCCCTAAGGAAGCAACATAACATAAAAGGATCCCCTTTTTCATGACAGTAATGTGAAGCAAAATATACATATATATGTGTTGTGTATACATATTAATCTATACAAAATATCAAACTCTACTTTAATCGTTTCTTTTACAATAAAAGTGAGATGTAATATTCAAAAAGGGAATGTAAATGAAACCTGCAAGCACCACTTCAAAGGTGGATGCGAAGAGAGACAACAGTGGCTATTTATCTCTTTTTCCTGATGTCATGAAGGAAAAGATTAACAGAAGGCAGAAGCAAAATCTATGAGGTCAGCTTTGATGGCTTATTTGCTGCTGTGTTACTTCTGATACGCCCAATGAAAATCAACGCACCTGAACACCAGAGCTGGGCAGGAATAAAGGATTTGCACTCTAAAAGGAGGAGAGAGAGAACGGTAGTAATTCAGATGCAGATTGTCAGTCAGGGCAGGATTCATCTTACCAGATGCAGACATGCAAAGTGTGGATGTGTCCAAGAGAGGCTCTTCAAAGGCACAGCTCCTCTTATTCTGAAGTCTGCACCTGAAACAGCGGGCAGCTCTTATCTTGAAAAAGCCTCTTTCTCCATACTGAAAATGAAAAGGGTTGCCATTGAATACCTTAGTCTTGCAGACATCTAAAGTTACTCAGAATTAGTATAGATATGATATAATTCATCGATGGCACATGTAGCCATCAGCAGAGCAGGGGATTTGCCCCTGGGCCATTCAGGACTGGTCAGTTGTACCATCCTGTGATTAGCAGCCAGTTACGGGTCAAGGCTAAGGGAGTACAGGCACCAGGCTGGGAGCTGGCAGTGGTGGGAACTAAGAATCAAGCACGAATATTTTTTCCAGCCCCAGATCTATGATAGCCACTGGAAAGTACAAGGAAGAGAAGAGAGAATCCTCATACAAATGATGTCTTGCAGCTGTGGGCTACAGCACATCTAAGCAGGCAACATATCAACCTCATCACTAAACCCTGAGAACTTCTCAGCGACTCTAAGATAGAAGGGACATTCCTTTGGATGCAGATAATACATACCCTGAATACTACCACAGGTATCACAGTGCCCTTATACTAATCACTGTTGCCCTCTCCTCTAGAACACTGTGGGCAACTCTGATCACTCGGTCTCAAGAGGAATACAGCGGAACTAGAGAAAGGAATATTCAAAGCAGGGCAGCAAGGCTGGTGAGGATGACAATATTCGCACTGTGCATCTCTGAGAGGAAAGAAATGAGAAGAGGCATGAAGAAATACATAAGACAGTAACTGAGATGGAGAAGAGGGATTGGGTCTATCCAGTTTAGTTCATATAAGTTTGAGATGATTGTTGGTGAGTCAGCTTATGGAATTGAGGACTACAGAAGTGGATCTCATGGACATCACTTCCTTCTTCTCCTTCCTCGTTCCCTGCCCCTTCCTTCATCCCTTCCTTGGTTAGCTTTCTGCTGGACTGGGGACCAGACTACCTGCCTGCACAGCTACACAGGCTCAACTGCCAACAGAAGAGAGGGGACAAGAATGTGCGTAGGATTTGTGTAGCCTCCCCAGACCAGCAACAGCATACATTAAGGTTGCCTGAGTCAGTCACAACGTCCCATCTCAGCTTCTCCAGAACACAGCCAATACTTTTAGCCTGCATAAAATCTCTAAACTGGTTGGTTTTCAAAAAAGAATCAGACTTGAGAATATCTGCATCTTTCTCCTAGCAGACTGTGAAAAGCCAGAACCCTCTGTTTGACTCCAAAAAGGGAATATCCCACCGAGGAGCCAATACTCCAACTTCAGTTTCAGGCAAGGGAACCCTCTACCACCGATGCCATTCTGCAAGGCAAAGATGTAAGCACTGAGGGTAGCAGTCATACCAGTGTTACTGGTTCATGTCTTTGCAAGTTCCCAAGTTCCTCTGGAAACATCACAGAAATTAAAACTGTATCCTCTTGTCTGTGGACAAAGCCATTGTCAGATCCTCGTGACTCACATGAACCTATCACAGGTGCAGTCAATGCAACTGGAAGTGCTCCTTCCACAATGGAGGAAAATATATTCTAAATAGAGCAGAACTGGACTGGGAAACTCATTGCTGCCAGGCAGGGCTGAGATCTAGATCTTAGCTCAGTAAAAGAAAAAAAGCAGATTTCCATTTAAAACCAATCATTCTGGAATGTCATTTAATTTTAAGTACAGGACTGAACTGCATAGGACACTGCACTGACTCAGCAGGGCAGCTCCTGTACGCGTGTATGAGATAACATTGCCAATAAACCAAACACAATTCTTCAGCAGAAGTACATCATCATTAGAGCAGCAGGATAAATTTCAGTTTCCAAGAACTAGTTTACTCAGCAATCTGCGTTCATATTAAAGAATACACAGTCATCCCAGTGTCTCGTAAATGACATCACTCTTGCATCCAAGTCATTTACATAGAATAAAGTAAAACAATACAAAATTTATTTTAAATTAAATAGGAAATTACAAATTAGACAACTTTTTAAAAGTCCTTATTAATTCATTTGATGCTAAAAGAAATATGTCTAGATAGTTCAGTTCACCTCTCATAGACAGTAAGCAATGCTTCCCATCATTCTAGATTTCCTATTTGCTTTGCTTTTCTCTGCAATTTCATCTTCTTACTCTTTTAAATCTGTTCAAATGGTTTTATTTTCCACTTTTATTCTTGCTCACTTATTTCAAGAACTGTTGCTATGTTAACCATTACGCTTCCTCCCATCTGTGATTTCTTTTTTTCAGGAGATAAATCATTTTTCTTTATTTGTAACAGCTTATGATTAGTAATTCAGTTCTTCTGAGAAAAGTCTAAGTTACTTTATACGTGAAAGCCATTTATTTCATGAACAGCAGGACCAAGCACTAAAAAAGTTAAAATGATCCTGCTTGAAATACCTGAATTGCTCAATCCCACATTGAGTTGCACTGATTTCAATCTATCCCCACCTGGGAAGAAAACAACGTGATAATTTCATGCTACATCCCATATGTGTTAAAAGAGATTTCCTGAACAAGCATACTCAGAGGCCTCTGTCATAGACTCAGGAGAACTAAAAAGAGCAGAAATCGAAGAACTGGAATGATGACTTTGAAGCAGGATGGCAATGAGAAGCAGAAGGCAACTCAGTCTGCATGGACATGCTAAATTATTATCCAGTTCTCAGTAAGTCCATTGCCTTGTCTTTGGAGGAGTAGAACAGGAACCTGCCTAAAACTAAACTCTGCAGAGGTCAAGGATCTCAGAAGAGGAAAACTGAGATGATCTCTGAGAGACTTTTAGTTCCATGAGTAAGGCAGATTTTGTTCTGCAAATGAACTTCTAGCTGTGCAACTAAAAGTACCTGAGAGTCTTCCGTCATGTTGGGTGTTCCACTGGCAAAGGAGCAACCATGTGTGGATTAACCTAACTCTCACGGGTAGGGTAGATTACCCAGGCTTGCTAGAGCAACCACGGACTGTAGAAACACTAGAGTCAAAGAAATGCCTCACTGAGAGGCACTTGAAGAGTTTGCTCTATTTAAACAGACACTCCTCTATCCCTTGCCTTTTCTTTGGCAAGGTATATGATGACAATAAGCTAGGTATTAACATATCCTGATTTACCCAAAGGCATAACAAGAAGCAATGTCTGGAAGGTGCAACTGGGCAACTTTAAATCAGAAATAAGCCATACCTTTTAACCGGGGAAGCAATTACCTAAGAAATTAATGATACAGACTACTGTAGAAGTTGCTGATTCGTCCTACCTTGATATATTGAAGCCAATACTGAATGCCTTTTTGGCAGACATGTTACCCAAGCATATACACCGCTGGGCTTGGTAAAAGGGTACTGCATAAAGTGCAATTGCTCGTGATATATGGGCCATCAGGCCAGATGAGCCAATGATCCCTTGTGGCCCTCTGCTTTATAAATCTATTAACTAAAATTTGAGATTTATAGAGTAGTGGGCCAGAAGGAGCAACTATGATTGAGGTTGTACAATCAGTTCCTATGGACTCCATCATGTTCCTTTTGGAATTGCTGGCAATAGTCCCACTGTATGGGCAGTACTTACCACAAATCACAAAAGGAAAAGGCTTTTATAAATGAGGGTGAGGAGGCTGAGAGAGGAGAAACAGCATTTTTTAGTTGTTAAACCTACAAATATTTAGGAACTTCTTTCTTTATTAGCGTTTAGAGAATTTAGACTCAAAGGCAGTTGCCCTGATGGAAATATAGATCTTTGCAATGACCTGCTGAGAAACAACAAGAAATATGCTAATCACTGCATGAGCTTGAACTTCGACAAATTTAAACCCAGTTTTCATTTTCTGTTCCATTTCTACCAAAACCTAATAACACGAAATTTGACATGTCTCTTGTTACCTTACAAAACATTTTATTTGGAATGCTTAGCCTAATCAAAGGGAAATGACCCCCAGGTAGAGGAACTGCATCGCTGACCATCAATTACCCTCACTGTAAAATATATATTTTTAAAATGTCCTAACATTTGCTTTAATGCCAACTCTCAGAATGAATTTACCTATTACCTTCAATTTTCCTGTAGTGCTTAAAATACAGCAGACATAAAGAAACAGCCCACAGGCCTGGGCGCCTGTGAAAAACCCTGACCAAAAATGGGCTTTAATATAGACAGAGACATTAGTGAACTGAACGCAGAGTCCAAGTCCCAGTTGTTTAGAGTTGTGTTAATAGTAGTCTTGTGTTAATATCATCACGTGTGCCATATAATATTACTGTTTAACAGGCTTCGAAACACTGACTCTGTGTTTTCCATGCTCAGCCACACCTAACAGTGCCAGAAATAATGGCAGCACTACCACTGATCCTCTATCATGCTTCCAAAGTCTGTGTTGTGCCATGCACACTTTGAAAATAGGTCTGTATCTCTCTTCTGGACAGCCAAGAAAAGCAGATGGCAGGTTTCAGCAGGGTGGACTATAGGTCCAGCCTGGAAATAGAAGAAATACAGACAAGTGGGTAATATGGGAAAAAAACCTGACATGCAGAGGTAGAGGAGTGCCTAGGGGTGGATGAAAAGCATCCTCAGCTTGGTTCAAAGACGAGGGTTAATACTGAGGGATGCTTCTCATGGCAGCAGCTGAATGGAGCTGCTCCCTCATGGTTCCCCATGTTATAACCCATGAGCTCCCAGTGCTGTGGGCACAGAGCTATCAAGACCTGGTTTCATAGAATCATAGAATGGTTTGGGTTGGAAGAGACCTTTAAAGGTCACCTAGTCCAACCTTCCCGCAAGGAGCAGGGACATCTTCAACTCGATGAGGTTGCTCAGAGCTTTCCTACAGAGGTGTCCAGCAATTAACAGCTCCAGCTGCCATCCCATATCTTCACCACTTTCTCCCCTCCGACAACGCTTGTTCTCTGTGATACCCTCAAACTGCTGGCAGGGGAAGAAGCTGTAGCTATGACTGTGCTGGCTATGGTAAGTGGATAGCTGTAGGATGAACAGTATGGAGAAGTGTAGAGCTCCCAGTTTTCTGGGAAGTGGAGGTGGTGGGGTGGAGGGGAATTAATCTGAGCCTCTAAGCAGCCACCAAATTTCACAGAGTTTGTAGGCATCTTTGACAGGTCAACACTTATGGCAGATCTGGAAAAAAAATGGTCAATGGGAGGGAAGTGTGGGCAGGGGACAGAGGGAAGAGAGTGATTGGCAGATGCAGATAGATGACAGACCAGCAACAGGACGAGAGGAAATGGCCTCATGTTGTGTCAGGGGAGGTTTAGATTGGACATTAGGAAAAATTTCTTTACTGAAAGAGTGGTCAGGCATTGGAATAGGCTGCTGGAGGTGGTGGAGTCACCATCCCTGGAGGTGTTCAAAAAATTTGTAGATATGGCGCTTCAGGACCTGGTTTAGCAGTCGTGGTGGTGTTGGGTCGATGGTTGGACTTGATGATCTTAGAGGTCTTTTTCAACCTTAATGACTGTATGATTCTATGATTCGGTCCAACAAGATAACCCTTTCTTCCTGGCAATACCTCTCTGTGACATGGCCTTTGCTACAAAACTCCTGGCTCCTGTTATCTAAAGAATGAATAGGAGAGATTTATCCCAAGCTCTCAGAGTTTTAATTTACTAGTAACTATCTAACCCCTAATAATATGGTATTACTATTGTTAGCAACAGGCCTTTAGCTTTGTATTTTGTTTTCAAGCCCTCAGGACTGCTTGCTCTGACTGAACTTTTCTTGACTTGCCTGCAGTTTTATTTTAATTTGGTTTAGCTGATACAGCAATATCTTTAATTGGGCAGGTGTCTATGGCTAATTTGTTTTACTTATGTTTATCTTCTTCTAGTACTACTAGAGCTTTATATAGATAGAAATAACAAGCAATTAGTCCATGTAGAGTGAGATATTTATGACTAACACCATGATGTAGCATAGAAAAATACAAGCCTGGCACAATGGCAGAGGCCTTGAGAAGGGGAAACACAGAACACGGTGTAGAGGAGTACTGGCAGGGATGATAAGAGATGGGGCACAGGCTTGCACTGGAGACCTCCTCGCTATAAGTAATTCACCCACGGTCAATTAAAGGAGATGCAGACCTGAAACTGGATGAACCTGATTTTAGAGGAAACAAAGAGAACAGAGAAATATATCTAACATACAAAAAAGGCACCAAATAGAGAATATTTGGATGTAACCTGAAGCTGCAGACCAATGAAAAATGAGCAAAGATGTAAAAGTGTGTTAGAAAACATAAAAACAGCCCCAAGTGAATCCTAGAGGGAGGAAGAACAAATCATCAACACAAACATCACATTCCTCTCAGCAAACAATTCCAGATGTTGATGATTTGTCTTATGAGCCCGCACTCCCCAGCACCATTACCAGACTGAAACCACCAACCCTAGGACCCAGAGAACAAATGGAAGAGTGAGCACAGCACCAGGAAAACCGGTAGAAGCTAAAAAGTGTGAGCATAACTATTGTAACTGCTTCTTTTATTCTGAAATAGTTAAATCCAACCTTATAATGATTAGACTCTTAATATTTCAGTTATACTAACAATGGCTTTACTTATATGTGACATGTGCTTACTCTTTGCCCATAAACAAGATTTTGAGCGCAATAACCCAAAAAACAGTGATTGCTACTCTCCAGCCCCTTCCTTTGAAACAAAAGAGATATTAGGAATCTGCATCCTCTACTGCTCAGGCCCACTGAGGCTAAAGGATTGAGCCTACTTAATAGGTGGAGAGGGTTGTCTGAGGTATCCTGCTGTTCTAAGGAGTAGATTTAAGACTGGCTAGATTAGTCACATGAATTCTTTCAACATTAATACTTAGTAACAAATGGCTTTTGCCTATAGGTTGCGATTTATCATCTTAGGGATTTTGTACCTAAAGGCAAGGTCCCCTCACACTTAGGATCTTGACTGGGAAGGACTAAAGGAACACCCCTGTAAGAAGCAAAGCAATTTATCATCTAATTCTCCCACCTCCTATACTTCCTGTTTTGCCAAGGGTCCCCAAGGATTCAAAACTACTCGCCATTCCCAGGTGCCACAGCTACAGGGAGAGATGTCTCACTTCATTGCTTCTATGCTAAAGCTATCAAGATTTCCATATATTCAGCATGGGGCTAGAAACTAGTAAAGACAGAAACCATCTTTATGATTAGGGCTACTGACTGTCTTTGGCTAATTGACTTGCTACGGATTCAAAATAGTCCATTCAAGACCTGCCTGGACAAGGTCCTGTGCAGCCTGCTGTAGGTGACCCTGCTTCGGCGGGAGGG
>Ga0065711_1003030_pt1 | contig 30198 bp, 36 predicted proteins | sample Hoacrofraction12_FD_59098 | JGI IMG/M metagenome (GOLD analysis project Ga0065711, IMG submission 59098) | Hoatzin crop microbial communities from Cojedes, Venezuela - Epithelial fraction 12 v2 (version 2) | ecosystem: Host-associated > Birds > Digestive system > Esophagus > Crop | place...
TTACATCATGTCAGTAATGTTATGGTAACCTCAGCCACAGCGGTGACAACATTTAAGCCCTCTGGTTTTAAGAAACCCGTGTTTCAAAGGAAACCAGTTTGCCTCGAGGTTTTGCCCTGTTTCCAACAAATGGCCAACGTCATGGGCATGGGGCAAAGTTGAACCTACCCCCTCAGAAGGCCTGCTTGCCCAAAAGCCACCAGATAATTTTGAAACAAACAAAAAAACCCAAAAAACTCTTGAAGTGAGTGAGAAAAGGCATAGCACACCAAAGCTCAGGTTGGAAAAGTGTCTTAGAGTATTTGTGAAATTGTCCCAACATCTTGCACGGATGCAAGATCTTTGGAGAACTTCCATCTGAGATTGCTTAGTTGTAAGTCTTCATTCAGCTCTATATGTCACTGTTAAAAAGTTAGACAGATTACTCACAATTTTCGTGTTAACTAATGTCAAATAGGTAAACATTTATCCCTTGGTGGAAAGTGGAAATTTGCTGATCTTTGTTTTTAGATGCTCATTTGCTGTCCTGCTTTGAGACACAAGGTTTGCAAAAATCTCAAAGTTTTCAAAGAATATGAAAAAAAAAAATCAAAAAATAATGTATTTCCCTGCTGGGCTGTGAAGCCTGAGGCCATGGGGAGCCCTCAGGGTGTCACAGCTCCGTGGCAGGGGCTTTCCACTCAGCTGGGACAGACTGTGGCTCCCCCACTTGTCTTCATTGCCCTGAGATCTTTCTCTTTCATGGCTTTTCTCCTGCTTAGCGAAGGAGAACACCTCCACTCCTTCATGTCGAGGATGACACTGCCCCAGAAGCAGAGGGTCTCTCTGCACACAGCAGCCAAGTTGAGGAGGTGACTGAGGCCATTAGCAGTTCCCACACCGTCAGGACGGGGCACATGAGAAGACGATGGGGTAATGGGCTTTTCTTCTTGTATTAAGGTCCACCTGAGTCCTAACTTCAACATCCAAATGACTTCTCTGATCTCCTCCTGTAGCGGTGGAGCCCAGGACACCACCACTAGATGGGAAGAGAGGGAAACAGCTCAAAGATCAAGTCCAAAGCTGGCGCTGGCCAATGAAGCAGTGAATTAGATCACTCCCTCCTGGAACACCAGTCACCTCTGATTCAACCGGCAACACAAATCCCTGCCTACTCGTCCCAGACAGCTCCAGTACGATGCCCTGGGGTGGCACCATCCCAGCCAGCATCCTGCCATCTGCTCTGATCCACTCCCCCAAAGAGAGGAAACCCAGGCAGCCATGTAATAAGCTGAGACTTCCCCTTCCATGGTAGCAAATCCCTGCAGCATCTCCTCGGAAAGGAAAGGACCTGGCTGAAAGTCCTCTACCTTCCCAGAGAGAACCCTGCAGCACAGAAGCAAGGCACCGCTCGGTGCCGTGCACCGGAGAAAGCTCCTGGGTACCTTCAGGGCGGGATAATGCCCTTTCCTGTCCCGATTGTTCTGAGGCTGCTGGCTGAGCATCCCGGGCAGGAAACGGGAGAGGAAAAACAAGCCCCTTCACCCACGGGATCAGCTCACAAACACGCTGCCCAGGTTTGCCGGCAATCGCAATACGTGGAGGGACATGGACCACCTCACAGAGATGCTAACTCAGGGGTTAGTGCGGGGAGGTGGCTCAGCATTTGGCTCACTGCTGTGGTTGGGCTTAGGGCACTGGGGAGAAAAGGGCAAGAAGTCTGACGAGGATAAAGAAAAAAGGAGCTTGGGCTGATGCTGCAACAGCAGGAAAACCACTTAAGTGGGAATTAAAGCAATTGGATTCTAACCAGAGATTTTTCAGGCCAAGATCCTCATACAAGCATGCCAGCAAGGTCATCATCTCCCTCAAGCTACACCTCAGCTTTCTGCCTCTTCCAGTTCATCTGCAAAATGGGCAGTGAGCAACAGGGCAGCACGGGAGCTTTGGGAGGTACATCCCACTGCAACAGAGGAGCTGGATACGCGTCTGTGCTGTGCCATAGAGCAAGAACATGCTTGGTACCCGCTCCTCCAGTGAAATGTCTATTTTTCTTAGATTACAGAAGAAATTTTGGTTTTACCTATCCGTAGCTTGCAAGATTTTACTGTCTCCTTTACATCTCGCATGGGAGCCCAAGATAGAAACTCAGAGCTGAGAGAGGGGGCAGCTGAAGGAAGTCTTGGAGAAATCAGGGCAACAAGGGGAGGAATCTGCAGTTTTTAAGATTCAAACTTCAGCCTTCGTGTGTTTACTACTCAAGTCAGTCCTCTGCAAAGCACAGGGAGATGAAGGTGATAAGATGTTCGTTCAAACCACACAAAGGCAGCGTATCAAAAGATCCAGGAGGCAACTGTTTGACAAACATCCTTTCAGGGCGCTTGCAAAGGAGCGTTTACCATCCAAACACCCCGGCACCCCGCAACGTCCTTATATGGCCTTGGGTTCCTGTCCCGCTGAGCAAGGATGAAAGCTGCTCTTACCCAGAGGAGTAAGAGCACGCTGAGCCACAGCAGGGACCGTGAGAGACCTTCGCTCCTTGGACTGCAAAACCTCACCTCCAAGGAGCCTCCACTCCCCAAATCAACAGAAGAACAGGCAGCAGAGGAGCGACATGCAGAATCTTCTCCAAAAACCAGCTGGCAAAACCCAGACCGAGCCCTTACTGAATCTTGGCCATGGAAGAACTGACTGAAACCAACCATTGATGAGGCCACAGAGGACAAATACAAGAGAAATCCACTTAGGTGCCAGTACCCACTTCTCTGCAAGTCCCCCTGTACACCGACTCACCCAGCCATACTGTGCTGGCTTGCCGAGATCATCACCACCACCGCTGCCAGGTAGTGGTACAGGCTTGAGAGCAACACATAGGGCTGAAAAATTTGTCACCGGGTCTGATTTCTTGAGAAGTCAGTTGCAGCAGTGCCTGGATACCCTGCGGGACTTCCCCCTTTCCTCAACTATAAAGAGAGGAACCAGCTTACTTGGAACAGGACAGATTACAAACACGAACCACAGAAAGATCCCCATGATGCTCTCTGCTGTACTGACACATAGTAAAATACAACCAACAGGCAAACAAAACATGAAAAAAGATGTTATTCCCCTTGTTTATCTTCCTCCTTTTCTTGGGGTGTGGAGGGAGAAGAGGAAGAGGACGCCCGAAATTAAGCATCCTCTCCCAGGACATGATGGAGAAGCTTAAATAAAAAGCTGTAATTTAATGCTGTCTGTGCAAGCCAGCTCAATCACCTTGTACCATCTTGTCTGACAGCAGGCACAGGAGAGGTGTAAGGGCACGTGGCCATCTCATTCATGCCCAACTCCAAGGCGGGACATGAAGACCTCGGCGATGGGTCTCGGAGCAAGGCACATCCAGAGCAGGATTTCGGGGGTAAACGAACCACACAGGCTGTTGGGAAGGTGCAGCAGGACAGGATCACCCAGCACAGGGCTGGAAAGGCAGGCGAAGGGGTAAACAAATGCCACTGGGGCCAATGCTGTGAATATTTGCTGCCGTGAGAGTACCAATGAATGAATCAGAGCAGAAACAGCTCCAAGGAGCAACGCAGACTCAGGGGTTTGATGGTGAGGATCCACAATACAACGCCGAAGGAAGCAATACATGCCAAGGAAAAGTCACACAGACAGAAGGGCACCGAGTGGCATACTTGTAATAAAGACGTCAGGATCAAGGTGGTTTTTCAGAGGACAAAAACCCCCAAAAGGTGAATTGGGCATTGGTTTGAACAAGTAACAGAGGAAAGCATTTGGCCCCCTGGACACACAGGGTGTCTGGTGGTCCAATGACCGCATCGATGTGCAAAACCACCACCAGGAACGAGCAGCCCTGCTCATCACTGGCAAACTCCACATCCGAGGTGTCCAGCTACACGGATGCATCTCTGCTGGGAAGGATGGGCCGACCTGTTGGGAGATCCCATCTGAAACCACCTATTTCTTGAACTGCTCTGGAAGGCAGATTTTCACCGCAGTTAGCCCCCTACTCTGGGACGCCTGGAGCAGCACACATCGAAAGTCTTGATGTAACAGATGACCAACAAGCCATTCTATGAACCAGCAACCTTAAAATTGCTGTGGGATTTGCACATAATGCAGGATTCTGAGCAAACAGCAGTATTTGGAAGTGAAACGGGAAATAGAGGTTTAGGCATTGATTTCGTCTTAAAGCGGAAGACAAAGCTCATGGCACAAGAAGAAAACCTGCTTCTGAAATAGTAACAGCATCTGTGCCTACAGGATAACCATGCTAAGGGGCATTACCTCATTACAGGAATGGTGCAGGGCATCCCTACCACGCTAACAGTAGGAAATGAAGATCTGATTTATTAGTGGTGAATGCTGTCTCGGGAAGAAGAGAGGTACCAGCCTGGCAGCTCCTTTGACATGAAGATCTTCAGTGCACAGCAGCACTACGGCAGTTGAGCCCTCCTCGAGCAGAAGGGCAATGTTGTTGTCTTGCTGAACTGCAATGGCTCATTTATACCAGAATACGTGAGAACTGGAAAGCTTACTAAGACGTAGAGATCGCTCCTTGTTCTCACCATGTCTGAGAACCGGGCTGAACGAGAGACTCCCACCACAGAGGAGGGAAACCACCTAGTGTGCAAAAGCGGTTTCAGAGTCCTTTTAATGTCAAACAGCACCTACAGAAGGTAACACAAAAGGGGCAAAGCAGCCCCCAGGTTTTACATCCAGGTTTGGCTGCCAGCACGCCTCTGGTGCCGGCCGGGCAGCCCTGCTGCGGGCACAGCAGGTCCGGTGGGGCTGGGGGCCAGCGGGGCTCCTCGCAGCAGTGCAGGAAGGGGGGCTCAGCCCAGCCCAAGAAATCGAAATGTGAGATGTGATTCATCTCACCAAACTGCCGACAGCTAAATTCAGAGACCTCTTTGTGAGCTGCTTACCTGGGGCGGCTCAGCTTGTGCCCAGGGGTATATCGGACGGTCACTCGTGTCGTGCCAGGACACGCCTGTCCCTCTCCACTAAACGCAAGGTCACTAGCTCCAATGCAGTCACCCAGCTCGCAGCCACGCAGAGCTCGACTGGATGAGCCCAGCCACAGATCACAAGAGGCTACTTTGCAGAAGGAAGACCAAATTAATTCACAATACACATTCACAAAAGAAAATGGCTCTGTGGGAAGGCACAGCGTGGCCACCATATCCACTGCCAGGGCACAGCGAGCGTCCCTAAGCAGCAGTCTTAGCAGACGGCTTGGAAGTTCAGTCTCACCTAACAACCGCATGTCTGTACGGTCACTTCTGCTGCTGCTCTGCCTGTCAGGATGCTGACCATGGACACAGCGTACCAGCATGCAGCAGAAGGAAATGCCTGTGGTCAGAGAGGAAAGGTCTCCAGCTTAGAAAAGAGCTTAAAAACATACTGCAACCAAAGGATGGAGCATTGTTCAAGTTGGGGACAAGGAAAAAACATCCAGGAGAGGCAGAAATAAGGGAAACTGCCTCTGCCATCTTCCTGTAATAAGCAATCTCTGGTCATCAATTTTGTGTCTAGTACCTTGCCTGCAAAAGCAAACCCACCAAGGAAGCACCGAAGGTGCCACACCACAGCTAACATCTGGAGAGACGGAGCACCGAGCAGCCCAGGGCCGTGCTGCGGAGCAACGCTGCAGGCAGGGGAGCAATTACGGATCCAGCCGGGGACTCTCCCTAATGCAAGCCAGGATTGACTTCTTCTCGCCCAGTGTGACTTTCCCAGCCCTGCACCACAGCCCACACTGCTGCTTTGCTCTCAGGGAAGAGCGAATGCACCAGAGGGGTGAATGCAGCAAGCTGCAAGCTAAGAGCAAGACCCGGGGGAGGGCGAGAAAGGGAGAGGGGAACAGAGCAACCGCGAACCTCCGTGCACACACACATCTGACGTCGGAGCCGACGGCGCTCAGCATCACGTAGCCCTGAGCAACACCACCAAAAAAAGAAATACAACGCCCCATGCATAGAAAGCAGGACTGCCGCGGTCACGGGAAGCAGGCTACCCGGGGCGCGGGTCTGCACGGACGCCGCAGCCCTGCCATGCAAGCAACACCGCTCTGCAGAGCCGCAGGAGGAGGAGAGGCTTCCGGAGCGGTCGGGGATAAATATTTTGAACCTCCGGTGAAGTAGGGCAGCTGGGTTTTGGGCTGTAGATCCCACAGTGCCGGTGCTTTTCAGTGGTAATCACAAGTGGTTTATCGCCCCAGCTCCCTCCGGTACAGCTTTGCTCTGTTCTGCTGGCACCGAGTGCCCCCAGCTCAGGGGATCGGAAGAGAAAGCCAACGGGAAGCTGAGAAATGCCTAAGACACGTCAGCTCCCCACAAACACCTCCATCCAAGCCCTTCACATTGCTGCAAATGGGAATTATTTAACAAGATTTCCCAAATTCCATCCCCAAGATTACCTGCATTAGCAGCCAGAGCTTAAGGCTAACGCTTATGCGATGAAGACGCCGTGAGCTCCAAAAAAATAAAACCAAGAGGTGCAAACAAACACCAGCTCTGAACTGCAACCACTTCTTGCTTCAGAGACTCAGAGATGGAGGCTCCACGAAGAAAGAAAAAAAAATAATATCAGGAGCAGGGTCCTAATACTGTCCTTTGCTGTCTTTTGCTCTGGGATCTGCTANCNTTGAGCTGGTAAAGCCTCAGACGCGTTTTACAGCCTCAGGAGCAGGACCCAGATCGCTCACCAGCGGCCAGCTAGAAGCAAGCCTGTACACGCTCCAGGCGTTGGGGTANGGGCTGCCCAGGATGCAGCTTTGCCACGTCCCACCCNCGGGTCGGCACGCGGCGGGGTCTCGGGACCAGCCCAGAGATCCACGGAGATGCGGCTTTAGGGTCGGGTTTTCAGAGGGGTGTGCATTTAACGAAAGCAACAAATTCATTTGCAGTAGGAGCAAAAAACGGGGAGGCAAGAAACTTAGTAAAAGGAATAAAATAACTGGAGAAACTGTTTGGAGGTGAGCAAATTCCTCAGTAAATTGGCCTGGATTTCAGCTCAGAGGGTGCGCAAAGGCGAGGAGTGGAGAGAGGGGGGTCTCAAGGACTCAGAACAAAACCTTTCAACCCATCATTTCGAAACAGTGTTTGCGCTCCTCCGACTGTGATTCAAAAAGTAAAAATCAAGCCAGAAAAAAAAAAAAAAGAAACTTCTCATTTCTGATCAAATGAGACATTTTCCTCCACGCACCAGCGTTCAGGTTCATGTTGCAATGAGCAAGCCCCCACCAAGCCAGCTCTCCCGACAACCAGCATCACACCAGTTTTCAACGACACTGGCTGGGAAAACCAGTACCCAGGTGGGTACCTGCCACCAAGGACGCCTCTGTGCTGGTTCGCCCACTGCTGGCATCCCTAAAGCAGCTGTAATCCCGAGCGCTGACTGCGCTCCTGCGCCTCAAGAGCTCCCCAGCCGCTGCCGCTCAACTCTTCACCTCTTATGGGAACGCTTGTGGCTTCCTTGGAGCTGGGGCAAAGCATGAACCCCACGGCACGGGCACGGGAAACATCTTGCCAGGGTCAGAGCAGTGAACTTAGGGCTGAGCATGCTCAGAGGAAGAGAGCTGGGCGCTCAGCTCACACCCTGACAGTGTTTTGGTGTTTTTTATGAATGGAAAAGCTTTTCAATCGTTTCACAGCTGGTTTCCCTACTGGGAAGGGCTGACCGGGAGAGCTGGTCTTCCCCGAGCCCCACCACCTCGCCAGATGGCTGAGAGCAGGAAGGAGCCCAGCTCAGCACCAGCGGCACTGGAGTATTGTTTATCTGCTGGTTCCTGTTTTTAGTTTTGTCTCTGTTTTCTTTCTTTGTTCTAAAATTGTGTTGCAATGGCAATACCTGGTCTGAATGACACGGGGATTGCTTTGAAGTAAGAACCAGCCCCAAACCTTCAAACCTTCATTTTCTTATCTAATAAAAGAGCAGAGGCCCTAACACCAAAGCAAACCATGATTAACCCCCACACCCTTTGTTTCTGAGCTGAATTGGAGCAGAGATTAACGGCACTGGTACAAAGGCACACCCCGTGCATGTCCGATCCTCCCAAATGTGGGGCTGTCAGCAGGGTTACATTTCCAAGGATGAAGCAGGGCTGCCACCAGCCCTCCATACTGGCAGATCAGTTCAAGCGATGATGGGATTTGTCACAGGCATCTGTCTGGGGGTGAGGAGTCCATCAGCAAGCTGTCATCCAAGTGCATCCTCATTGCAAAAGGTAACTACGGGGCTACTGCTGGAGGTGATGCAGGGTCTGTTGCTGGGCACCCAAATCTTTCTGCGGTCCCACTTGCCAGGGTTTCCTCCCAGTCTCAAGCACGAGGCAGATGTAAATGGGCTTCATCAGGAGGATGCTATTAGTGAAGACCTCTTGGTCACGCCCCTCATGGGCTCATCACCAGGGTCCTCTTCCTCCTCTTGCCAAGCCAAAGGGACAAAGAGTGGCCAAAGAGGTGACCCATGGGCAACCTGGGGATTTGATGCTCCTTGGTTTTGGGTCCCAGCAGGCCAGGAAAAGCCCTTCAGCCCCCAGAGACAGCAGAACCCCTGAAGAACACGGGGACTCTGATGCAACAGGCTCTCCCTCGCCTCCCCTGTGTTCCCATCGCAGCGCAGACACCCTTGAGCAGGGCCAGCCACATCCCCCTCCCCAGGGGGTCCGGGAGAGGGCCGGGAGCGTTTTGGGCAGGCGCGGCAGGGGGCTGAGGCTGACCACACGCTGCCGCAGCGACAGCTCGCAGCTACTGAAAGAACAAGCCCTCGCAGCCCCAAGCCACAAGCACAGATGGGAACGAGTTACGCTCCAGCTGCAGCTCACAAACACACGTCCTGCCGCTTGCCGAGGAGGGGCCAGGCTACGACAAGCTGTATTTTTAGCAAACCATGACTGAGCCCCCAAAAAAACATGATGGCCCAATCATACTCCTCTGCGTGCAGTCCCTGCCTGGCTCTGAAGGTTCTGACCTCGGCTTCAAGCCTGCGGGTCCCCCGCTTCCATCCTGCACCCTCACAGTCTGGGTGCCAGCCTCAAACTTACTCATTCCCATCGTTTTTTCCTCCATTCCCACCTCCGTGCCTGGTGGTCCCCCTGTGCTCACCACAGCCACCGCTCAGGGTGATGCATCAGAGCCCTGCGAGGGACATGGGTTGGAGCAGAGCCCCTCCGATGGAACGCTGGACACCTTCCACTTTATGAGAGAGCTTCAGAAAGAGAAAACAGCCTCGATGCGATGCTTGCAGAGCTTTTAGAGTTTAAAAAAAAATTTACAGTTTCCAGGCTGCGCTTGAGAAACCACGTGCCACTGCCCCAAGGCTGAAACACTTGATTCCCAAAGCCCAGATTAGCACCAGCTCCCCCCAGGAGCCATGATCTTTGGGAATTATTCACTCCACTTTCCCTCAGCACCAGACTGGGACATTATTTAACGCACTTATCCTCAAATCACTCCTCCAAGAAAAAAAAAAACACACTACTACCCATGTAGTGATGGGGAACCAAGGCTGGTGGGAAAGGCAAAGCGACTTTGCCCAGGTCACCCAGGCAGGACAATGCCCACATCAGTCTCCTGGCAGCTCCTCAAACCCAGAGCATCTCACCCTCAGAGCTGCCATAAAATCCAGTCATCATATTTATTCTGTGCTTTTCTCAGCTTTTCCACCCTTTCTATTTCATCTGCAATACTCACCACTCAGGTCACACCTGAATTTAGCTGGTCACTCGGGGGACTGTTTCTTGTTTCTGAGAAGCACCTAGATAGTCTTTTTTGAAAATATAAAAATAAAAAAAATAAACAGCACAGGTTCAGCAAACCAAGGCCACTATGCTCTTCCAGGACACGGCTTTGGGAGTCTCGGAACACATCTGTGGGCTTCCCACTACAGCACTCCACGGCTGGCAGCAACCTATTCCCCTTCTCTCTTACCTCCGGGGAGACCTCAAGTTGTTTCTTTGCTTTTAACTTCAAAAATGTTAACTCAGAACAACTGCGAGGTTATTTTGACAGAGTTTGAGCTTGTGTCTCCCATCTGCCAGCTCGGAGGGATCAAAAGACCCAGAGAACCGATCGGGTCACCTCCCTGGGAAGCCCACCTCCTTTTGGGAATATGCTCCCCTCTCCGAATTAACTGGGGAGGAGTAAAGACCTGTCTAATTAGCTAGGCTGACCCCTCTGCCTTTAGCAGAAAGACCAATTAGCAGGCAATTTGCCTCTAGCAGCGGTGGGTCCTTGGTAGATAAACAATCTCTACTTTTCTGGGAGGGCAACTCTCAAGTGGGTTAAGCGCGAATTGCTTTTGGTCACAGCTTTCTGACATTTTGCAGCTATTTCTGCTCTCCTCCCCCAGCTCTTTGCCTACAAAACTCCTTCCAGTAACTGCAGCAGTTCTCTGTCTCCAAATATCGTGCTGGTTTTTACAAGCACAAGCCATGCTAGCCTCAAATCACCATAGGGTTTTGCTCTTTACATCAGCTAAGGCACAACCCAGCCCAATTTGAAATGAGTTAGCAGGCAGGATAACGAGCTTGGCGAGTACCCGCAGCATCTGTGCTCGGTCTTGCCCTCTGATGCCCTCTGATGCCCTAAAGCTGCAGGGGCCAAGTGGCTCCAGGAGCCAAGGGGTCCGATATGAAAGCCAGCCCGTTCCTCAAGGCAGCGATGCCTGCCAGCACAGGCAGCCTGTTTGGGTCTGTCTGTCAAAGCCGGCACCAAATCTGGCTTTTAAAAATTGCTGAAGACCCTTCTCCCTTCAGAGCCTTTAAATAGTTGTCTTCTGTTGGACACGACACAATAAAGCTAACACAGACAGTCACTTTAGAAAGCCTGTACTAAAAGCACCAGGCTCCTCTCCATAAGCATGGGCTTTGCAGCGCTTCACCCCGCTGCTCCCAGCCAGTGACTGGGGATGCGATGACCAGGACAGGAGGACCTGACCCTCTCACACCCAGTGATACCAGCTGATGGGGCTGACTCTGCACTGGGCACGGACTGGAGCAGTCACCGGTCCGCTCTGAGCCTCCATCGCTGCGGCTGTGCCCAGGAGCGGAGCAGGATCACCTGCCCCAGGTGCCATCTAACAGCATGCAGCATCCCTTCCATAGCAGCTGCTGCAAACCTACCTGGGTCAAATGCCCAGCTGAACACAGGCAAAGGGACTCCGAGTCTGTCCCTGTACGTCCCCTTTTGTAAGGAAAGCCTTGGTAATCCTGAGGAACAGGAATCCAAAGCAGAGCCACCCCTTGTAGATCTGCAGGACTGGAGGAGGACAAGCCAGCAAGACGCATCTATCAGTCTTTTACATCACCCCATCCAATCGTGGGCAAGTCATTTATTTTGGTTTTAGATGTTAATACCAACAAACGAAGCGCCCTGTACACAAGGAACTTAAATACTGCCCGTTCTAGCACCACTGCTCCTTCTCTGGAGACACCCTCCTCCCCTCGTCCCCAACACAGGCTGAGCGACCCCCGCTTTGGCCTCTCCATGTCCCAGTTGCCTGTCTGTAAATGGGAGGACAGCAACAGCAGCACATCAACGTCACGAGCATCCACCAGCTTCCATGGCGTGCCCCAACGCCCTGGCACTGGGCTCCCAGGTTGCCGTAGATGACAAGACCCCCAGCACCTCCCTCCCTCCCGGGCTGCTCAGACCTCGGGCTGAGAAGAAGACAGTGTTGTCTAGTGGTTACAAAGGGAACCGAAAGGCCGCAATAGAAACCAAGAGCACTGGTGCCATGGCATGGCAAGTGACCTCTCCGTGCCTCAGTTTCCTCCTCCGAAAGCAGAGACGGCGGCTCCTGCTGCAGCGTGCTCCATTAGCCACTGGCTGCAAAGCAGTGGCAGATCAAGGTGGAAGGATCATTTTCTTTCATCCTGCTATATTTATTTCCTAATGTAGCCCTCACCATCCCATTTCTAACCCTGGCAGGTAAGGCTAGCAGACCAGGACATGTCAAAATGCATATTTATAATACATAAAAACATACTAATATTTCACAGAAGTTATACTAACCCACAAGAACCACTTGCCTTAACCAAGATATCCTGCCACGGGCACCTCAAGCGCAGAGTACCCAGATACCCATCCTCAAACTTTTCGAACAGTAAAATGATGACATGCAATCAGAATAGTTCAGGCAACAGCAAACTGCAGAAATAAAGCTACGCATGAAAAAAACATATCTTCTCAACGTCAGTGCACGCAGCGGAGCCATAGAGTCAACCGCTAGTACCAGAACTGTCCTGGAGCTCTGTTTTTTTAAAACCCAAATTCCTAAGAAGCAAAATACAGAACTGCCTTGCCCAGACTATTGCTGCAGCAACAGCAACCACTCAGCTCGGTAAACCTAATTAATGAGCCAGGAAAAGTGTCATTCGTTTGCTAACTGCTTTGCCCAGGGTTGCCAAATAGACAGATAAAAGATTTAGCTGGGGCCTGTTCCAGCCAAAGGAGCTGGGAACCTGGCAGGGATCGCAGCAGATTAGAGAGGGCTGAAAAGAAAGAGGGGGGGGGAGAAAAAAATCAAAATAGATTAGCACTTTCAAAATGCAAGCATGTAAATCAGCTTACGTTTGATATAATGCCACCCTTGTGAGCGTCTGGCCACGGGTCCGATTACAGCACCGCGCAGCAGGGCGCGAGAAGTCTCGGCTGAGCCGAGTTTTATTTGGGCTGAGGAATCTCACGCCACCAACTCCCTCACAAAAACGGCAGTTTTGTTTTTACCAGCTTCATAAATTCTCGCAGGAAGCCAATTAGGGGAAACCTGGGAACAGAGGAAGATTCATAATTGCAATTAAGGCTTCAAAGTACTTCTCCCAAGTGCGGCTGTTAAAATCAGAGCTGGGGAAGCAAAAAAAAAAACACACCCTTTGAAACATCGAGCTCTCGGATACCCCACAGGCTGGAAGAGCTTCTCACTCCCATAACAACGCATCAACTGGCAGACACGGAGCTCGCCCTGACAGGGACCGATCCGGATGGGGACCCGAGCGGGACGGGCTCCAGGCTGCCACCTCCCCTGGCAGCACCTTCGCCGGGGTGCTCGGACGCTGGCAGGAGGCAGGCACGCAGGGCGTTTGCATTTACCTCCTGCCTTTGGTTTTGGGAAGAAAGTTCAGTCCTGAATACCTGAAACTTTTCCCTGCTGAAAATTTTGGTGTCCTATAAAGCCTTTGCTTCATCTATTTGATGCTTCCAGCTCCCAGGACCACTCGCAAACCATTGCGGCATCCCTGGCAAGGACAGAATGGCTTTGCAGACGAGGCTGCCTGCTGGGATACACGACATTTGGACTTAAATCTACTGTCAAAGTGATCCAACATTTGTCACTTGGTGCTACAGACCACGATCTTTCACACCATCACAAATTAAGACGTCCTCTTCGAAGTTCAGCAGTTTCAGCAGTAATCTGGATACTAAGAACCAGTGTCTAAGCAGCCCAAACAACTCTGTGTGCATCATGGCAGAGCTGCTCCGCCTGTCTGCAATCGAACGTACACTACAGCAGCTCAACAGCCCGACACGAACACCGCTGCAGCTACCCAGAGAGCTGGGAAATCTGGCCCTGCAGACACACCTACAGTGTCACCCACATGGACTTCACTGTCATGATGGGATGGAGGTGGCTCTTCTGGTTTTGCTTTGACTTTTCGAGACAAAAGCTTTTTTGTTTTTTTGGTTATTTTGGTTTTGCTTTGACTTTTGGAGACAAAAGCTCCAGTTCAAGGTGAAATATCAATGAGGAGACGCTCCACTTGCTGGAGTTCACCCCCACCCTCTCAGACAGAAAGCTGCAGCCATTTGTTTTTGGCTTGAGATTCACAGCCCAACCAAGTGAGGAGCTGAACCACAGCTTGGCATATTAGCAACCGCGAGACAGACAAAACCTGAAAATACTCTATGATCTGCTCAAATTGAACATGTTTTAGACCATAGCCTGGGCTTGGCCATTTCAGCTTGGAGTAGAGCAGAACAGCCCTACTTGTAGAAGTTCAGCCCTCCAGCAGCTGCTGACCTAGATCAGGGCCTTCTGCATGTCGGAAGATGTCAATGATACTCTCAGAACTGGTCAAACACTTCTAACCAGGGCACAAACTTCTTACATCTGGGCTGTGTCTCTGTGTTGGTGTGTATGTATATTTTCTATAATCTTCTATCTTTCTTTCTATATATATTCCATAACACTGTATCTAGTCCTTCTCTTGCAGGAAAGCTCAAGTAAGGGAAGCACAATTTACAGGAATAAAACCTCTGCACTAGGACATCTTGCAGCCCAGCACTGCCAGTTGTGGATTGTCCCCATTCACATCTCTCATCAGCAGAAATGGTGGTGGCAGCCCGTGCCAGGGCCCCAAACACGTGTACCCGCTGCTCCACTATGCCCTTGGCAGGAAAAAGGGTTGAGAAGAGCCAAGAGGAGAAAAAGTAAATCACCCAAGGTGTCAGGGCAAGTCCCTGGTAGGCCTGGGAAGAGACCACACAGGTCCTGCACCAGCTGTAGCCTGGACGCACAACCGCATCGCTCTGCCTGTTCTCCGAGCCAACACTCACAGACACTTCCCTTGTGACAGCACCTCCTCTCTAGACAACACCCCCAACAACAGCTTTTCTTCCAGCCCCTCCCAACCTCATCCTCTCTCTAAATAGCCTGAGAACATCACGCTCCAGCAGACAGCAGAGCCAAGATGAAAGATGGAAAGGCTGCTCTCTTCGGTGGAGATGCATGCTCTTCCTTCCACCCAACACACCAAAGCCCCTGGAGCTGCAGCCACGCTTGTGCCCAGCAGTCTCAAGGAGGAAAGATCTGCTACCGCTGCATGTGGGACCCAGGAGCCCACGCAGGCGAAGTGACTTACCCTCAGTCATCTTCATCCATAGCATGCCCTTAACCGCATCTGCTTTCCCCCACGTGTCCACATCTACCTTCCCCCCATGGCCTCGCACACCCCATCAGCTGCCTTCTGCCACGGCTGAGTCGTTTGCAAGGATTTTGTTGGTGAGGTTTGGAGTCTACTGCAGGATCTGCCACGTGACCTTGGAAAGTCATTTGTGTATCTGGAAATGTATTGGCTCTAGGTATTTTTGCATAAGCTACTTTCCCTGCGGTGTTTTTGCCCTACCACTGAGTACGCAGGACTCAGTAATCAAATGAGGTCAAAGAAAATTCCAGCCAAAACCCCAGCAGCCTCAGTCCCTCCCCAGCAGCAGCCGCTGCAAACAGCCAGCAGCATCCGAATAAGCACAGCCCGGGCTTGGATGATGGCTCTCCCTCTCTGCTAGCACAAGACAAACCATCACAGAAAGTGGGAATAATCCTGTGGGATTAAGCAACCTGTTATGAGCAGGGCTGACATCTAAGACAACACGTCAGCAAGCAAGGGCACAGACTGCTGGTTCCCAAGGGCAGAACTGGAGAAGGCAACTCTCTGGAGCAAGGACTGCAGAGTTGGCAGCCCACCCATCCCACGCCTCTCATTACGCACCGAGTAGACTTCCCGTCTGAAGAGGAAGCCACAAGCCATGTGGCTGAATCCATTCGCACAAAAACATACCCCTCCCCACCGGCTGAAGCCAAGGGCTCCGCCACGGGCTCACCCATTGAGATGGTTTCCAAGAGCAACCCACACTTCTGCATTTTCGACAGAGATCTTCTTACTTCACCTTCCCGCGTGCTGGCGCCAAAAGGAGAAGTGCTCTGGAGCCAGGGGGGAAGTTGTGCCACCGTTTCCTATTCTGAATGATGATTTCACTCTCCTGCCACATCCGAGAGCCACATGTGGCAACCGCCACGCAGCACAAATAAGCTGTGAGGTTGTTAACATGCAAAGGGCTCTGGTTTGGGCCAAGCAGTTCCAGGAAACTCAACAGTCATGTTCAAGAAAATACAAAAATAAAGACCACACACAAATGATCTGGTCAGAAATATCTGTGCAGTCCCTTGGCGCTCGCGAGGCTGCAAGACACCAAAGCAGGGCATGTGGCTCAGAGAAGCTGGGGAAGGAAAGACATGTGAAAGCATCAGTTCAGGTCCAAGCAATGACTTCCAGCGCTCCCCTAAACAACAATCAGCACGTCTAGGTTGGGGTCAAGCAATCCTGGGGCCCTCTCTTCTTGTCTGAAGGGGGTCAGTTCTTTCAGCTCCTTCCCATGGCCACGCAGCACCGTCTAGTGATGGGGGAAGAGCAGATCCAGAGCAAACCAGAGATCTGCTCCTCCCCACACATTCATGGAGCTGGACTCTTCCCACCTGGATGCTAAAGGAACAGCTACATACCAGCTGACCACCGACAAATGTCCGAAGGAAAGACTTCACCATTTTTCACCAGGGTTTCCCCCCCATTTGCTCAGTGTGGGCATGGGGGCCAGGACCTATACTCGCTCCAAGTAGCTTAGGTCTGTCTTCAAGTCTGGATGGCAGATTCAAGCATCACTCCATAGGTAGAAGGCTTTCCTTACACCTGTAATAGCTTGGGTTTCTGCTGACACCAACGGAAATGTCACCCCCATTTTGAGGGCAAAATTTCCTGCCTCTCTTCCCCAAGGGAGTTTGATAAGCCCCATTACCAGAAGCTTTCTACAACACAGCTACAGAGTAGATCAGCTCTTAACATATTCCCTGCTTAAAACTTATTGTCATAACCTTATCACCAGAGAGGCACCTCTAGATATTTTTAGAGGTAATATCTGCTAGCACAGGAATTACAGTGCATTAATTAGCAGAGAGAGGCATACTGACACTCACAAGGTCAAAATACAACATCCATAATTTACACCTTGTTGGGAGCTACTGAGAAAACACAGCATACAAGAGCCATCACAAGATCTGCCATCTTTAAGAGCTCTGAGCACAGAGGCTTCCATCTCCCTAGAACAAACGGAAAATATAGATTCTCAGATGGACCAAATCCCCCCAGACAGCAAAACTCAGGGGGGGCTCTACAGGCATGTTGAGTCAGTCCCTAGAAGGTAACTCATGGGTTTGCAAGGCCATTGTCCAGCAGTCTGATGGCTTGGGGAAGAAAAAAAAAACACTAAGAGGTAGTCAACACTTGCTCTTCTGGGATAAACCACTAAGAAAATTTGTCTGCATTTTGGTATCAGTGGCCATTCACACTCCTCAACAGACAAATGTAGCCTCAGCCTTTCAGTTGATGGGGGTACTTTGAATCTAAGAGATGGAGCTGCCTTTTTTAATGACCAGTTAAAAGTAGAGAAAGTCATAAGTTGATTGGTCATACAGATGGGCAGATTCACTTTCCTGAGCCATCTAGATGTTCCTCAAGAAGTTCGTAACCTGACCCCACCCTAACCAGCCTTTCTTCTCCCAGAGCTTCCTCCACTGGGTAAAAGTTATTGGCAAGGAAGCGCCAGAGTAAGCTGGGCTGCGGCAGGACTTCCCGCACTTCCCACTGCGTGCACAGACAGCATCAACAGCGATGATCAGCTGCAACCTCAGAGCAATGGACCAAGAGCAGGTACCACTCGGGTTTCACCACTGCTGAGCAGGACAGCCCTGCTAGATGAGTGGATGAAGGAGGATAACTCAGTTCCCCTCCAAAAAAATCCCCGAAGCGCAGCTGCTCAGCGAGGGAAAGAGAACCACTGTGGGATGCAAGACTGACAGCAAGCCAATACTCACCACCATCTAGAGAAGAAAACTGTGCCATTACTTGCCTACAAAATGCTTGATCATGACAAGGTTTCAGGTGAAATTCAGCCATCCAGAGGTGGTTGATGGCTAGGTCAGGTATACTGAGCTTAGGTCAAGAAGGGACGCATTCATATGCATGACAACAGTTCAGTTAGACTTTCCGCAAGAATGGTTTACACCTTCTTCTCTGAACACCCTGGCCTACCAGCAGCCCTGCTGGCATCCCCATAAAGGCTCTTACCAGCACACCAAAGTGCACAGTGAAATGAAGAAAGTCTCTAACACCCTAAATACCTTTATGAACCAGCTGCACAGCCAACAGTACATCAAGGCAAAGATGACCAGCCAAAACTCTTGGCATCTTCTTTCTTACAACCACATCATTAAGGCTGGCAACTTCAGGATTATCATCCAGAGACAAAAAAGAAAAAAAAGATAGAATCCAAGGCATGAAGCAAGATAACTGAGCAAAAAAATCATCTGGTGACTTTGGAGAACCCACATCAGCTATTTGCTCTGCTGTAAAGCTCCGTGGTGACACTGGGTCTATCCCAGGGGTAGGATTCTTTGCCTCCAACTTTATCTATGCAAAAATGAGGTGAATCTCTAAGCAAATAGACATCTACAGAGCACCTGGTACGAAGGTCTGCTCACCCCATCCAACCTGAACCCTCTTCAGGGCGAGCCCACAGACTAAGTTAAATTAGAGGTCTGAATTTTTAGGCAGGCATCCCGAAACAAGACAAACTCTCATCCTTATTCTCCTAAGCTGCTTCCCACATGCAAAGCGGGAATAATCACACTTCCTTCCTCAGCCAGCAGTTGCACAGCCAAATGTTTCAAAGCCTGTAAGAATCTCAGATAGTGCAATCACGGGAACATGGAAATTGCAGTAGACTCACTTCATTTAGCTTTCACTTCTTTCACCCCCAAATCTGATTCATAACAAACAAAAGGAGAAGCCAACATTTTTGCAAGCAACTTTGTCACTCAAGATCCCCAGGACTCCTTGCTAGAATTCCACTTCTGGACAGCCAGATGTAAGCTCTGAGGAAGACAGCCAGAGGCTGGAATGAGCAGCTCTCAGTAAACCACCCGTCCAAGTAAGCTTTACAAGCATGCCGCTTTAAAGTCCGTGCTGTAAAAACAGAGAGCTGCTTCCACCTTTGAAGATGGAGTGTGTGCTTTAAAACTGCCTAAAGTCAATTTTCTGGGTCCATTTCACATATTAACTACATCAGAGTACTGATAATCCAGAAAACACAGACAAACGGGAGAAAATCAATGCATCTTTATGTAGTTATTTGGAGCACGTGAGGGCTAGCAACAGGTAGTCATAGATACCAACAGTCCAGCCTGTGGGACAAGAGGTCTCATTTCCACACCAAAGCTGTGTTAGCTCTTCAGCCAGTAGCAAAATTTCCATCAGCTGTGGCAGGACCAGTCGTGGGCCCTCCCCGCAGGTTATGGAAGAAATCAGCTGAACCGTGCCTACAACCAAGCACTCGCCCCATCCCTCCTGGAGGGAAGGTCCAATGTCTTACCCAGCCTGCTACGGCTGACCAACACAAGCAGGACTTGAAGTGATGGCAGAGGATTGAGGAAGGCTCCAGCACCCAACTGCCCATGGCAGGATCATGGCTGAATGCTGCTGTTTGGGGCTGTCCTCTCTTGAGTCATTTTGTAATAAGAAAAAGTTAGGCAAGCATGTGGGGCTGCCCCTAAAATTTACAAAACACAACCACAACAAAATTTTAGTGATTTCAGAGTGAACTTTCCATCATGTTATCATCCTGGTAATGAACTTCTCATCACAATATTACTGACTAGACTCCAGCTCTAGGGAGCTGCTCCAGGAGTTTGTTTCCACTTTACGAAGCAGGAGAGACAGCCTCCTCCTAAGCCTGGCCGGAGATACCAGGGTAAAGCATACTGCAAAACACTGCAAGAGCTGGAAGCAGACACACAGTACCTGGTGTTGAGTTTGCAGCCAGGCTCAACTTCTGGTTACACCAGGACAAGGCCAGAGCAATGCCCTGGTTCTAGTTTTAGCAAGGAAGTCACAGCAGGTAGCTGTGGACACAGACCGGCAGCCTTGGAGTTGACGGGGCTGAGGGCAGTGCCAGCAACCCCCAGGTAATTCTTAGCTGTTGGAGAGGAACATGGTGATCACAGAAACAAGGTGATGTGCATCTGGCATGATGTGTGTGAACCACCAACCCCATCATTTGAAGGGGATACCATTGGATCACCTTCATGGAGACCATGTGCCACTCATGAGACTCTTAGTGCTCACACAAAACCTCTCCAATCCTCCCAGAGTCTGTCCCTGTGCAGTAATAGCTGTAGTTGGATAAAGTAAAAGAAAAGGAGTCTCAGTGATGTGCAATAAGAGCAACCTGGAAACTGGAATCCAGTCAAGTTCAGCAAGCATTGGATTAAAGACACATACATGCTGGTTTCACAGCATCACTACCACCTTCCCCATCAACAGTCCTGGCAGCAAATGAAGGCGTGGGATGAAAGCAAAGAAGACCCCTTTTCCAGTCCTCGGGTCTCATAGGAGCTGGTGGGAAAGAATGAGAACAGCAGCAGCTCATCAGTTCTGGGTGCTGGGCTCAGCCTTTTGGGTACCAAATTTGCTCTGGGGTCATGGCACCCATCCTCCTTAACAGTGGACACTGAGAAGACAAGTAGCAGCTTTTAGGAAGCCAAGGGACCTCCCAGTGACAGATATTCAACAGTAATTGAGCAGGGGTTACAACATTTTGCATCGGCTTTGCATCTCGACTGACCTGAGCTCAAACCAATCATTTCAAGGTTTGTGGCTTCCATATTCAGGCCTCAGTTTTAGCCTAACGATGCATTACCTTGAGACACAGAAGCAGGCTGCGATGCATCACAGACTTATACAAGCTGAAGACGCTTGCAAACTATTCTGGGCCTTTCTGTAAGCGAGTGATTCCCGTGCTGTGAGGTTAGCAATGTGAACGGGGCAGCTACGTGGAGAGCAAGACCAGCATTAGACCCTAGCAGCAACGCTGAGGAGAAACTGAAACCACAACAGTGCAATAGTGTCCAGCACAGAATTGTCTGCAAACCTCCCTACCACCCATTCTGCAAACTGAGACTTCCTCTTGACTTATTTTTAAAATGTTCTTTTTTACAATTACCATTTTTCAGGACAGGATCTAGTGTATTCTTGACAAACAGATAACAGGGGAATTCCACTTGCTACCCCCTTTAAAGCCATGATGTATTTTGATGCCGAGAAATACAAATCTCTAAATTAGTCCCACCGAGCCATCAGCGAGAAGAACAGTTGCGATGGGACCTTCTCTCTTTCTCCAAAGAGACATTTCTCTGTATGCAACCCCAGTGACTCACTGCAGGTCCTTTCCATCGGAGATGCTCTTACTATCAGCAAGACACTGCCTTCATCTCCATCTCCGGCTAAAAACACAGGCTGCGCCCTCCACCTCCATATTCTGTTATTTTTAGCTTCTGCAATGCAATGCTCTTGAACTGGTCAAGTATCAGGCTTTGGGAAGTGAAGGGCACAGGGAAGAAAGTGTCTCCTTGATGTTGTTAGAATAAGGTCTGTTACTTTTTGCAATGGTTTCTGAAGGAAACTGTGAAAGTCCCATTCCTGGAGATGCTGAAAGACAAGCTTCAAAATGAAGGGCAGGGAGAAAACATGCCCTGCTCCTCTGAGAGTGGGAAATAGGATAACTGCAATCACAGAAAGGCTGCTGTAAAGAGGAAGAGGATCATCTGCGCCCATGTCCTTGAAGGCACAACAAGCAGCAACAGACTCCAATCAAGTGACAGCGGGACAGCGGTCCCCGCTGCTAGGCCAGGGAGAGACCTTCAGCAGCCCTTCCAGTCCTGATGGCCCTTCCAGTCCTGCACTCCTCCGTCCCCATCACCATTCCAATCCTCCTGCCTGAGGCAGGCGAGCAGCTACAGAGGACTGTGGGAATTTCCTGGATTTCACCATTGTAAAGTACAACTTGAAGCTGAACAGTAACTTCCTAAAAGAAACCCAAATGAAGAAAAAAAAAAAAATCCAGCCCTACTCTGTGCGTCTTTTTATCTCCCCTCCATCAGCGCTTTGCTCACCTTCTGACACACCAGACCAAGGTGGGCAGGTCTGAGCAGCCGACGCTTTGCTTTCCGGCCAGGAGCACGGAGCCAAGCCCATCTCCTCTCCTCTCGCGCTCCTCGGTAACAGCAGCTCTGCTGCCAGTGCCACGCAGCCAGCAGCACCTCCCCACCTCCCTGGCATCCAAACCCTGCTCTCAGCCAGCCTGCGACGGCTGCGGAGAGATGACCCAGGACACCAGCAATCTCAACCCCATCTACGACCACTCGATGGGCTGCGTAGGTTTGGCAAAACTCAGCCGGGGTAAGAAAAGCCTCTATTTTTCTCCTCAAAAAATAGCAAAAATGACACATACCTGATCTGAGTAAGAAAAGACCAGTTAAATATACGCTCACTTTTCAGAGAGGAAACGTACTTGTTCCTGGCACCAATTATGAAAACCCCTCACCACATGATGCAAGAGTTAATTTTAGCTTGTATCAGTCTTTATCGCAACAGTGAAGGTTAAAGTTTCACGCAACATCACAGACAATTACAAGCTCAGTGTCAAGTTCAGCCCCAAGATTTAGGCTGGAGATAGCGACGGTGTTTGGCACAGCCCAGCTGGGTGCTGTCAGCAGTATGTAATGGAAACTCCAGGGCTGCTCTTCAGGGAAGGTGGAAGTTCAGCAGAGAAGTGGCTGTGTGTCACAGGAGAGGACCAGGGGAAAAAATAAAACATTCAGCAAATGCATAATTTAGAGGGGAAAGAAGAAAAAAAAAAAGTGTTTCCCAAAATAAAGGCAGCAGCCCAAGCTGCCCCTGCCAAGAAGGAAGTGAAGGACAAGACACAGTGTCAAAACGGTTCCTCCCAACGCTCCGTAGCGTGGCTGTTCAACCTGGTGGGACAGACTGAAAGGAGACATCCCTGTTGGAAGGGTCTCACAGCCACTCACACGGGACAAAGCGGATGAGGCTCCAGATATTTCCATGCTCAGCAGGAGACACCCTGCCCAAAAGCACATTGGACACCTGGGGTTGAGGTCCATGCCCAGAGGCAGCAGGCGCTGAGCTCCTTTCCAAGCTGAAGACTCTGGTGCAGCATCTTCGGCCTCAGTGAAGTCTTCAGCTTGGGAGGGAGTTCAGCACCTGCTACCTCTGGGCATGGAGCTCAGCGCTTGTTGTCCCATGTGCTTTCTATGGCAGTTGCTGTGTACATGGGGCTTCTTTGGACATGGCCCTCGGGGAAAATCCATTCTTACTACGCAAGGTTACACGTGGGTGGTAGTACCATATTTATGATAGCATCAAACACAAAGGGAAACAGCGATACCACGATAGCATGAAAAATTCTCATTGGTTATTCTTTGTTCCACTGACCCAGCACTTTCCTGTGCCTCTCAAAACTCTTCCTAAGCCTTCTTGCCCCCAGAAAACCATGTCATGTTGCCCCCTATGCTGCTACACTGGCTCACAGGGAAGGGTGGTGGGTTTTGGGGGGTTCGGTTTGGATTTGGTTTTTTTTCTATTGTAAAATCATCTATTAGCCTCAACAGGGGCAGGGACCATCCCCACTCTGCAACTGAGCAAAGTGGCACAGAGCACACACAAACAAGGGTCTCTCCCAGAGGGGACGCCAACCTCTGCCCCATGCTGCCTTCTCCCAGCAGCTCCGTTGCGATGAAGGACAGCCAGAGCTGATGCTAATTCCTTCAGCCCATTCGGAAAAACAAGTTTACACGTGAGATTTCAGTTGGCTCAGTCTCTGCTTAACTACTCCAGCTGTGAAACAAAGCAAGTGAGAGACAAAGCACTACAAACAAGCAGCGTGACCATTTCAGAAGGCTTTTTGTGAGCTTTAATGCCAAACCCACTAAATAGATTAACTTACAGCATAAACAAGCAAGCAAATCTTTCCCCCAAGGCCCTGTGTATCCAAAGGAACCTTTAGAAGTTGCTTCCTGCCATTGTGGAGGCCCTGCTGGGAACCCAGGAGCCTTTTCAGTCCCTGGCTTGGTTGCCCAAAACTTTCAGTTTACTTCCACCACCGCTGGCTGCAGCACCACAAAAGACAGATGGTGGCAAGGACGTTTTTGGCTGTTCCTCACCACCCTCAGGCCAAGGGCAAGCAGCACCGTGATTCACATGGGCTTCCAAAGCTCACAGAAGGATGCGAGCCCCACTTTGACCAGAGGACTTGGTACAACCACAGCACCACCATCACAATTGGTGAGAAGAAAGCAAGTCTCCAAACGCGAAGACAGACCAAGGGGAGGTGGGCATCCATCCAACAGCGGGATGAACAGCAGTGGCCAGCCCCACCAGGCTGCTCAGCCCCCGAGCACCCACAGCACTGAAATATCACAGCAGCATCCACACTTGCCATTGGAGAGGGGAACGACAAGCCTAGGGCACGAAACCTTTCCACTCCCTGTGTTCACCTCGGGGAAGAAGCAGGCTCAAGCTGTGCTGGAGGCCACTGCTGCATCCCAGATGTGACAAACCCTGCAGGTGTGGAGAAGGGCAGGCTGCACAGAGGGAAGATGCTGGGACTGGAGAGCTCGGGGCCATCCCATCACAGCGAGAGAGGTCCAAGACCCTGGGCTTTCCATGGCTGAGGACAGGACCCTAAGTTGGACCATCCTTTGGCCTGGCCTAGTACAGTCACCAGAGCTACATCCCTATCAGCCCAAAAAGCCATGGAGAAGACAAGCTGAAAGGTATTTTCTTCACGTGAAGGCCCTATCCACCACTCTCCATCCCTTCTCCCTGGCATGGTAACTACATTTGACAGTGACATGACAGCTGTAAGGCACACCAAGAGCACCCCATCCCTGAAGTGTCTCCATCCAGGCTGGCACAGCCCTGACCAGCTGGTCTCCCACATGCAGAGCAAGTCCCCAAATCCCCCCAGTCACACATCACAGGTGCAAGCGGTATAACAGCTCATGCAGCAAATGCGGCCTGAACCCCCTCCAGCCCGCGGTTCCTCCCATGATGGGCAGGAACATCACAGCACACGGGGCCGGTCCCCTGGCTCGGCTCTTCAATAGGAGCCAAGATCTTGAGAACTGGCATCACGGTGACTGCAAGTGCCCAATTTCCACAGTCAAAGCCTGCTCCCTTAATCCTAAAGCATCACGCTCATGGTGGTTGGAGACCACAGGAAGTAGGTGGGATGCTGTTCAACACCCGCTAGCCTGCCACCACTTCCAAACCCAGCGCCACAATCCGGCAGCTCAGGGCCCACCACCATGGAGGTCCCCAGGCTCTACCCATGCCCTGTATCAGCAAAAGTGGATCTAGAGCCATGTAGCCATTCCTTCACACCACGTTCCCTAAAGGATTAGACACCCACCAGCATTCAGACAAGACCAACCGGGGAACAATCTGCATTTAATGAGCAGTCCTTGGGGACCTTAGGCTCGTTGGCTTTGATTGCAATCCAGCTAATTGATCCAGCGAGGCAAGCCTCAAGCAGGAGCCCTCTGGGATGGGCAGGATTCACACACACGGAGGAGGAGGAGGAGCAGGGATGCTGCCCAGCTGAGGTTTGCAAGGCTGGAGTTCGCTCGGTCGGACTGCAAAGCCTCTGCACCCAAGAGCCGCCGTAGCTCCATCACGCAGCCGCGGGCGGCGGGCAGCTGCAGACGGCGCGTGTACCGATTCGCAAGGTTTATCAACACAGACACCGAGAACGAAGAAACATTTGTGAAGTTTCACGTGTACAGATTGCCAGAAACAACAAGAAAAGGGAAATGCCACCTGAAAGGATGAGAGCTTGTTTGCAGAGAAGCCTCTGAGCCGAGGGTTTAAATAGACATAGAGCGATGGGGGAAGCAGCTGAAAGGGGAAGCGTTCCATCCAAATTTGAGGCAACAAAGAATGGGGATGAAAAACACTGTTGTGAGCTCAAGACAACACCGTCTTTCCGAAAGCAGGCACGCAGCAGCCGTACACCCATCCACCCAGCGCTGCATTGCAACAGACGCTAACACAACACTGAAAATGCCTCAGTGTTACAGCACAAAACCCTCCAACATCAGCTAAAAAAAGATGACCAATTCCCTGCTGCAGCAGCTGCTAAGGACAGTCACAAGACTGGGCTGAAGCTGAGCCATTGCTGCTCGGCCGGAGCAGCGTCGGGCACCTGTGAGCGGCGTGACCGGGGGGACGATGCTCCAGCGTGCTCCTCCACTCCCAGGTGCCCTCATCCAGGATCTCCTCATTTCTGCTTAAACCCACCCCAAAATAAGGACCAGCAGCATCCGAGCCGCTCTCACCCCAAGCACTGCAGGCATTTTGGGCAACGAAACAAAGCATTTGAGGGAAAGCCAAGCCCCATCCCCGCCTCCCTTACGAACACGGATAGTCCCCCTGGGGCACCGAGAGCCGTTAATAATTGTCACAGCACCGCAGGACCGCATCACCCAGCCAGGTAGCGTTTTCCTATTCCCCTTTTAACTCAGCAAGAGGGTCACGCTCACATCTGTTGGCTAAAAAACAAAACACAACTCATCTGGAGCCCTTTTCACTGCCCGGCCAGCCCGGCACAGCTGGGGAGGGAGCGCCGGAGCCGGCTCTTCCCCGGGCACACGCCGGAGGGTTCGCCGGCCCCGTTACGGGAACGGTGTGGTGCAGGTGGGAGCGCTGAACCACACAGCTGCCCCGGGCAGGATCCGGCCTCCGAGCTCCTTCGTACAGCAAGAGACTCGAACCTGGGTGACCTCTCGGATGTGGCAGGTTACGGTCAAATACACCAATCACGCTCGCAAGGAGAGGACATCCGAGACGAAAACAGCCGAGCCTCGAACACGAAACCCCGCCACGCTGTTTCCAAACCAACCGCGCTTCCCGTAGCATCGCGCTGCCTTCGCGCTCGACGGAGCCAGCTCTCGTCCAGCTACGCATCCGCGACCTCAGCCGAGCATCTCCCGCCGCGCCGTGCCGGCGAGGGAGCGGATCAGCCGACCACAAGCCAAAGTGGCTTTTTTTTTTATTTTTTAATTTTTTTTTTTCCAGTGGCAGAGCTTGAAATCAGAGATTAACAAATCTCAAGGAGCTCATGCCTGGCCACTCATGTATTCCAGATGCACATGCTATAGTTGCAGCTTGCCAAACAGGATACGAGGCATAAGAAAATAAAGCATTTTATCTTCAAGCTTTTCCAAGAGGGTATTAGAAACAATGGGGAGGAAATACAAAATTAACACTAGAGAAGAGCAATTGGCAGCGGCCCTCGCAAGTCTGTTCTTCATTACAAGGCTGCCTATTCAGTAGCTTTCATTAGGAAAATCGCGTCGCAGAGCCATTCCCAACAGTGTCCCTATTTCCTAATTAAGCCTCACCAAAGAGCCGCGTCTTTTAGTTACAGCACGGCACACAATCACAACAATTGCCATTTCATCGCACCCTGGCTGCTGAAAACCCAGCAATTAAAGCATCCGAGGAGTCACACGGGCGCGTCATCGCGGAGACAAGTTCTCACGTCGTGCTAATTGGCGACCAAAGACGAGATCAGAAAAACAGGAACGTCGCTTTTCGGTTTCCATGCTGGGAAAGGCGCTCGGGAGCTGCAGCCGCTCCCCAGGCTCCCACCCAGGAGGCCGGCGAAGAGGGCTCGGTGCCAGCAGCGAGTGGCAGCGGAAGGTCCTGTCCACCCCTCCGGGCTGCAGCGCAGGGCGATGCTCACCGCATCCTCGTCACCACCGCACCCTCGTCACACCCACGTCACCAGCTGCGCTGTCGGGAAGGTGACCACCTCTGACCCAACACGTGCAGCACCAGGTGGATGCAGCCTTGGGTGGTTCGCAGAGGTCACCTGGAGCCCCATGAGCGATGGCTTTGGATGGGTGGGACCCTCGCAAAGAAAGGGCTAGCAGTGGACCTGTGACAAAAATGTCCCCACGCCGCCTCCAGCCACGACAGATAAGGCAAGGATGGAGAGTCCTGCAATACTGAGCGTCTTCGTGAAGCGGGAGGAAAGTCTCATAGAGAGGAGGGAAAGAGCGTGAGCTGCAGCTACGGAGCCTGGATTGCATTCACAGGTCACATTTTCCTCTGCTGCAGTCAGGAGTGACATTTTCCAGCCCAAAACACCTCCCTGCCTGAGCACGACTGCAAAGCGTGAAGCTGCAGTGAGGGAGGACGTGCGGGGCCGCAGTGCGATGCCTGGGGGGTGGGGGCACAGTTTCCATAGGAACCTCATTCCCCCTCCCCATCCTCTCACCCACTGCCCAGTGCAAGCTCAAAGCGCTGATGGGAGCAGAGCTCAGGCACAGCAGGAGCCTCCCGTCGCTCAAAAACAACCTCGGGGCACTCACCTGAGCGGCTCTCCCCCAGCCAACTCACGCGCAATTTTTCCACTTGCAGAGTAATAACGCAAAAACGGGCAGCCCCGTCATGCCAGGAACAGCTCAGCGGTCACCCAAAAAAGAGAAGTCGAAACTACCCCAGGTGAGCTGCAGCGTGGCAAGGCCGCCGCGGTCCCCATGCCACCGGGCAGGTGTCACAGCCTGGTCCCCACCGCGCTGGCGGCGAAGCCACCGCCGCGTCTGGCATCCGTCAGCCCCGAGCGCTGCCGCAGCACGGGGAGCACGCCCTGACGGAGCGACGCACGGTACCTCTCCGCCAGGGCTTTTGTCTGGATTCAGTTCTTCTTTCTCAGTGCGAAATTCACGTCTTTGTTTTCACCTTCAGCAAGAGGCTGACAGTTTGGGGTTGCTTTTCTCCGACTTGGGGTGCCCCGATCTCCAGGGGGGAAGAGGGACTGGACGGCTGCAGCACCCTCCAACACCAGAGCCGCGGGGCTGCCAGCGAGGAGCCCTGAGCCCCTACCCCACATCCACGCACCCTGGCATCACAGCTTCTCCCTCTGTGCAAACACCTCCGGCGCTTTTCACCCCCTTTCCTCTCACCCCGACCGGGCTGTGGAGCTGCGGGGAGCAGGAGAGCGATGGCTGCAGGATGCTGGGGAAGGCAGACCGGCGAGCCCCCCCTCCCCGTTCCACTTCAGTGGCACCACATCGTGCCAGCCTGGGGCCAAACGCACCGGGGGACCGGGCTCTGCGCTGCCCAGCATCACCCAGCCCAGCTCCAAAGGACACAGCCAGCCATCGCCCCAGCCCTCCGACCGCGCGTAGTCCCTGCAACTGAGGGATGTAACCACTGAAACCACCGCCGCTAGGCTCTCGCTCTTTATCTTCTCATCTTTCTAGGTTTAAGCTCTAATCTGAGCAACACCCGGAGCTCCAAAACACTTTGCAGTCGTGTTTCGGAAACAATTTGTAACTCCATCCAAGTTTTTGCTCTGAACAAGAAAAAAAAACCAAAAACAAAACAGACCCCTTCGACACATGCAAAAATTAAAGCGCTGACATCCTGCATATCCCTGGAGCTTGCAGGCTCTGCATCAAACCAAGATTCAGAAATTTAATCTAAATGGAAAAACTAAATAAATTGCAGCTGTTCAGCACCAGCTTCTTCAGCAGCAGGGGAAGCAGCACCAGCTCGCAGCTGCCTGAGCACCTTTTCGCTGCGTTGAGAGCAGCAGCAGCACCGAAAAACAAGCCACGGGCAACCTTAACGGGTGCTGGGGTGACAGCGGCGAGATTTTAATAAACATGAAAACCAAGGTCTGAAATCTCTTTTCTCCCGCTTTCGTTAGCGATTTGAATCAGCCTAGCCTTTTCCTCCCTCAGGGCTTACACCGTTCGAAGCAGCTGAACATCTTTTCGGGGCGGCTGCTGCAGAACCAGCGTAGCAGGAGGCCGGGCTGGGTCTGGGCTCTCTCCGGTCAGCGCTGGCCACTGGATGGCAGCTGCTGGTGACACCGTAAGGCCACGCCAGCACCCGATGGGAGATGCTCCTTCGCGGGCACAACGACCAGCACAGGCTGGTGTGCGAAGTGGGACGGGGACATCTCAGGGCTGGCGCGCGTCCAGACTCCGATGCCGGAGGGACGACACGCTGCTGGGCTTGCCACATCCCAAACCACATCCTGTTGCCCAAGCAGAGCCCTCCCGAGGGTTACACCTCCACCCCTCCCGGGCTGCGGGGACCCAGCCGAGGGTGATGGGAGCAACAGGCGACTTGCGGACCCTTGGGTCCCCCCATCCTGGCGAAGATCGCTCCCGCCGCAGCGACGCGGAGTGACTCACTGCCATCCCCCGCCAGCAGCCCTGCCAAAACTCCGGGCGGGTGCTGGAGAGCCCCCGGGATTTCCCGAGGACCCAGGCACGGCGGGGTGCTCCCCTGGGGCCGCGCAGGGCCCCGCACCTGGGCCCCCAGCAGCAACTGGGAGGAAAACAAGTGCGCAGTCCCGAAATGAGTCACGGCAGCATCCCCACCCACGGGGTGACACCGGCTCCTCCTGGCCAGGGGCACGGACCCCCCCGGGCTGCAAGGGGACCCCGAGGCAGACATGATGCAGGGTTCCCCCTTCCAAGGCTGCAAGGACCCCAGGGACACCCCCC
>Ga0065711_1003028_pt1 | contig 30196 bp, 31 predicted proteins | sample Hoacrofraction12_FD_59098 | JGI IMG/M metagenome (GOLD analysis project Ga0065711, IMG submission 59098) | Hoatzin crop microbial communities from Cojedes, Venezuela - Epithelial fraction 12 v2 (version 2) | ecosystem: Host-associated > Birds > Digestive system > Esophagus > Crop | place...
CTGGAGCATCTCTCCTACGAGGAGAGGCTGAGGGAGCTGGGCTTGTTCAGCCTAGAGAAGAGAAGGCTGAGAGGGGACCTTAGAAATGCCTCTAAATATCTGCAGGGTGGGTGTCAGGAGGATGGGGCCAGACTCTTTTCAGTGGTGCCCAGCAACTGGACAAGGGGCAATGGGCACAAACTGAAGCAGAGGAAGTTCCAGCTGAACAGGAGGAAGAACTTCTTCCCTCTGAGGGTGACGGAGTCCTGGCCCAGGCTGCCCAGGGAGGCTGTGGAATCTCCTTCTCTGGAGATATTCCAGCCCCGCCTGGACACAGTGCTGTGCAGCCTGCTCTGGGTGTCCCCGCTTCAGCAGGGGGTTGGGCTGGGTGACCCACAGAGGGCCCTTCCAACCCCAAATGTTCTGTGATTCTGTGATTCTGTTTTCCTCGGGCAAACAGCCCTTTTTGGTTTCAAGGGAGCAACGCGCTTGCACAAGTGGTTTGCAGGATTGAGCTGTGGGCTGCACATCTCTGACACTCCCCAGGGAAGCAAAAATTTATCTTAAAGGAGTTTCTGTAGTAATTTATTATTTAAAAAAAATAATAATAAAGGCAGTACTTTCAAAGCAATCACGAAGGGAAACCAGCAGAAGATGGAGAAGCCTCAGTGATGGCAAATGGATTGCTGGAACCCGCAGCGCAGCATCTCAGGGCGCTCGGGCACAGTTCTCAGCCCCGCGCCGGTGGTGCAGAGGTCCAGCCCCCTCCCTGCCCGTCGGGCTGTCGTCAGCGTTGTCCCCGAGAGAGAGCCCGCAGCGGGGGTTTGCCCTGTGTGCGCAGCCGAGGGTTTCCCAGGAGGCTGGTGCTGCACGCCCGCGGCTGGAGCTCAGCCTCCGTCTCCGGAGGTGATCACGCCGAGGCACGGCACAGTTTGGAGCCCGGCTCGCCCGGCAGCAGCCCTCGTGCCTTCTCCTCATGGGCAGCAATGCAAACGAATGGTTTTGCAGCTTGTCGGGTAAATACAATGTTTGTTCTTCCTAATGGATTTCAGCAAGATATGGTAAATATGAACTCCCAGGTGGGGCACGATGCATAATTCATCAGCTAGCACATTCCAACTGCTCCGTCTCTCTCACGATTAACATGTAAGGCATTCATTATATTTTTCAGCCAGTGCGTAGACGAGCGTAGAAAGTTATGCAGATGAATACCAAGCACCTGTGTCACACGAAATCATGTCGCTCCATCGCAGGGAGCTCCGCAGCCAGCCATCACCGCTACATCGCTGCAGTGCGCCGGGAGGTTGCTGGGGTTGAGTAGGTAGAGGTTGGTCACTCTGTGGCACTTCTCGCCATAGGAGATGGGCGCTTTTCCTGCTGCAGCCATGAGTGGGTTCATCAACTGCCAACCAGCCAGCAGCCCTTTCGGTCCACAAGCTTGGGTTTGTCATCTCACCCTCCTATCAACATGCTCTTGAAGGGAAATGACACTTGGCCAGAGAAACTGCTTATGCTACTGACAGCATCTACCGTGAGGCCACCAAACACGGTGCTGGATCCAGAAGTGACACAATCGCTTCATTACTCTCTGCTTTTCAGGCAGAATTACACCTCTTCCCGTGCCAATGGATCTTCTCCTTGTCTGTTACATCTCTGACAGGTAAAAGACCCCTTTGCGCATCTGTTTCTTCCAAAAACTCAACCCACCAAGGCAGACACCGATAACTTCCAGCCGCGAGACCCCTGAGCATCACCGACCCTCGTCCTTCTGCTTCTGCTCTTCCAGCTGCACAGGTTCCACCAACCATGGCCCTACCTGCGAACCACTCTGTTCATCAAGCTGTTTCCAGCATCTGATGGATCTTCTAAAGGTCGTTGCAGTCCTTCTTGTCTTAGATCCAAAATAACAAAATCAGACCTTCCACCCGCTTTTTCCATGCCTGAGGAGGGCTCCTGCACTTGCCATGACCTCCTGCCTCCTGGATGGTCCTACTCAAGGACTAAATATGCTACCAGTATTTTCTTTACCCACACTAATCTACTGCCAAAATGTAAATGTTTTTTGGTTTGCATCCTCAAGTGCATGATTCAGTGGGCGTGAAAAGAAGTGGTGTCCATGAGGGGGCTGCTGGGTGACCCCGGGGGTTGGAGGTGGGTGATGCTGCTCGTGAAATAGGAGGCCACACAAAATCTAGCCCAAGAAAGGCTTGGCTTTGTAGCTTGTTTTTGAAGCCCATCAACAGCGCCCAGATGTCCAGTGCCAAAACGAGCCACCACATCTGTAGCAGAAACATCTTGCTTTCTGCCATCCTTCCGTCTTGCAGGCTGTGCAACTCCGCATTTATTTCTGGCAGGTTAGGAGGGTACGTGCAGGTTGGACGTAGGAGTTGTCCAGTTGTCCACCCATCAGTTTTTTGGTGAAAAAGATTCTTGGCGAATGGAGTGACCCAAAGGAGGGTTCATGAGGGGAGATGGCGGGAGAAGCCTCTGCAACCCCATCCCCGACGTGCACCCACTGCAGGGGGTCCTGCCCCACGGCTGCCAGCCGGGAGACACTGAGCTGTATGTTAAGAAGAGCCTCTGTATTTCTAGGGAAGAGGGGTTTCAGTAAATAATGAATCCTCTCCCCTACGGACTGCATACTCCTCTGTGCATCAGCTAATGGATCCCTGTGCAGATGAGGCTGCCTTGCTCTTGCACCCAAAGAACTCTCCATTTCTCACTTTATCATCTTCCAAAATCCCAGTTATTAGTTGGTGTGGGCTTAGTAAAGGGTTAAGAGGTGAAAACTGGCTGCAGTGATCTTTAAACATCTAGTTTAACCCAATTAATTTCAGGGAAGCAAATAGGATTTAAATTTCTGCGTAAGTGATTTGGTAAGTCAGGAGATAAATATGGGCCTTCACCTACATCCTGTTAATGAGACGTCAACTCATAAATGCTGGTATTTGATGCTATCACAAAAATTGCCCCCAGAAGTGATTAGAGTCTCACTTCAACACTTCGCCGGTGGAGGAAATCTGTCTTCCAGACTATTGGTCTTCCACTTCTTCCTGGGCATAAATTAACCTCCTGCATACATCTCGGCAGCTCCCATGGCCACGTGGCGACCGTGGTGAATTATGCCATCTTCTTTGGTGGTGAACATCTAAAAGGAGCTGATCTACCACCAGCCTCACTTCACCTTGCGCTGAAATTAGATTTAAGCCCAAGACTAAGAAGTCAAGGCCAGTGCACTGACTTACCACTTCCCAATCTTTTTCCTCGCTTGAAGTAGTCTTTGTCTTTGCACTCGTGTGGTGACAGCGCAACAAAAAGCCATCTTCATAAATGAAAGAAGTGACATTCAGCAATGCAATTTAAGACCTAGAGAAGTCAGATGTTAAACACCTAAGGGGTATAATCTCCTTTTAATGTGAGCACAATTCCCATTAACATTAATGGGGGGTTGTGCGACAGCTTCAAAAGGAGAATGTGCACCTAAAAGTGCAAATTAGCACTTACAAACTCTATTGATAAATTATTAAAGCATATCATTAAAGCATAACCACACCTCCAGATCATTACAGCAAGTCAAAAACAGCAAGGCCGCATGCTCAGCGCTCCCTCATTATAACGAGAGCTAAAATGTCATTTAGTCACTAAAATGAAGCTAGTGTAAATATTGGCTCAACAGCCTGTACTTCATGCAGAATTTGGAGTTTTAAGAGCTTGAACTTCTCTTCTTTAAATGCAAATGAGCGCCAGGAGGTGCTTTTAATGCAGGTCACTGCTTAGAAATCAGTGTTCAAAAAGTGAATTATAAACAAGCCCCCAAACCTTAGGGACCGTGCTGTCATCAAAGTTATTTGTTGCTGCTTATATGGCACCACAACGGTGACAAAACCGGGATCTCCATCTCCCTGGGGGATTCAGACCTGAATTACCAGGTCTGCCACAATTAGCTTTCCTCTGATTGCTTGCTCCAGTGAGTGTCATGGGCGACACTGGGGGGTTTGAGGGCACAGTGGAAACCACCAGTGCTGGTGCTCCCCTGGTGAAATCGTTTTGGTTTTCCTCTCCTGGTCCAGCAAGGTAGACCTCCCCGAGGTCATGATGTCCGGGCTTCTGCGGCTGTGCAGGCAGCAGCTCGGCCCACTCCCGTTTGCTTGCCCAACCCAATGGCCATCGGCTCACTGGGCGTTTTGCAGACCAGTGCTATTTATTCCACCCAGCAACAACCCCCAGAGCAGACACGTCAAGAGGTCCCTTCCAACCCTTGCCATTTATGATTCTGTGATTCTATGATCGATGGAAATGATGGGGAAAACACTGGACACCGGGAAGGATGGATGTAGTGTGCATCTGGGAGCACCGGGACTGGGCATCTGTTCCTTCTTCCAGCACTAACCCCTGTCTCCAACAACACAAGAAAGCAAAACAGCGCCAACGAACGATCCCAACTCCTTCAAAACCCCAGGCTGCTCCTGCGATACCCATATCGCCTGATCTATCCCTGGAAAATACTGTCAGCCCATTACCTACAGCTTTTGAATTATTAACTGTCTCTGACATCTCATCCGCATTAATTCCCTCCCTTTCAGGACATCGTCTTTCTCTCAGAGATTACCCTTTTACTCTCCCTTTTGTTAGACTAACCAGATGTGGGTGTCTCCAGCTGTCTTCATAATTCATGTCCCAAAACAGAGACTCTTTTCGGTTGCCCCCCGCAGCACCTCAACAACCCCAGCGATGTCTCTCCTTTCACAGGGGGAGCAGAATTGTCAGCACCAGTCTCCATCTACCTTTGAAGGTTACATATTTATAGGATTACAATCGCCCTATAACCCAGGGAGAGACTTAAATCCGACATAGTCACACTTTTCTATGAGGGTCCTATTTACTCAACCTGTGATGATTTTTAATCCACTGAAATACTGGTTCCTCCCACGCAGACTGACACGGTTCTCACCAACCCAGTGACCGATGCTCCTAATTTATAGGGTATTGTCTTCACCTTTGCGGGCATATTTTCTTCATTGAAAAAAAATGGGCTATTTCTGTGTCAAGAGTACATTGTAGAGTGTTACAACCACTGTCCTACGCAGGTCCCAAACACTTAACCCATTCCTGAAGGCATTTAACAGAATTATTTTCTAAAATAAATTATCATGTAAATGTAGCTGCACAAGGAGTAGAAGTCAAGAAAACTGCACCTCAGTGGTGATCTTGAGTTTTAAGTGGTGCCAGTTCTTTATGCTGGACACAGGTAAATATACAAATTCAGCTACTGAGGTTAAAACAGACCAAAAAAAGTGTCCTTCATTCCTGTGGAGAAAAGCTGTAAAATGGTAAAATAAATGTGCTCAGGATGTCTTCTAAAATTCAAATGAAAAATAAGGACATCTTGCTTTCTAAACTAGTTCAGCTAAAAAATCAGCCTTCTGAGCGTGGTGTGGCTGGAACCCTGATGCTGCAAGGTCTGGAGCTGGCGGCACCAAGTGCGCTACGGTTTTGCACAGAAAACACAGGCCAGGATGAGATGGGAACAGGAGAGGCAGAGAATGAAGGTTAGAGTGACACCTCCAGTGATGGCCTATAATGAATTTTTTAAAATTTTCCAACAAAGAGCAATAAAGGTCAGCTCCCTTCCACTGAATTCAGCTAATACTTTATTAATACCAATTGAAATTACATGCATATAGCGAAAGAGATGAGTCGGTTACTGCTGAAACCTAGGTTGCCTCATCTCTCATCCCGCTCTGACCTAACACTCAGTATCGGGCTTTTGAGACAGTCTCTGGAAGTGCATGTTTTTGCGACCGCAACTTAAATAAGCAGAACCAGAGGATGACTACACGACGCATGACCTCCTCTTTGCATCTCCTGAAGATTGGTTTGATTCATCCCAACCCCTGCTTTGCAACGAGACCTCCCTGGCAGCTTTCCATGCTGCTTCTCAGCCCACAAATCCACAATCTGTTACCAAAGAGCTGCTCCCCATGTTGCACAGTAGTGGAAGACATGTGGCATGTTATCTCCACTGGCTTCTGTCGTCAGAAGATTGGGACAGAAACCGCCAATTGAACCTCAAGGGCAGAAGAGCATCTCTCCTGCCCTGCAATGGGTGTCCTCTCCCTTCCCCGGGCCTAGGTTTGGGTCACCCATGAGAGGAGGCCAGAGAAGAGATTGCTGTGGCATCAGATAGAGCTGGTTGCTAGCTTGGGTGCTACCACGGTGATATTCTACAGGGAAGTGGAAAATACAGAGTTTTGGGGTTGGCTTTTAGCAAACGTCAGCTCTGAGCAGGAGACTTCAGGTGAACCATCTGCCCAGGGACCATACTAATGCCCGGTGGAGTCACGCAGTGGCCACCGGTGCCCATACCACCATCTCCCTTAGAAACCCAGTGAGTCCTATCCCCGTTAAACGAGTTTTAATTATTCCACACACTACTTTCAAAAGAGTCCTTAGTTTTTAAAAATAATTATCCTTAGAAAATACGTTTTATCTCTCTAGTAACATATCATTAATTAGGAGATGCTGACCCAATGAGGTGTGATAGTTCGGTAGATGGTGAACACTGCTTTTAATCAGACCTTTTACAAGCTAGTGGATGTTAACTTCTGGCTGTTAATTATTCATGCCTTCAAGTATTCAGATGGTTAGAATATTTCATGAATGCTCTTCTTTTTATTTAATAGCGACATTGGATTTTATGAGCTAGGAATTGCACTTATTAATTTACAGTCATTTTGCACTTCCATGCCAGTCATTTAGTATCAACTCTCTGTTTAAAAATAATAAATGACCCCTGACTCTCTATTGTCTGTCATAATTAGCATACTGTCTTTTAAAGAGGAAAGCATGTTTTCTCTTCATTAACAATAATATTGCCTAGGAAGACCGTGATCCAGAAGCTGCTGTGGACGCCAAATTACCCTCTCCACCAGGACAAAATCAATTAACACCACTAGGGATGTCATTATTGTCACATTATGTCACCGGATATACTCCAGGGTAAATAAATGATTTGTGGAATTTTTAATGCCGCCACTGGAAACCCGAAGCCGAGCCACATGGGTGGTGGGACCGGCCGGCCGGCCTGGGGGTCTGAGCACTGCGCAGCTCTGCCCTTCCCCAGGGACCAAATCGCTGCTGGTGCAAAAACGAGGGGGGAAAAAGGTCAAATGAGCGTGGGGCTGGGGCAGCGTGGAGCCCGGCCGGGTCGAAGGCACCTGTGTCCCGCCATCCTTTACGGAGCATCGCCCAAAGTCACTCAGCATCACACACACGGACTGGGACAGTGCCACGGTCAGGGGGAGGGGAGGGAGCACGGAGAGGTGGGAGAGGGCGCAGGGCTGAGAGATAATTGTATAAACACTTTTATTGCCGTAACTGCGTCTGGGTGTTTGCCGCTCCTCGGTACCGGCAGGAACGGCCGGGTTGGTCCTCGGCGGAGCTTTCTAGCCGCACACAACACCCGGGAGACGCCGTTTTTAAAAGTATCTGCAACTTCTGTATTTTGCCCTACGTCGGGGGTATTTAATTAAGTCTATTCTGTCTAACACGATCTGATGTCATTGTACAAGGAGATGTTCTTTGTTAGCAGCGCTCCTAGTTTCAGGCTCCTCTGTGTATTCGAAACCATGGTAACAGAAGAGTAAGCTAAAGCCAATGAGATAATGAGATATTCTCATTGTAATTGTGTTTCATGAGGGCACACGCTCCCATGGGTGGGATCCGGCTGTCTTACAACTGCTAACAGAATTTAAGGAACAGGCATATATTAGCGCGGCGGCGTTTTTCACAACAGCCGTGTAAACACTCCTGACGCGGCGTCCGCCGTCGTTCCCAGCGCATCCGAGTACGTAACGTGCATTTGTGTCGCCGGAGATTGTGCTGCTAATGGGTGTCAGTATTTTAAAATCCTCAGAACTTCAAGGAACTTCAGGTCTGAAAGGCATTAAGGAGGCTGCGAGGTGCTGGTTTGCATGATAATTGCGCTCGGAGCTTGCGTGGGGAGGAGGCGACGAGGCGGAGGAAGGGGGAACAGGCTGGAGCTGCCGCAGCCCGGAGTCGCCGGGGCGTTCATGGAAGAGCCGGAGAGAAGCGCAGGCCGAGTGCCCCGTGGGGTTCGTCCTCCTGCTCCATCTGGAAGTTCAATCAGCATTTTAATGCTAAAACTTTCTAGAGGTGCTGATGGAGTGACGTGTTTATCTTCTTTCTTTGTAAAGGAAGAGGAAAAAACCCCAAGTGGTTGCATTTTAGAGGTCCCTTCTGGAGCTTTTCCAGTTTACTCCCAGATGCGTTGACAGGCACTCACTAAATTGCCCTGAATTACTTTGTGTATTTTATTTATTATTTTTAACCACAAAGATGATGACACGTTGCCCGGTTCAGGGGGGCTGCCGTGTGTCCCCCGGCAAGCAGCGCGTGTGTGCAGTGCTCTCAGACTCCTCCTCCTCCTCGCAAACCCAGACCGGGTCCCTGGCCTGAACCACGGGCGCTTTGAGATCGTGACGGGCAGAAACACGCCGAGCGTGGGGCTGTCGGGCTGTGGGTGGGGGGACCCCATTTGCTGTTTGCCACACCGTGTGCAATACTTTACATATAAGACATACATAGAATGGCCTGCAAAAGTGGAATAGGAAATATGATTTGGGGAGTGGAAGGAAACAGGATCAGATCTCCTTCACGCTACAATTGTCCTGTGAAATTCCCAGCATATGTACATTAATCGCCCCTTCCCCTGGGAGAAGCAGAGCACCTCGGTGTGGGGCAGGATGGTCCAGAACGGTGAGCATGCGGGGAGGGAATATGGGACAATCTCCTGAAAAAAGTCATGAAATGTCTGGGAAAGTCTATTTTTCCCAGAGCAGAAACTCTCCGGGAGCAGCCGGGGGCTGCCTCGCCCTTCCTCGGAGCAATTCTGGGAGGGATGATTCCACCCTTCCCTTGGGGTACGATGATGCTGAACTCCCCTTGCAGATGCATACGAATACATATACTGGTCGTATGATGGACAAACACACAAACAAATGCTCTGGCTCATCGGCAGAGGGAACCTGAGCCACCGTTGGAGCAGCTCCAGCGTGGCCACCACGGCTCGGCTGTATCGTTACTGCGTCAGCTGATTTGGCCACCGCTGCTGGTTGAAACCCTCCCTGCTCCCTGTAGCCACCTTCTGTGGCAAAACTGCTTTGTCAGTGCAAAACTGCATCCTTCAGTGCATCGCCTGCCCCGGCGCGGGCTGCCGGAGAGGGCTCCAGCCTGGCAGGGCACACGGCTGGTGCCCAGCCCCGCGTTCAGCCTCGCTGGGAGCTCCGTCCCCAGACGCCGTGGGCTCCTGCATGGCAGCGGCACCAGCCAGGACCAGTGCCGTGTTGATGCGGCTGGTGAGCATCAGCCTCATCAGTCCCTCAAATTGCTGGGTTTGAGCATTGCTCCTCCGGTTTTCCCAGTGACGACCTTTCCTGCCTCCCCTTCCCCGGGAAAGACGGGCGTGCAGGGAGCCCCGGGAGGCAGGGGAGCAGCGAGAACTTGCTTCGCATTGTAGTCGGGGATGATTTTTATCATTACTATTATTACTATTACTTCAAAGAATATGCCTCTGATGTGGGGAAAGCTGACAAGATAAATTATATCTGTTGTCAGCTGCATGTATAGACCTTTGCGCTATTTTAATTAAAACCACGCTCTCCGTCAGCCCGGCATGGATCTTCACCAAAGCCGCAGCGAGGAGCTGGGAGCCACCGGTGCTGTCCCCAACACACCAACCGCACATCTGAATCCCTCTTCCACAGCACATATATTTTATGATTATCTCATGCCCACCAAAAATTAGTACCTGTGCTTCTTTTGTTTGGAACAAGGCTGTGAATGCGTACGCAGTATTTTAGATACGATGGGCACCACTTGCAGAGGTTTCCTATTAAAGCTGTCCGCAATGCCTCACCGAAATGGATAGAATGAGCCTGCATAAAAACGACCTTTAACTCTTCAAATATGCTCTTTCTCCCGAACGTGTAGTCCAAAGGAATGCTATTTTTGTTTATGCTTTTAAAGCAATACTATTTCCAGCTCTGTGGCTTAAAGCTTCAACAATTCAGTTCCAGTAAATTGGTGAAGTGCCTGTAGTGGCGTATTTCGAAGGAGACATGTTCTCTCGTTGGCAGTACATTGAAACAGCTACCTGTCCAGCCCCAGATGTGTGGGGTGAGGCAGAGAGCTGGAAAGATGCCGTAAAACACCGGAGAGGTGTCCCACTGCAGGTGCTGAGCCCGACAGCCCGTGTGCAACCAGAGGACAACAGAGACTCTCAGAAAAGGACATTTTTGAACATCGATTGCGAGCATTTCGCTGTTCCCACATTACCCCATGTGTGACATCTTGATACAAACCCTTTGAATGACTTTGTAAATTCGCTGGCTTAATCATGCCCAGCATCACCACGGGGCAAGCTGACACCCCATCGCGTTTTCGACCTTCCCCATGAGGAGCCTTTTGCTCCTTAATCACTTCACAAGGCCTAAAACCCCAGCAACTGCCCCCAAAGTACCCAAGCAACCCAAACCAGCGCCAAGCAGAAGTTAAATTCACCCTCACAGCTCCATACTCACTCATCTCAGCGATTTCTTCCCCAGCTTGTTATTACAGCTGCGGATCACAGTTCAGCGCTTGTAAAATAAATCTGTTATCACAGCTTGCATATAATTAGTGCTAAATGCGCGTGGTTGATTTTCAATATCAGGATCCACATTAGGCATCAAAAACACTTAAGATGCTGGCTATCACCGCACTTTATGACTCTGTCATTTACTGACTCGAAGCAACAAATATGTAATGGGACAGTAACGTCAAAACACGGCTTAGCCGATGAAGCAGCATGTCCTGCAATTTGCATTGCATGATGCAACGACGAGCCGTGCATATTAACTGTGCTGCAGCTTGCCTGGTGCAGAGAACCTTTGCTGGTGAGACACGGAGAGCCATGCTGGTAAGGAGAGGACAAATATTTTTAGCTACTAGTGTAAATAGCCTGGATTTCAGCAGGAACAGTCACGAGACAAGATGCTTTTGCAGGTGTGCACTGGCTGTCATGCAGGACACCTAGATCTCGTGTTAATTAATCTTTGTGGAGCGCCTCTTGTGAAAGTGCTGCTTTTACCGGTGTGCAAGTGCGCCTGGATTTTCATATCACTCGTTTGCTTTGGTGGTGCTCATAGGTGACTCCATAGAACGGCGAGGGAGGCGATACCGAGCCCTGACCCCGGGGCTCGTGCCCTATTCCTCCCACCCCAGGGCTTCCTCGGGATGTTTCTGGAGCCGGGGTTTGGGGCCCATTTGTGATCGCTCCTTGGGTGGGTGCTGGGGTAGGGGCTGCTCCCTCTAGGAGGACAGGCCAGGTCCTGAACCCGGCATGACCGCAGGACCCCGAAAACTGCCCTGGAAGTGAACACCGCCTTTGGGGTGGACTCATGTGCAACTCATAGAGTTTATGAGGTTTATAACGTTTTATGAGTTACAAGGGGTTTTATGAGGTTTGGGACCAAGTTCCTCCAAATCTTCAAAGATATCTGGAGGGTGCCGAGTCTGGGACACATTCGGGTGAAAGCTTTCCCCAGACAAACTCTGTGCCCTCCAGCAGTGCTGAAAGATGGCTGTGCATCACTGCCACTGCCCCGAGCCCAGCGCTGGCCATCCGTCCCCATCGTCCCCACTTCCCCCGGCGCGGGGAGGAACAGCCACCAGCCCCGAGGTGGTACGGAGCATCCCTTATCCCCCAGGATTCCCTAAGAGGCACGCGGAGCACCTGGAGCATGGGGGAAAACGGTGTGCTGTGGTGAAAACCATCCTAAAACTCCTTAAATCCATGAGTTTAGGAAAGCTGAAGAGCAGCAGCGTGAAGGAGGAGTGCTGTAGTGCCTGGGCGCCGGCTGGCACGCAGCTTGGGGACCCGTGTGTGCGTAAACGCTTCTTCAGCAGCGAGCAGGCTGAGCTGGGAAAGCTTTCTGGAAAACTGGAGAAGGCTGGTGTTCATCTGGGATGGCGGAGGGGCTGCGGACGGCAGGGGAGACCTCCAACTCCCCGGCTCACCAGACCCTCACCTCTGCGTGTCGCTGCGAAGAGAGTAAGAGCAAAAAGGACTGAGTTTAGAGGCATAAATATATATTCATATGCAGATATATATATGCCTGCATACAGATATATACACTCATGTATATATATGTGTGTGTGTATGTCTACATATATAAACCACCTCTTCCTTCTCTCTCTCGTGTATAAGTATCTATATGCACACATGTGTGGGCACATACATATCTCTAGGTTTCCATACGTATAGATATGCACAGGTAGATGTGTTCCTCTGGCGTAGGCACGGGTCCCCTCCAGCCGTGTGCCCCAGGCTGAAGCAGAAGGACCCTCCAGGGTCCCAGTGTGGGGCTGGGATGGCAACCCGGCCGTCCCTGTGGTCGGTTCTGCCCCCCGAGCTGTCCGCGCCCGTCGTCCTCCACCAAACACCCGAGCCCCAGCTGCCTACAGATGTGCCGAGAAGGAAGATCGTTGCAGCAGTTGTTCAAAAGAATTCTGCCCGGAAAGAAACAGGAACCAAATGCTAATGCAACCCCTGCTTTCTCCTTCACTGCCATGCCCGTATGCAGAACAGCATGGCAACAGCCTGCTCACTGAATTTACTGCAGAAAAAACGGTTTGACAGGCTTGTACAGGAAATCGGAGTTATGTAGCGTCTTTTTTTAATTTAGGCAATATACACAAATCAAGTATATTTATTAAATCAATGTATAGTCATTTTTACAAAGAAGTGTAATTTAAAAACAGACATAAAAGATTTCTAAAGTAATGATACACATCTCTTTTGGACAAATGTTATTTCAGGGATTTACGATAATTCCTTTTCTGAAAGAAAAATGAAGCTAATTGAAACAAACTTTGTACTTTATATTAATGCCATTCGAATACAGTATGTGCTGCCAGTTATAAAGTGACATTGAAAGCTGATGCTGTTCTCAACAACACTATGGTTTCTCAGTTTTATGTACTTTTTAATTTCCTCTGTGGAAAATCTGTTCTTCATAAAAGGGCTGCTAAAGAAAATGTGGAAAAAGTTGATTCATTCCATATTTACATTCTTGCTAGTACCTGGAAATGAACCAATTACCAACGTGAGCCAAAAAAGAAGTTAGAAAAGTCATTTAGAAAACTCATCTTCCTACAGGCACCGCTTCAGAAGTGCCCTGGGAAAGTTCTGCTCTGATAGCAAACACCTTTCATCCTAACACGATTTTGGATTCGCAGCCCCTCGGCTAGCGCAGCTGGCTCCTCGCCATCGCTCCACGCTGCCGATCCTCCTTAGCTGGGGGGCAGCTCTGGGGGCCCAGGCCCATAGCCCAAACCCAGACTCAAACTTGCACCCGAACACAAACTCAAAACAAAACCTGAACATGAACTCGAACCTGAACCCAAAATCAACCCCAAACCAAACCCAATCCTGAACCCAACACAAACCCAGCCCAAGCCTGAACCTGAACCCAGACCTGAACCTCCTCCCAGCCTAAACTCACACCTGGACCTGGACTCAAGCCAAACCTAAACCAAATCCCAAACACAGCCCAAATCCAAACATGAACCCAAACCTGAACCTCAGCCCAACCGAAACTCAAACCCGAACCCAAACCAAACCCAAACCCAGCCCAACCCAACTCGACCAAAACCCAAAGCCAACCCAAATCCACGTCCAAACCCATCCCAAAACCAATCCCAAATCCCAGCCTACTCCAACCCAGGACACCCCAATGCATGAGGATCCTGGGCAGTGCCAAGCCTGAAGCCACCCCACAGCACGTCTGGGGTACCCCATCTGGATGGTGCTCTTAGGACAGCTGCTGTGTTAAAACTGACTGCATCTGTGTGTTTTGCAGCTGGGGAAAGCAAACTGTGGGTGCTACCAGCCCCTGGGCTTCAGCATTCTCCTGCTCCTTCATGGCCTGACTTTGAGAAGATAGAGAGGACAAATTAAAGAGACAGCACTCATGCTGCTCTCGGGCAGCCGTGGGGTCATGTGCTGCGTGATGGGGTCCTGCAAAGGGACCCTGTTGCTGGGCTTCTCTTCCCAGAGGTCTGCTTTGGGGAATCACAGAATGTTAGGGGTTGGAAGGGACCTCTGTGGACCATTTAGTCCAATCAGTTGATGAATTCTTCATGAGAAGAAGAAGAAAGGGAGTTGCCTCTCTTTAAAGCTGAGTTTTGGCATCGCTGACATCCACCCTGCTGGAGTGGTCTCTGGTTTTCAGTCCCTTTTCCCAATTCCACATGGAAACCACCACCACGGCTGGCCCAGAGATGCCTTGGCCAACCTGCGGCTGCTGCTGCCACCTCCAGCCTGAGCGACTCTTCCCTCTTCCCATCGGAGCGGCACACGAGTGGAGGTCACTTGCTGAAAAAGCCGGTCATCTCTGGAGGGGTTTGGCTTGTAGCTTCTGCGCCTTCTGTTTTGTTGCTCAGTTTTGCAGAAATATGCTTTTTTTTCCCCTAGGACTGGGTTTAATAAAGACTTGATGCGGCGTCTGCGCGGTGCGGTCACCCGCGAGGTTGCTTGCTTGGGGCTTGCGTGGCTTTCAGCGGCGCTGGGACCGGGCAGGGCTTTATTAAATTCTGGTATAGGAAGAAAAGTAGAAAGTTGAATTTCCAGCACTAATATGATTTTTATTCTTTTTTTTTTTCTCTCTCTCTTTTTCCTAGCCTGTTGGTTTTTTCGCATTTATATTGTGAGTTTCATTTCAAAAAGCGGTTTGATGGACACGGTGCGGTGCCGCTGCTCCTCATTACCAGAGAAAAGCCGGGCTGCGGTGCTGCCGGCCCTGCTCTCCTCCAGAGAAAAGGAGAAACCTCGTCCCACTTCTTGCTCCACAAACCTGAAACAGCACGTCTGGAAGTGTGGATATAATGAGGTGGAAAGTTTTGCCTCTTCGGCTTAGGTTTTCGAGCAATACATCTGCAGTCGCCGCTTGGGTTTGTTTTGCGGCGGAGAGGAAAGCCAGGCTCAGCCGCCCGCGCCCGGAGCCCAGCAGCCCCGTCGCTGCTTCCCGGCTGCAGCAACATCTGGAAGGTGCAAAGAGGATTAAGCCTCCACCCTTGCACGCGTGGATAAAACACTTAGCGAGAAACTTCCCGCGTTCAGGAGAAATGGGGAAGAAAATACTCAGTTTTCCCAAAGCAGGGGAGAAAGCAACTCCTCCATCCCGCCCCTGTCCTCGCCGTGGAGCCAGGGGGCTGCAGACCCTCCAAGGGGGTTTGTGGCTCCACGACCAGACCCAGGTCCCGGCTCCTGGCCCGCAGCTCAGGGTGCAGAACCCTCGAGGAGTGGGCTGAGCCTGGGGGAGATGCTGGCTGCGAGGTGGCAGCGTTGACCCGGCAATCCAGTACCCAACTCCCACGGGCACCACAGCAGTGGCTGCGCGATGAGCGCGGCGTGGAGGAGATATACGAGCATCGATCCCACACTAATAATCTTCTGCGCGTCCACGGGGCTTTCAGGGAGTCTCGGGGGGGTGATAAGAATTGCTGTTCCTATTCAGAGCCCCTGAAATAACGACCGGCTTGGGCAGTCCCCCCCAAACTCGTGGAGCGCCGTGGCTGCCAGCACAGGGCATGGCCACATGGGGCTTTTTTAGTATCAAAAATTAAAATTGCTTGGTATGCAACAGGCTTCTCGGGCTCCCTGCTCCAAACCCTGTTTGTGAATACAGCCTCCTGTGCTCCTCATAGGAAGCAGCGGACATGGAAGTCGGTTTGCGGCCTCCAATTAAGTTAGGATTGATTTTATTTTTTTTTCCTAGAGGCAGACTGAAGAAATAGCTCTGCTTAAAATTACTCTAACCCCATTTTAAAGTATTCATGCTTCTACTGAGTTTAGTGCGTAGGCTGTTTATCTTGCTATTTTAAATTAACTAAAAAATCAATTGTAAAAAGCAACTTCCAAACACAGCTGCGGAAACCTGTAGGAGCTCCAAGGATGCATCTGCAACATCTTAAATATTAGAAGAAATTACACGAAACACTGAATATGGAGACTTTAAACTGGCTCAGCTAAAATATGCTGCCATGGCAGTAACTAAGTAGCTAAGTATAGATCTAAAAATTAAAAAACCATTATATGGAAAACACCGAGAAGTGGAAATTCCCCTTTCTTGTGGAGTGGTGGTTGTAAGTGGTTATACACGCAAATGCAGGGGTGCTGGGTCAGGCGGAGGGGGGATGAAGAACCCCGAGTAAATGAGACACGAGCAGGTCAGTGGGGAAGAGACCGAGGTACCAACCGCGTTGCGAAACATAACCCTTCCGTGGAGCTCTGAGAAAACACAGTGTATTGATCAGCTAGCACAGCCGCTAATGAAACCCAGGGTTTCTGCTAACCTTATTGACATGCATATATGCACTTTATAGATATATATATAGTGATGTATTTGCAAAACTGTGAGGGTGTTGCATAACACTCATTAAGTGTCCTTTCAAAAAAAAAACAACCCTGTTTTTTCTGTCCCCTAAACCTGACCTTCCCTGGTGGTGACATGTGTGGGCCCAGCTCTGCCCTGGGACGTGCAGGTGCCATTCACCTGAGTCAGATTAATGTCAGAAAAGTTTTTTACTGGAAATACCTTAGCCATTTTGCAGGCTATTTTATTCTTCTCCTGCATTGCTGCAGCTCTCGGAAAGAAACCTGACTTTAAGATGCGGGGATTGCGCTGGCTCGGAAACTGAGGGGATGTGCTGCCAGCCGGCACCCCCAGCACAGGGACAGGGCTGTGATGCCACAGGGACGGGGCTCCTCTTCCTCCTCCGCATCTCTCCTGCAAGGAGATATTCCCCTCCTCCCAATTAATAAATTATCGCCTTCTAAGCAAAACGAAAAACGCCAAGCAGCCGCTGCTTCATATTCAGGCATTTGCTTGCGTTTCCTTTCATTTCCCACCCCTTCCATTACTGCCTGCGCATTCCTGGTGCCACATTATGTATTTTTAATTTCCAGCTCTCCCGCTCCTCCTCCACAGCCCCTTCTGCCCATCTCCATCAGGCCAGGCTCGGAGCGCAGAATGATTATGCGGCTTTTTGGAGCTATTTCTGCCCGGTTTTATCAAAGTTTTCAGGAGACAGGAACCAGGTAATATGTAGGCTAATATGGTCTTTCAGTATTAGGACTGACAGATGAAATGCTGTAATCTGTTTGCAAAATTTAATGACAGGAGAAAAGCGAATTCTCAGATAAGCAAGGAGAGCCATGGCCCAGGCTGCCAGATGTGCGGCTTCCCCAGCAGGAATGCCTCGCACCGCCCGGCTGTATTTTTCCCCTGTTTTTTACCTCTCAGTAAGGGTGTAGGTTATACACGGGATTTATGTGCTGGCTTTTGTTTTCATTTTGATTTTATTTATGATTAGGCTATGAACTGAGTTACTGCAAAATGTCTGCTATATGCCATTTGGATATATCGCTTCTAGTATTTATTGTATTTTTTGCTGAACTAGGATTACATGCACTGATATAAAAAAAATTGACGGGAAATCAATGTGGCTTAGTGTAAAATATCTTGACTATAAAGATTTTTTAGATATATCAAGCATCCGCTCAGTGTACAGTGTGTTTACTGTATCTCGAGGCTGTTCCCTTGACATGACGCTTGTACTAATTGTCCAAGTATTTGATCTAATTTGCAGTGGGAGGCAGAAAGGGGCATACAATTTCTACTTAAGGGATTTCAGTTGGAGTTCAGGGGAAGAAAATGCTATGCACTTAGGTAACTGCAGGATATAATCCCTTCCATAAATTTGACAAGACCGATCCACCCCCCCTAAGGCTGCTTTCCTTTCGTCCTCCCGCGCTCCCCCGTGAGTGCCCGTGTTTGTATAGCTGCTGCAGAACGTCCTTCTTCTCATTAGACAAAACAGAAAACCAGAAACCCCGCTTCAAAGCCAGTTACCTCCCAAATAGTCCGTGGGCATGTTGTTCTTGGGTCAGCGACGTCCTTCGGCATGTATGGCTCCTTTTTCTTGTGGGGTTGCAGAGCCAGCGTGGCCTTCCTGGGCTCTTGCCCATGCCCAGCTCTTGGTGTCTTCTCCTCCACCTTGGCTAGCCAGGCTGAGATGATGTCGCTTGGGGCGATGCTGAGATGAGCACGGCTTGCCATGGCTGCTCGGAGGTCCTGCAGCAGGATTGGATGTGTCCCTGAGGAGCCACCTGGAAGTCCACTTGCTTGCCTTCATGGCCATACCAGGCTGGTGGCCCATGGTTACCTTGTGGTCATGGTGTCCTTCCTTCACACACACCTTCTCACCTGGCTTACACAGGAGTCACCGTGGGACACTCCCCTCCTCCAGCCCAGTCGCATCCTCCTGGCGAAGGTCTTCCTACCTCTCCAGGGCAGCCAGGTCCTCCTGGTGAAGATATTCCTCCCGATGGAGTCCTCCATCCTCTGGTTTAACCAAGATCTTCTGTGGCACCACATCAAATGTGGCCTAGAAGTGTGGATTGAGGTACTTACCCCATTTTCCTTGTTGGGCAAACCACTTCCCTCACCAAGAAAGGTACGTGTTGAGTCAGAGCAAACACATGTCTTCCTGGTAAAACCAGGGTATGTTTACCTAATATCCCCTTACTTCACCATTTTTCTTCTCAAACAGTGCCCAAAGGCTTGCACACTACGGAGAGTACAGAAACGGTCTGCAGTTGCCTGTATTAGGTTTTTTCACTCTACCTCTTCTTAGCGGTAGGCTGCGAATTTTCTGCGCTGCGATCATTTCATCTCACATCAGTGGGTCGCTGGAAGCCCCTGCAACTCTCTGTGCTGGCTCTTTCCCCAGGTAGGGGTGGGGGGGTGATCTGTCCCTCCCCTCACAGCCCTCAGGAGGGACAGCAAAGGTGGGGAACCTGGGAGCACCTCCACAAGTGCGAGTGCTAGGGACTGCTCTAAGGGGAAAAACCGGGGCAGTTTTACATATGGCAAAGAAACCAAGAAAAAAAATAATCACGCTTAATTTCTGTGCTACCCAGGAATGGCCAGGTGATGAGAAAGAGAGTTCACGCGATGAAATTAAGGGCAAATAAAGTCAAAGCTGTCAAAGAACATATTTCTCCAGCTTTTGAAATTCAGCAGAGTGCAAAAGCCATGCCGGTAATTTCATCTATACTAACACCACACGACATAATCCTTCAAAGCCTTTTTGAAAACGCTCAACTTCTCCAGTAAATGCGAGAGCAGATCTGCAAGAGTATCTCGAGCAAAACCTTCTCTTCTTCCCATAAAAATCTTTTGTCTCTACAGCAGAGTAAAATCTGCTGCTGTTTTCCAGGAAGAGAAAGTACAACAGATGTGTTGTCTGAGCTTGTATGAAAGTTGCCTTTTTTAGAAATACATGATGCCTTAGATGTTGCCTGAGGAGCTTCACAAGATGCCACAGTGTCGGTCCCTACCTAGATGTCCGTATGCATGGGTACACATTGCATTTGGCCAGCAATTAATTGCATCTGCAACACGTTCAGTTACTTTTTAAATCCATCCCATAATGTTTGACTCCGGGAGGATGCAGTCGGGCTGTTTAGTAAAGAACCGGATTCACAGGTCATAAATGGAAATACATTTCGGTGCTCGGTTCGTTCTGGGGAGATCAATATTCTGGGCGTTGGGAAGATGAGCGCATTGCGCTGGACACCAGGAGCTGGCACTGGGCTCAGAGGAGAGAGGGGATACCTAGGGCTGGCGGGTGGGGATGGCGAGGTGGGGGGCAGCGGGACCCCCCTGTACCCCCCCCTGGGGCTGGGTTTAATGCAGCCTGGGGGCTCAGCCCAATTAACCTTCCACCGACGGGCTGGAGCTCCCCGTTGCAGCCAGGCTGGCGGCACACGTATTGCCTATCCGTGCCGCGAGGCTGTGAGAACCTGTGTGTTCAGAGGTGCACGTGTGTGTATCTGTGCTCCGGATTGGGCAGAAGCAGTATTTCGGGAGCCGGGGGGGCGGACGAAATGCTGCTTTCCCAAGTGCGATGCTTATTTAAACAGAGCTTTGCAGCTCCGACACCGCGTGTCCTGTTTCAGTGGACACCGCGGCTTTGGAGCCCAGTTAACACAAGGTTAATTGCGAAAGCGATCGTGCCGCGATAAAAGGGCGAAGCGTTTCCCCGCTCGGAGCAGCACCGGCTTCGCTGCTGACGCCTCGCCCTCCTGTTTGGGTAGAAATGAGTGGAACGGTTCCAATATTTCAAACATCACTCAGGCGGCTGGCGGCCCCGCCGCTCTAATCGCTGCCTGCTGAACCTGCCTTCGGTCACTAATGCGTTCAAACATTGCTAATGACACGGAGGTATGACAAGATAAGAACGGGCTCGGAACGAATGACTCCGCCAGAGCAAAGTGGCAAAAGTAATTATAGACTCTCAGGGGCAGCTGGCCCCGGATGGTCGCCGACATCGAATTTCAGGTACCGCTAAAACAGCACCCAGATAACCTCGTGTTCGGCGGGAGCCGGGGCTGTGTCGCCCCAGTGATTCAGCTGACATTTGCCGCTGCTAACATGAAACAATTCGCAGAAAAGAACTAACTTCCATTTGCCTCAATTATGAGACAAATTAATTAAACCGCTCTTTGGTGTTCGGAATCTATTCCCTATTCAAGGGTAGGATGCTGCAGAGATTTTGCTAAATGGTTCAGAGAAGGCTTATTAACCCTGAAATTAATTCTATCAAACCCTATAAAGCACCAACTTCAAGTGCATTTGCAGAGAAGAAAGCTCTTCAAATCAGATAGGAAAGCTACAAAAGTGCTGAGTATTATCATAATCTGGCTAGTGTTTAATTTGACACCCTTGAGTCAAGGTATTAGAAGAAAATGAGCAAATGGTCTGATAAATATGTACTTAAAGAATGACAATCCTTTTAATCAGTTAATTTCCATTTATCTTTTGATACCCTTTTCCACAGAAACTTGTATTAGAAAATAAATAAGCTTACAGGATAATTCGGAGAGCTCTAAAAACATGAAACACTTGTTTGCCTTTAAAGGCAGAAGTGAAGTTTTATTGTACAACGTTTTAACAGCAACATCATCCGCGCCGTGACATTGGGTTGTCTTCTGCAGTGACTGATGCCATCCACTCCCCCGCCACAGGCACCTTCTCCTTTCAGCCACCCAGCAGGGAATCAGCACTGGGCCTGATCCTGCTGCCACAGCCCCGGTTCAGCAAGCCTGGGGCCACATCCCAGCATCATCCCCAGCCCGGCTCCGCCACCGCGCACCATGAGGGTGGGATGGGGATGCGCTGGGTAGGGGATGGGGATTTTCACAGGGATGTATCAGGGATGGTGGTGGGGTTAGGATGGGATGCGGATACGCTGGGGATGAGATGCACCAGGATGAGGATGGGATGGGGACAGGGACAGGGACAGGGCTGAGCACCAGCCGCAGCAGCGGGCTCAGCCCAGCAAAGGCAGGACCAGGCGAGACCCAGGAGCCGTGACTGTGCCTGTCCTGGTCGCCCTCGGGCTAGACAGGGCTTGAGGTGCGGGAGAAACCGTGGGAGAGGGGTCAGGGTCCGGTGTGCCTGCTTCACCCGTCCCCGTGTCCCTCTGGCATCTCACCCCGCTCCAGCGGAGTGCGACTGGGGATGCTCGCCGTGCTGAGCCCTGCCGATGACCCTACCGACTTCCAGCGGAAGGTGTCTGTCTTGGAGGTCTCTGTGCTAAGGCCAGAGGGAGCTGCAAAAATTCTTTAAAGCTTATTTGGATGCCGAAGTGGGATCCGCGTTAGCAAAGCTGTTCTTCTGCCGCAACTCGGGGAATCCAGCTGGAGTCTGTAAAAACCTTTGTGAGAAGAAGGTTGTGCAGCTTTTGTAGAATATAGAGTATATGTAGAGATATTATATGACTTCTTCCTTCTCATTGAAGAAATTTAAATATTCAAGCATTTGCTAAGAACTCAGCTGTTCTCCTGTGCACATATTTCGAACGTCGTGCATAGATCTGTCTCCTTCCGTCCAGAGAGCTGGTATGATTAGATTAAACGAATTTATTGTGACGCGTCTTGGTGCTTTCTTCTTAAAACCATGTTGCGTTGAAGAATAGTGCCTGTGTGAGGGAGGGAATACTTGGTGGAACTGTCTCTGCCCGCACCACGGGGGAGCAGCCGTGCTTGGGCACGCGCCGGAGAGGGTTTGAAGGCAAAAATCCTAATCGGAGAGGCTCAACGCCAGCGGTGTTAGAGGCTGCAGGATACGACCCAGCACAGAAACAATAGCCAGCCCAGAAGAAATGAGTTTATTATCTGCTCTAAAGGGATTTTATTGACTTGCTGAAAAAAGTCATATTTAATATTGAAGTGTAACTTTTAAAAACAGAGATGCTGACTCTATAAAAATGTGCTCTCAAGCCGAGACCTTGACTCCAAAGTGTAATCCAGAGTTTTTTTATAGCCGCGCTATAAATCATCAAAATTAAATGTTTGCATTAGCAGCGCCGGGAGAAGCCTATGCAGAGCGGTGGGGATGTGTCACCCAGCACAAAGCGCAGGAATTCAGGAAACCCTCAGATGGTGTCTGCTGGGGGGGAGGCGTGTGCCTGGTTACGCCCCGATCTGCACCTTTCGCTGCCGTTGCCCTGCGGTTCTCCCGGTGGGGCAGCCGAGGCGTGGGGGAGCCCTCGGTCCCCGCGGATCCCAGCACATCCCAGGAACCGCATCCTGTGCTGCCGGGGACGGGTACTGCGGGGTGAGCAGGAGCAGGATGGTGGGGGGCTGCCCAGGCTGAGGGCTCAGCAGAGCATTGGGGGGGGGAAAGGAAAAGGTAAATGAGGGTTTTTTCATCACTTCACATGGTGGGTACAGGCTGGCTGTCACCAGCCCTTGGCTCTGCCTTGCTGGGCTGTTCTCTTGGCAGCGATCACTGGAGTAATATCATCTTTTAATGAGTAAATAGCCAAATCCTCCTCACCAGCCTGGCCCGGGGGGGTTTGCAGCCCGGCCCTGGCCGGTGGAGGATGCTCGGCACTGTCCTGAACGTGAACCCTTTCCCATGTGCCGCCGAAAACGCTCTCCGGAGTCCAGCCAGCCAACCTGTTAACATCCTCTCCTTCACACTCCTGCAACGAGCCAGCTGCTCTGCCTAGGAAAATACAGCTGGAGAGGTTTATAAATAGTAAATTAAGGCTTGCTCCAGCCACTCCAGCTGGGCAACGTTATAGAAGCGAGTCATTCATCACCGGGGTGTCATCCCTCCCTTGATGTACTGCCCACCAGCACCACGCCGGCGCGCCAGCGGAGAAGTCCTCACTTCACGCCGCTCGCCATAACCGCTTCTAATTTCGCCTTTAAACATTTTTTCAGAATTAATTTTGCAAAGATAATCTAACTAGCTGGGGAAGTGTCAGTGACAGGCGGCTCACAGAGAGGCAGGCGGCTCTGGGAAGGCTTAAGCACATCCTTCCCAGGGAGGAGTGGGCTGCAGGTGGCATTTTGGGGACAAACAACTCTGTCTCTGCTGTGCAGGAGGGGATGGAGGATGTGGGAGATGAGCCCGGACACCCGACACGTGCTTTTGCTGCGGCTGTGCTTCAGGGAGCGGGGAGAGGGGGGGCTTGGTCCCTCCATCTGGCGTGCATCAGCCTGGGGTCTCCTGGGTGCATATCCGTATAAAACCTCCATTAGAAAACGAGACCTGGATGCGAAGGACCATTGTGTTTCAAGTATTTTTATAACGAAATCTGGGAAGGTGTAACAGGGTATTTGCGAAGGGCCTTCAGAGAACATTTCCTCGTGCAGAGAGGAAAAGGGTAGAAGAGTTTATCTGGCGTGCGGTTATATCATTTCCACAGAGCGCAGCAGAAAAAAGCTCACCTACGTGCCAGGGCCTCAACCGCACATCATCATAACCCCGCACCGCTGCTGGCTAATTGCACGATAGCCCGAAGCTGCTAACCGGAGATTTCAGCCCCAGGAGCCGGTGGGATGCGATGGGGACCCCCAGCCCTGTCTCCATCCTCGTGGGCACAGCCGGCAGGGTGGCACAGCACCTTCCCCTCGGAAACTAGGGAGCTTCGGCCGCTCCTCCTGAAGTCCTGCGCTGGGAAGAAAAGTTATTTCTTTTCCACGTCCCTGACTGAATTATTTCCTCCTCGCAGAGCTGCTACCTACAGGATATAATCATGCCGCGCAGTAAATCATTGCGCCGTGTCAAACGGCGAGTGGTTTTGGAGTTAGATCCGGAGTTTAAATCTACGCCTGACTGTGTATTTTATCTGAAACGTACTTTTTAATTTGTCCGTCTGAAATTATTCTAAATTTAAGAGGTATCCAGCAAGAAGAGGAAAACTTTCTCTAAGTAACTGTGGTTATTTTTCTGCCAAAGCCTCTGTGCAAGAAATCGCAGCCCCGGCGCTGAAGCTGTGGGGTTGTGCACCCTGCTTCTGCAGGCGCCAACGCTCCTTTGCTTTGCCCGTGTGAAAACGTAAAGCGCACCTACAGAATTGTCACCTGCGAATCGCACTTCTGTCGTTTACCGCCTGTATATTTAATCCCCATCATGATTTAAATAATTTTTAAAAACTCATTTCCATGAAAAAGCCACTGTGATGGCTATTGTTAGTGGTGCAGAAGGTTGGGCGTTTTAGTGCGGTGGGTGAATGTTGGATGTGCAGATGTAACGTCTTCTGGTGGCTGTGTGGTGGGGATGCTCATGAGCAGCGTCACCACAGCGCGGGGCAGAGCTGGGGTGGGTGGTGGCGAGGGGTCTGGGGGGGATGAGCCCCACAGCCCCATCCTTGGGACTCCCCTTGCTGAGTGGAGAAGGAGGGCTTAGCCAGCCTGCCGCGGGAAGAGAACAACTCAGTCCTCAAAAGAAGACGCCTTGGCGGGTTCTTGGCCGGAGCTTGGCTTGCGAGGCACGGTGGGGCTGGCTTTGCTGCTGTCGAGCTGCCAAGGCGAAGGCTTTGCGCCGGAGTTTGGCTGGAGCGACAATTCACTCCTCGGAGTTCGCATTGTCTCCGGAAAATAATCCCCGCTCCGCGATTCCCCCGTAGTTTTTCAGATGTGGGTCTTCCCTGCGGAGACAGGCAGCGTCGCTCGCAGAAGACCTTTGCTGCGTGCTGTACGGCCAGCCCGGCTCTGCCGGTTCCGAACCCCGGGGCCGAGGCCTCGTCCCCCACTTCGCGGACATCAGCGAGCGAAGCCACAGGTCGTTCTTTCTGAATTTGCACATTAAAAAATAACGTCGAGTCAGAAGGGAATATCGTTAAACCACAAACCCCAGAAATAACAATTGTATTAAACTGCATTCATGAATACATAATAAAGTTCAATTTGCCATCATTTATCATGTTAGTTAAAATTAAATTTAATTTCTAACGCGAAAGAAAAGCTTTTTGTGCTTTTTTGAAAATAATGCAAAATCTTTCACGCCGTTCACAGAGTGTTTGTATTAGCACCAGCGTATACAGATTAATTTATTTATTTATTGTTAAATTATCACTGCTTCCTATTGTTCCTTCACCCTTGGGGGGAACACTTATTCTTTCATGTGTTTTTTCAAGAGCTAAAGAGGCACATAGACAAATAACGCATTAAAAAGTGGTAGCGGTTTTGGTCATCTACATTTTTGGAGTGCTGGAAGAAGTTAAAAACCGAGAGCTGAAGGAGGGCATCTCATTGGCGTTGGCGTGCCAGGGCAGGGTCGATGAAGAAAGGAGGCATCAAAAGAGAGCATCTCTCCACAACGGGCCTAACCCTCGGAGGAAGGAGAGTGGCAGCAAAGCTTCGCCACAGTCAACGCGCACAGCCGAAATACTGGAAATTACAGCGTTTGAGCACGAGCTGCCTTTCGCCCACTCTGCCCAAATATTGTGTACGCTCTTCGACAGGAGCTGCGCTCAGGGAGCACGTCGCCCTACGCCGAATAAAGAGCAAACGCCAGCGAGAGCCTTCCGCCACTTGCCTCGGCTGAATGCACTCCTTATCGCTGTGTTTTGTGCGCTGGCCTAAAATAATCATTTGTGAATAGAGCTCTAATTACATTATGGCTAATCCATTTTCCTCTCTGAAGCTGGTAGTCAACAGTTTATTCTCTCACCTCAAAGATGAAACCAAATGTCAATTTTCGAGATAACATTGACATGAACTTACGTATCAAGTAAGTAGACAAATACCATAATAATCATTTATAATCCTTTAAAGCTGTGACTGAGAAGTGGCATTTGGACTGGATTTAAACTTGGCATTGTCCGTGCAGAAGATTAACCGCTACATAAGACTTTGATTTCTGAATATTGCCCATTAGAGAGTTTTTACATAGGAAATTGAAGTATTATATATAGTTTTAACATGGTTTGCAGAGTCTGACAAAAACAATAACATTCCAACTCCAGTTAATTCTTTCGCATCCCATTTACAGCAGGGAAAACAGCGTTGTCGTCCAAAAAGCACCCCAGTAGGACTTTGAAGACTATTCCAGCCTGATGGGAATTGCACATCCCGAGTTCATTTCTGCTGTTGCTGATCGCTATCGAGCGTTCTCCGGGAGCTGCTCTGCGTTAGCCAACGCACTCTTTGTGCAAGCAAGCCCAGGTCTCTGGAGGCCAACACCAGCCCAAGAAATGTGCATCCACCACCTTGGCCAAGACCATCTTTCCTAGGAAAGGGGCTCATCGTGGAGGCTAAGGGGGAGAAGTGCTGCAGGAGGCTCCTGCTGTGGTGGGTGGGGTGGGATGGGTCCCCCCGGTAGGGTCTCTTTTCTCCCCGGTGCCCCAATATCCTCCAAGAGGCTTCAAAAGGGACATCGGGAAGGCTCCAGGTGGCTTTCTGGGGGTCACTCATGTAGCTCTGCGGGATGAGGTGGGACTTTACGGATACGGAGCCTGTTAGAAGGAGTAAAGAAATGCTCATAGCTCTCCAATGTTTAGAGTTATCTTTCCAAAATACTTCACAGAGGCTGATGTCAGAAACCAGTGCTGGCAGCTGACGAAGGAAAGGCTTATTCGGTGATGTCGTATTTCCTCATTGACTTTGGTAATAAAGCTGCAGGTTACCAACCTTGCCCGGGCAGAGGTAAGCAGCCAAACGCCAGCAGTGACCGGTGCTGCGACCCTGGGAGCACAGGGCTGGATGCTCCCAGTCTCGTGTCTGCTCTGAGGAGCACAATAAATGCCAGTCACACTTACAGAGCTTCCGCTAGGAAATTAGTGATTGGGTTTAGCGCTTTTTATTGCCGCTTGTGCCTGAACGTCAGAAGCAGCTTAGGAAGGATAAAAAGGAAATTAAAATGGTGGTGCCTGCTAGAGAAAGAGGAGACGAAAAGGAACGCTGGACAAGTGAGAGGTGTAAATGCTCATTTACTGCAAGTGCTTTAAATGTTCTCAAAGGCACAGGCATGTGCCAGAACACCTTTGGCTTTGGACATGGGCTGGGCACTGACCTGCCCTCTGAGCCTTTGAAAAGCTTAATGAGCTTTTCATGTGTAATTCACATTGTTTTCAGGATCGTGCCCATATTTGAAGCCTCTCCCTTTGCCTGGGGAAGGGATGCGAGTGACTGTAGACAGGTCCCACGCGTGCAGGACTGCCCAGCCTTGCTCAGATGGGGACGTTCTGGGCACTGGAGGAGGCAAGGGGTGCGTGAGCCCCCCGGGGCTGTGGGTACCCCCACCCCGGGCTCCTCTTCAGGTCCCAAACTCGGAGACCTGGGTGCCTGCAGAGCCTGTCAGAGGCCCATTCCAGCCCAAACAACAGCTTGCTATCATCTGGGTTCAATCTAGTGATAAACGGGCTCCAGAAGTTTTTGAATATTTGTATAAGACCACAACGCTTCTTATCAAAACATTTCCCATTATTATTTTCCAGTCTACCCAGCTACCTCCTCCTTCCCTTCAGTGCACTGCAATGCCCCAGCCATTAGCAGTGCTGTCATATTTTTCTTTCCACATGGGAAATGCGAGAGAGCTTTCCTCTGAAGAGAGTAGCCCAAATCCTCCCAGGGCTCTCATCCCATCCTCCATCTGTGGTCGTGCAAGTGTTTCCTCCTGGGTATTATCACTGGAAATGAAAGAATGTGAACACACCAGGCTCATTTGTTTTGTGTGTTTAATTTCTTCATAGGTTTGTGTAAGTACTTATCATCTTCTCGTGAAAAGATAATCGAAGACAAATGTGCATGCGAGATGCAGGCTTAACAAATGGGGCTGCCTGCCGAAAACGTAGTCTGCAAAATAAATAGGGACGTAAGAGCATCGCCAGCGCCTGCGAGCAGCGACGCTTCCAGGAAGCACAAAAAGTTATGAATACTGCTAAAATCAACACTACCCCATCATCAATATTCATATAAGCCAGACAAAACATTTTACATTGTAGCGGCTCATAAATCAGATACCGAAGAAGGGGGAAAAGGGAAGAGGCGAAGAGAAAGGGGAAGATATAAAGGAAGAAATAGCTGGGGGATGAAGGGATGGCGAGAGGGGACTCGGCTCATTCAGGCTAACATCTGCTCAGTCTGAAGTGGAACCACCTGTTAGTTTATTAAATTGTACAATTAATTTATGTGGAAGGAAGGGAAGAGTATATCTGATCAAAAATCTTCCACGTTAACCCCATCGTCCAAAAGCAAGCTGGGTAAAGCCAACCATTCACGCTGCGGATGCACGACATCATCGTTGTCACATGAGCCGATGGAAAGTCTCCAGCGTCCCCCTCCAAGGTGTCCATCAGCCTGCCAGGCACCGACAGACGGCGTCTGCTCTAAGCGGCACGTTCTCTTGCCACAGGGAAGTAGTGAGATGGCTCGCACACGCCTGCCGTCGTGTAAAGCCAATTCAGCAGGAACTTCTGAAAGCCCTCCTCTGCCTTGGCCCGGAGTTGTGAAAAATCTCCATCTTTAATATCTCTGCTGCTGGCAAATTCCACATGAGGCCAAGTTTTAATCAAAAAAGTGCAGTGATTTGTATGGCAGTAATGATCAATCACCTCCTCTACCCTCTCTTCTCCCACACTACCTCCTGCCGCCCACCAGCCACTGACCTCTGGCTGCGATCTCCACAGCGACAGAGGGTGGGGATGGCAGAGCACCTCTTCAAGGGACCTCAGCATCCCCAGCATGCAAGCGGGGGCTGCAAACCGCGGCCCAAACGTATCCCAAAAGGTTGTCTCCAACGGCCCCACGGCAGCGAGGGAAAGGCTTTTGCGAGAGAAGCTTCTTGCCAAGTGCTTGCAGCCCTGCTCTACAGCACTTATCCGTGTCAAAACACTTGAATTTTTCATTATAAAAAAAAACAAAAACAAAACATTTAAAATAATTTATTTCAGGCATCTATTTTGGAATGCGTCCTAACGGCTCCTTCCTGCAAGTCCCCACCAAAGGAGGGTCGGGAGCCCCTGTGGGGGACGTGAGCCTTCCAGGCTTGCAGGATCGCACTCCAATTAAGCATGATGCTCTCCAGCTTTGGTTCCCATTATTGTCTTGCTTTGGCATGACCAGCTGGAGCACTTAAATTGGAAAGGTCCCAGAATCTTCAGTCTCCTAAAATATTTTCAATAACGTTAAGAGCAATTTTCCTTCGAGCATGTAAAGATTTCAGCGGAGGAGCCAACTTTCCCAGAGGAATGATCCAATTACGAGGACTGGATGCTCTTGTCAATCTCTCCCTCAGGGACATGGAAAATCAAAATTATGATTTATTTTTTTTAATGTGACAGTGAGCGTAAAGGCAGAAATCTAAACCATGCCGTTATCTCCCCAGGCACCCCCTGCTCCCTCTGCCTGATACTGTTGGCTAAAAATACCAACTCGTTTCAGGCAGAACCTCCTTAAACTCTGCTCTAATGACAGCGCCGGCGGGACCCAGCCCTCGGTGCAGCGCTGAATTATGACTTTTTAATGGTGACCTTTGCATGTAAAAATTGAGTCAAAACTACTCCGGCTATCGCTCATGCAGCGAGAGAAAAGCGGTTCGAACCCAGGGGTCTGCGTTTGGTGATAAAGGCGGGGAAAGGCAGCGGCAGTGCCCCCGAAACACTAAAAATATTTCCTGCAGGGTGAGGACAGTGGAGGAGCTGGCAGTGGCAGGCAGACAGGCGAGCGGGGAAGCCGGCATGCCTTTGCATGGGATGCTGCTGCTGGAGATGTCCCTGAGATGCTGGCCATGGTCCACACCAGCCAGGGTTGGACAGGACCCCCACGGGGGGGGGGGCTTTCAAGCCCCCA
>Ga0065711_1003029_pt1 | contig 30195 bp, 18 predicted proteins | sample Hoacrofraction12_FD_59098 | JGI IMG/M metagenome (GOLD analysis project Ga0065711, IMG submission 59098) | Hoatzin crop microbial communities from Cojedes, Venezuela - Epithelial fraction 12 v2 (version 2) | ecosystem: Host-associated > Birds > Digestive system > Esophagus > Crop | place...
TAAGTAAAAGGCTACCAAAAAAAAAAAAAAAGGGAAAAGCCACCCCTGACCTGGAATTTTTGGTGAACTCTGTAGTAACAAATAGGCGGCACATGTTGCTTTCTGCACTGAACAGAGGGTATAAGGGAGAAACTGGAGCTGCTGGGGAAGCAGAGGGGAAAGAGGGAAGAACAAAGGAGTTTCCACAGGGGAAGGCTGTAAGGACACAGGGTACAAATCCGTAGAAACACAGGCTTCACCGACTCCTACGCTCATAGAGCAACTTGTTTTTCAAGGGGGAAGCCATTTCACTATTAGGTCCCATTGTGCTGTTTTGAACAAGAAACCTCCTTTTCAGTACCAGGAACCAACATTAGCCCTCTTCATGTATGTCAGACTCAATCTCAGATGTCTAGCAATTACTTGAAATTGAACTCAAAACAATACTGAGGTTTTATTGATAGCTTCTCATCAGTTGCTTGCTGTTTCTTCCCTTTCAGCCGATAGCCTGGAGAGCGTCCAATTCTCCTACACCGTACCAAACAGGGTCAAATTTCGGTGAGGTTATTGATTGTGACTTGACATTTAAGGAACATATGACCACTGTGACACAAACAGCTTTTTACCAGCTCATAAATATTGCTAGGCTGAGACATCCCCTTTCTCATGCTGAAAATTGAAACGTTATTTCCTTGTTTCTCTTGTGGCTCAGCATTTTAATATTGGAACTCACAGTTTCCCTAGATTTCCAAACTGTGCAGAGATAAACACTGCTGTGAGAGTTACTTCAGGTAGCCAGTCCTGAAGACTCTGCTGGCTGGACTAAAGAAAATGAGTCAAATCTTGTCTAGCAAGAATTTCAAAGAGAAGAAGCGATAGATATGTTGATACTTCATCGATTTTTCAAATTAAATCTCTCAGCAACAGAATCTTTTTTTGTTGTTGTTATTATTGTGGTCAGGCTCTCGCCTTTTACTCGCTGGGATGGATGGAGGGAGTCTGTCAAGAGAGGTCAACATCTTGAAGACGTGACTTGTTTGTGCTGAAACTGGCCTTTTCAAGGGTGGAACAGTGCTGTTGTATTCCCCTGATTCACGATTTTAGGACTGCACTTTAGATCAAAAGCTGAAGATTATCGTCTGTTTACTGATGTGCTAAACTCCGAATTTCTCAGCAACTCCGAAATGCTCTGCCTCTTTGAAAATTAGACCCTAAAGGAAAGCAAAAAACTCAGAAGCTTCAAACTTGTTTTTACTCCAAAATTCAGCTCTCAGACTTTGCTTGCTAGAAATCCGAGATGAAGTCCAGGACAACCCCCACAGACAACATCCCAAAAGACGGTAGGACTACCAGAGACCTGTTGGTCCCAAGAGGTCTTGTTAGGTGGAAGTTAGCATCACTGATTCTGTGCAAGTTAAAGTGGCTTTATATCATTGTTTCTAGACTATAAAGCCAATGTGAGGCCTTTACACCTTTTTTACACACATCGCATCAAATTCATTCTGGAGGACAGATCTCTGGACTTAACTGGCCCATTGCCTTGATATTTTCACAGCACGTATTTAAAGGATGTGATTCAGCTATGGTGCATAAAATAATTAATACTCTGGGTCTTTTACCACCTGGCTTACTATAATATTACTGAAACACAGTAACTTGCCTGTAAATTTTACATCCTTACGGCTGATTTTTTTTTTCTCCTGAAAGAAGTCCTCTCCCCCTACATTAAAGCTCGTAAGTTGCTTTCTTCTAAGATGTACTAATAACTGAGCTGGTTAGAAGGACATGAAGGACATGCTCTTCCATCAGAGAGTTCATGTTTTTTGAGATTATTTTATTTTTCTCTTTGTGTTATTGCATAGTATATGTTACATTAATTATTCATTAAAATGTACATATATCAAGCATGTATTCTGTTCTAATATTAAATATTTTAACCTTATGTAAGAAAAGATTCAGTGTCTCAATCAAGTAGCAAAAAACTGCTTTGAAGTTTCCCATTTGCTATTTTCACAGCATTTGTCCCCCTGGATATTTCAAAGTTTTGACCTGGGGTTCAGATGCAGAGTACTGACAAATTTGAAAATTTTGCAGTTCCCTGGGGAAAAAAGCTTATCTGCTGCACATGGGTGTAGCTGTAACCTCTGCACAGAAAACCCCAATGCAAGGCAGATGTGACGGCCAGGTAAGAAAACTCTTGTAACAAGAAACGCCCTTCACAGAAGATTAGACCTTTAGCTGGACTCTAACAGCCACTGTGTGATCCGCACCGCTATTATAAATGGGACATGTAACCTTTAAACTGTGATGAGACTTCTGAAATGAGCAAAAAAAATAAATTACTCAACCATGGATATAAGTAAACACCAACCATGGGAAAAACTCAAGGTTGCTGCAGCATTAAATGCTGCTTCTTTATTTTAGCAGTGTAGCTACATGATAATTATATATACTGCTAAAATACTGCTAAACATTTCAGAGTGTGGTAGAGCAAGTGCATAATTCTATTTTTAAAAATATTACTCAGTAAAAGCAGCAGTCTGACCCAGCTGAATTGAAGCTGAGATTTGGAGGGACCTGCAGTGTAATCACTGGAATCAGAGGATTTACCTACCCGCCAGGTGAGAGCTAGCAAGACCTAGATACTGGCAGTCAATTCTGAAACATCCCGTTTCACATAAAGATATAAATATTATTTTCAGATGCTTTTTCTTTTTTTCACTCTTTGCAGGGTAGCAGAAGGTCCTTGTGAGAAACTGGAAGGGCAAGAACTGCTTGAAAGCCAGTAAACCAGTTTCATTTCCAGCTCTTCATTGTGGTCAGAAGACGGAAAAGAAAGGACATTGTCAGCCATGCCACCAAGGGCTGGTGGATGGGGTGGCAGCTGAAGCGGAAAGAAAAGGAAAGCTGACCAATCCTCACATTACCCTGACCCTCAAAGCCAGCGAGCTGCTTCATGGGCAATTTCACAACTAAGCCATGAATGGTCCAAAAAGCCTTTAAAGATTGTCTCCGACTTGTTTTGCTTGTTCATGAGAATATCTTGCTCCTGGGAAATGATGTGGCCAGCATGTTGTGAGTCATGAATTGCACTGATTGCAAGCACAGCTGGGAATCCTCTTCAGCCATCCCCAATTGCTTCCTTTCTCTAGCCTATTTTATCATTTGATTTTTTACTGGCAGAAAAAAAAGTTACATTAAAAATAGGGCTTTGTTGCTTTTTCTGGCCCCAGCACTCCTTGGCAGATGATTTCACTCTCTCTTTCCCTTTCTTTTCCTTTTTTTAAACATTCATTTATTTGGAGAGCATCAGACCACCCTTCTCTGTCCAGAAAGTCTCTCTGCTCCTCTCTGGTCTGGCTACTTTCTGTGGCAATTCTTGTTTGCAGCAGGTCGCCCCTCCGTCGCACTCCCTTTTCCGTTCCCATTCTGCCTCCTGCCCTGTCCTTGCATGTCCACCCATTTTGTATATGGGCTCGGTGCTGGAAATATCTTTAGTTAAGCCCTCTTATTGGCTTTCCTACAGAACTGGTAACTGAAACCCTGGCACTGTAGCTCAGTAAAATCTTTTTGTGTTCTTCTTTGCTCTTCGTTATACAAAAGCCCAGAAATTTTCCCTGCAGGCTTGTAATTGTGCTGCCATTATAGGATAGCTCTTTTAAGCCAATCATCTGAAATGCCCATCTTTCTGTGCTCTGCGTTATTGTGTGTCAGAAAGAGTGAAGCTCCTTCTCTCCTTGCTGTGCAGACATCCCAACACAGAAATTAGGCTGAGCAAATCTTTCTCCTCAAAATCCAAAACAAGAAACAAGTTTTGCACTTAAATCAGGGAGAAGTCTCCCACTGGCTTCAGAAGGTTCTGAGTCAGCTCCTAAGAGCAAGCTGAGGTCTACACGCCATTCAAGTTCCACTTCAAACATATTAATTGCTGGCAATAGTTATTATTCACTACCTGGAGGAGAGTGATAGCAAGCTTGGAAAGCTTCTCCTCATTCTGGGAACCATGTTGCAACAGGGGACTTGAACCCTGAGGCCCGCTCCCTTCCCCTCTGCCTCCCACGTACCCGACAGCCGCCTCCGGCAAAAGGACTCCTGCACTAAGCACTGCCTTTCAGCTCAACAGTGATTTCGCCTGCAGCCCAAGCAATGCTTGACACATATTGTATCCTGTTTGTGCTGCGTCAGCAGTGTTGTGTAAACACGTTAGCTCATCGAGGCATGAAACTCCCAATTGTTTTCTCACTTGTAAAACAAACCACGTCCAATAAACCCAGGGGACAAGCCTGTTATTCAGATTTCTACTAAAGCACCTCAATGCAAGAGAAGCGGTTAATAAAGTTACTACTCTCCGATCCGTCAGCTGCCTCTGATTCTGTGAAGTGTTGCTGACATGGCAGGAATAGATGACATTGCCCTTCATCGGCCCAATCCTCCTCCCTCTGAGGGGACTAAGCAGGTTGAGAAGACTGATAGGTTGTCTCTCCTGATGGTAATAGGGGTCTGGTTCCCTTTCTGTTCACTGCACAACAAAATACATGAAGCACAGCCTGCAAATCCTGCTTAGCTGGGACTGACTGCTGCTACAGCTTGCTGAATCCCAGGTTTGGTTACTGGAGGACTGATTCCATCCGGAGCAGACAGAGGTGAGGTTAGGCAGATAGGTGGAAGTAACCTGGGGAAGAAGGAGCAAAAGGTCTCTCGGCTCAGGGAACGTGCACAGAACAAACTTGGTAGTTGTGCAGACCTGTTAGGTAGCAGAGCCAGACTCTCATCCATTTCTGAATGCAGAGGGATGGGAAGCAGCAGGAGCAGCCAGGAGATGTGTTTACTGTTTCGCTATCTTAGATACACCACAGCAGACACAGCATTTCAAAATGCCTTTTAGCCCTGCTGGCAATGAGAGCCTGGTGGCCTGAATTCATCTCACCTACTTGCAGGCACTGAACGCTTTCACTGACTTGGAACGGAGAGAGACAGACAGACAACACTAGAAAGCTGTGCAAACGTTGGGTGGGAAGAGGTGCCCTCTGTCAGCACCTTCCTCTCCGTGAACTGAAGTTAGGCAGGGCATGTATGAGACGGCATGTGTGTATTTTGTGCTCTGCACTGACTTCTTTGCTCCCAGATTAAATTCCAGGTTCTCATTTTCATTTATCACATTTTCATTTATTGCATTTATCACAGACTTCATCCAGGGCACTAGCTGAGACCAGCCAAGGTGCTGACACCAGCGTCGCCCTCGCTGCCCCCAGCCCTATCATGATTCACGGTCGGAGGCTGCTGCCGGTGCAGCTCACTTCTCCTCCTACCTGTTGATCCTTCCAGGCCCCTCCGCACACCTTCCAATTGTTTTATAAAACAAAACAAAAAAACCCAAATCAAAACCTTTCCCAAAGGGGAAGTTAGTAGTTAGAGATATGGCCTTTGTGCAGATTCATCCAGGCTACACGTCACCTGCTTTCCCAGTACTGTCACTTGCTGTTAGTCTGGTGCTTCTACAAGCCTATAAAAATACTCATCCTATGCCTTGTTGAGTTTAGGGTGCATGAATTTGGGCCTTTGTTTTGGGGAGGAGGAATGGGGAAACTCTTAACTTCTGGACATTGTTTCTTTTGTTAAATCTCATTTTTATTGTCAACATATATTCTCTTTTATATCTGTCTGTGTAATAGCAACAGATTCTCTTTTTTGTACCAATAATTATCTTCATATATGAGCCAAGAATATTGAATGAGTACCTTTCACCAAACCAATATGAAATAATATCTTAATAAGATCCTTCGGGTCTTTTCTCATTATAATAGTTCAAGCTCTGATACTATGAGCCAATGAGTTTTAAACAGCCTGCTTGCTAATTGGTGTGCAGCTCCGTCGCTTAGCCCTGGCCTTGACCCTGCTACCTCAACTGTCTCACGTGCTATTGCCTAAGAACTCCTCAGGGATGGAGACAGAGGCTGCACCTGGCTGTTCTTTGCTATCATAAAGCACAGCCCTGGGGTCCAGACAAAAAGGGGAATTCCGCTGCACTGTGACAACGCTATGCGTAGGCAAGCCATGTTTTTCAGAACCTCTTACCATGTCTTTATCCTCCCACAGTAAAATATATGGCACACAGTTTACAGACTTCATGCTCCAAAGATTCAAGCAAAGTATAAAATCAGTTACATCCTGCGGAACAGTTGTTTTAAATTCATTCCTGCTTTTACTAGGCATTATTATTTGTATGTCTGAATCCGCAAAGTATTTCATTCCAAAAGTGGGGAGGTTTTGCATATGCCACAAAGCAATTGACAGCAAATGACTAAAACTCAGAGTAAAATACAAAAGTAAAAGGAAATCTTCTCAACACTGAACTTTTCTAAGCTAATCTGTGAAGTTTTACACATGTTAGATAGCAATAGAACTGGCAGTTCAGGACATGGAATTGCATGTGAACTGAATTTGACACATGTATCATAAAATTATTTATTCAACTGCTGCATAGGGAAGCAAAGTGCATCTGAACTTGTCATCTTGTCCAGCCATGAACTGGCGGGAAAAATGTGGGGACTTGCACTGATTTTAATTAGATTTTAATTAGATTCAGGGTTTAACCCCATGTGGTTTTTTTTTAACTGAAAAATACATGTTGTGCTTAAATGCCCTCACAATAATGAGTAATAATCCTCCCAGTGAATCTGCTAAAAATACACCAATGTGATTTTAAGAAAATAAATGCTATGTTTCCCTGACACATACAGTGGGTTCCCTCTTCTCCTGGAAGGTGGTCTGAAGTCTGAATGCCTGAAGGGAACTACAATGGATCAAAAATGGCTGCTCTAAAGTTCTTTAAGTTATCAGTCTAAAGATGTTGCTGTGCCACTAAGAATCAAGTCCCCTACATTTGACAGTCAGATAATTATTGAATATTCTGGGGTGCCTTTTCCTTCTAACCCCTGATTTGGTGATTGAATCCTCCTGGAAAGCCACAGAACAGAATTATCCCACTGCACGAGGTAACTTTTTCTTGGGGATCTCAAGGTATGCTTCAGAAATGTCAGGGCATTGAGCTTCAGGCGCTCAGCCCTTTACGGCGAGCTGCTGGGAAACAGAAACAAGTTGGGGTCAAGTGGTAAATCCCAGCTGAAGGTGCACAATCTTCCGCAGCTCTGGTCTTGTGCTTTCAGCCTCAGGATCAACGTTTGCTTTTAGAAACACTAACGGTTAAAACCTATTGAATCTTGGATGAACATTTACAAGAAGGGTGCATTTGTCCTTAAATACCAAAGGCTTTTGAAAAGCCTTCTGCTTTCAGATGATGGAAAACAGCATTTGTGGAAGAAATGCTATTCTCTAATGAGTGCCTGCTTTAATCCAGAGTACACCAGAGGCTAAATAAACTGAGTGGGTTTAGCCAATGTTCATACAGTTCACATAGGCCTTGCTCAGGCTAATGGATCATTGTTATGCCAGGATATAATGGATAAATTGGCAAGTGTCTGTCCCTTGAATGTTTGATGCAGTCTCTGGGTGAACCTGTAAGGCCGCATTTGCTTGCTTTCTATAATACTCTTTCTTACAGTCAAAACTTAATTTGTATTCACAAAATGGCATAAAAGTTCCAGAAATAATTCAAAGTAATTAAAAATAAAAGGGCAGGAATCCGATGCCAGGGAGGAGAGAGTTTTCTCTTTTAGCCTGTTTTTGTGGATCCCGTTGTGCCAAGACAGAAAACAGGGACACGTTCAAATATTAATAAAGTGGTAGCACAGCCAAATTAAAATGCCCCAATTCTCATAAGTAATGTTTCCAGCAGAGCACAAAAGAATATTCAAGCCCCCAAACTAGTGAAGGAGAATTTATGACCCACCATCTGAACTGCCAAGAACTCCCTACACGCCGGCAGTGAGGATGGCATGGAATCGCTCTGCCTTTAAACTTCACTCATCTCTGCACTACGGAAATGATGCAGCACTACTCTTGGCCATGGAAAGTCTTCTGCTGGCTTCCTGAGATCATAAGTCCCTACTTAGCACGTACGTCTGTACCTGCACACAGACATGCACCACGATTGTCTTTAAAGCAGCAACTCTGAATGTGAGAAGTGGCACAAGTTGTGTTTAGCGTGCAAGCCCACGTGATGATGCAGGCAAAACCACCAGGTCTTGTGGCAATCAAAAGTGGAGTTGGACATTGAAACTGTACATCAGTAGGGAAAAATGAAGTTTGGGGTTTTGCTGGATTTTTTAAACAGCAGATTTGCTTTTTGTTTTGTTTTTTAAACAGCAGGTTCAAGGCATTGTGTATTTCTTGACAGTGCGGTTTAAGCAAAGCAGCCCAGATGTAAGAACTTTGATATTGACCTACACATGTTGTATGTACTCATCTGATGTGTGGCAGACACCTAGGGCGCAGCACTAGGTCTGGACTGGCCTTTTCCTATGGTTCAGGCTAAACTTTAAGTTTCAGCTATGTGATGCGGTGTCATAAAGCATTCTGTGGCTTTTTAGCATGATGTGAGGAAATAAATCCCCAAACACTATCTTTTTAATATATCTTCCACACATGAGGACATGAAGACAAATTAAGCAAACAGGTAGACATCATGATCACCTATTCCGCAACTCTAATGAATTTGAAACATGACAGTTTTCTTTATGTGCTCTTGCTCTTTCATGTGTTCTGGTTCACCTCAACTTCTTACAACGGCATAACAAAGTTTTATTTAAGTGCCTTTTCTTATTCCATTCACTAGTCAGACAAACCTTCTCTTTCCATACTGTTTTTCCAGTCCAAAACCTGTCCCACATATGTCAGCTGTGATTTTGGTCCAGTCTCCGACTGGATATGGAAATGTCTTCTAATATCAAGCATTCTAAGTGAAAATTTTGAAAGGCAGCACCTACCATTTTATCCCTAATCGACCCCTTGATAGACTTCTCTACCAAAGATCTGATCTCCCTCTTAGGTAAAGTCTGCCTTTTCCCAGAATTTTTCCCAGTGCTCAAGATACATATTATCCCTCACTTTGCATTATATGCAAATTCTTAAGCTGTAGTTCTCTAGGCTTCTCTATCTCTCCATATAGAAAAGGAATTTCAAAGAATCAGAGGAAATTGACCTAAATCAGTTTCTAGAAGTGTAGATTTAGTTTCTTCTATTCACCCTTACTCACTGGTAGTGATCATGGAATTAGATGCCTCCCCATCTGAAAAAGGGTTAATGCAGAAGTGGAACAGATAATTTGCTGGGTCATTCTGATACTCACAATATTACCAACCACTGATGTATCTAGCATTCAAACAGTCATAGTTAAGAGTCTCTTGAGTGATCTCACACAATATACCTACTTTCTCCCTCAAGGACTTCCTAGACCTGTAGAAGTGGTCGAGTTCCTCCTCCTCTTGCATATTTGATCCTGGCCCTGTCCTGCTGTAAGACCACATTTCTACAAGTGGAGCTTGAACACAGATGTCTATGAAAGTGCCTCTTTTTCAGTGTTTAGAAGTATAGTTCTTAAAAACATGTGCCCTGACACCAAAATTAGTAGGAGACTACTACTCGTAGTCCCACACAGACTCTCTGCTAACTCACCTGTGCCCTCCACATCAGGTACTTAACTTCTGTTCACCTCTCCCCAGTATAAAATGCTGGACTCTACCACAAGCTTCACTGTCTCCTATTCATAATGCAATGTGTCAGTCACATATGTATATGTCACTTGACAAAAGTCATGCACGTTTTGTAATCTCCCTGTGTATGTGGTCCTAACGCATCTTGTTGCGGTAGGTTCTATGAGTAAATGTGCACTACGTACAAAAAGAAATGGTTTCAGGCCAGACTTCTGTCCCTAGTGCCTTCAAGGGCAATACTCTGTAGAAATTACAAGAGGCTTGCTTGCTTTTCTTTCAGTTTACTAGCAAATTTCGCTGATTAAAACTAGAAAAGGACTTTAAGACTTTAAGAATTAGTTCTGGTTTCCATGTTCCAATTCAGGCAGACAGCTGTGGTACATTCATGATAGCAAAATCAATGCTGACAAAGCCATACATGGACAACATTTACAGAAATGTAAAAAGAAAGGTTCCTGGCCTAAGATTCCAGCCTAATTGAGCCAAACACAATAAACATGATAATTATTCCTTCTCACAGTGAAGTGAACAATTCAATTTGGAAACAAAAATGTGCCATTGCTATTCCCTAGTCCTGCTGTTATTCTATTTTATATGCACTGTTACTGCTCATCCCAGGGATTTTCTGCATTTGGTTAGGGAGTACCTTTGCCAGCGAGTTCAAATTATGGTCTAAACTGGGGTTAATGTGGGTTCTGAGGGCTTGCCTACACAGGGAAGTTAGAGTGCTGTAATGGAAGCTGTTCGTTGCCGTCACTAAGCCTTTCTGGACACTCTGGGCCAGGCGCAGACCAGCACACGCTCGCTCACTAGAGCCTGAGCTGGCCGGGCTTCAGAGCGCTCTGGTTTGACAACTGTATAGCTGCTCGAGTGCAGCCCTCCTCCCAAGCTCTGGGAGAAACCTGGCTGTGTCACCCCCCACTTGGCACTCCCAGGCAAGAGACTGTCATCTTCTGGGATAGCTGGTGGGTCAGCCCCGCCACGTGGACGGCAGTCCCTGCCACCCCTCCGAGGGCTCTTGTGACTGCTGACTCCAACCTGAAAAACGCACCCCGAGAGGACAAGCCCACCACACACCAGCCTCACTGCACAGCTCACTGGAGAGGCCCCCCAAAACTCTACCATCCAACACCCTTTGCAGACACTGCTTTTGACCGTGTGTGCTTTTTATGTGGGTGGTGTCAGTCTTCTCTGCCCCGCTCTCCACAAAAAAGTGCCAAACTGGGGGCTGTGTTGCTGCACTGTGTTTCTTGACACTACGATGTAGAAGCGCTCCAGCCTAGTAAAATCAAGTAGTAGTTTAGCTACCTCCTCATCTCCACTTGGCACCAAACAGTATCACTTCTGAATTTCTTGCAACATTACGCATCAATCTCCAGGTTAGAAGAAGGGAAAGGCAGAAAAAGGCTTCCACATGAAATTGGAACTTATTTGTTAAAATTTGTGCAGAGCTTGCTTACTTCTTTGCCCTGGCTTTGGTTTCTTGCATCAAAGCAATAGCTCTGTCTACATTGCTCTGAAAAAGTGGCATCTTACATGGTTTCCATCAAGGAGAATGCTACCGCTTACCTGCGTCCTCCAGCCTTGTTCACATGGGCCAGTCTTGCATGCACTGCTGCCAGGGGGTCACGCTCAGCAGGCAACACACAGTCAGGGCTGCTCTGAGGAAAAAAACAGAATAAATAATGATGAAAGAAGGCAGATGCACAGAAAGTATTTATCCTGTCACCTTAGCATAGAGCAGGCCCGTTGCAAAAGCGTGGTGCATTCTCAAGCACAAAGATGGACTCAGCTCTGGTACCTCTCCTGATGGAAGAGAGCATGTGTAGGGTTTTAACATAGACCAAATATCTTTATATAGCATAGACAAGTCAGGCACAGCTGAGCTTACCACAGGCTAGTCCGTGAGTAGATATCCTGAACTTCACCTCTCCCAAGAGCAACACAAACCTCAAGTGGATTACGCGCCATCATCGCAGGTGGAAAGGTGTTTTGAGTGCACCATTCATTTCACTGCTCAGAAATACCAGCAGACGCCATCTTTTTTGCCCCATCCTGTTTCTTAACTACACTAATTAGGCAGGAATTTTTACATCAAAAAAAAGTTACCTCAGAGGTGAGAATGCTACTTACATTTGTACCATACCAAAGCTGAATGGAAGAACGTGAGAGTGTTATCAGTGAATAATACTCAGCCACCTCCCAGTTTTTGAGGAAGATTGATATCTGTTGTAGAAGGAAATGACTAAACGAACTGCAGGTGTAGCAAGGTAGTTAAATAAATTGGGCCCAGAAAACTGAAGTTTCTCTGAAGACAGGTTAGTAGCTGGCCTGGAAAACAGACACAAAAGAAGAGTAAGTGCATGCATACACATGACAAAGAGGAAAAAAAAAAACAGTCTTACCAAACCTTTTATATCTTTACACCAATATATCTGTGCTCCTTCTCTGATTTGTCTGGCACAGAGAGTTCCACAGTATGTGTCTCCCCAAAAGACTGATGATCAGATACACATCCATGAAACCTTTGCCTTTTTTTCTATAAAGGCAAGGTACAGAAGAAAGCTTCACTTCAAACGGTTGAAATCTTGGAGTGAAAGTGGAGAACCCTTGTTAAAAACTGCAGATAGGTTATGCATGTGAAGACTGGCTATAATACGAATCCATGCTACTGAAAAGAAGCTGGTATAACCTTGTGTTATCTTACTAGGGGACCCAGAGTGCACGTAAACACTACACCCATTGGCAATGCCTTCTGGGTCAGGGTGAAACCTTTCATGCCTGTTCCCAGAGTCCCTCTTAGATGTGGCCCAGTGCAGGGCTACTCTCCGCTCTACTTGCCCCCCCACTCCAAAAGCCTACAACAAAACTTATGCCATCATTGCCATGGACCTTGGGTAAAAGAGGGAAGGAAAGAAATAAGGTTTGGTAATGTTCATCCCCAAACCAGACTGAGTGGAGTCTGAGTGCCTGCTGCACATACAAACCAGCTTGAGCTGTGGAACTATGTCAGGTTGTCTCCCATTCCCAGATCCCCCATACTGGGACCACTTGGGAATCAGGATATACCTCCCTCCTCCAAGGTGGAAACAGCCTTGACTGTGCTAAACTGGTTTAGTCTTACTCATTCCCTTTCATTTACACAGACTTTTGCAGCGAAGATTTGGGTGCTAGGCATGTATTTATAGCATAGTTTTCTGTATTTTTTTGTACCTTTGCCATTGAGATAAATTGAGAAGAAATGCAGCATTTAGCATCACAAATGATTTCTGCTTTACCTTTTCTTTCTCGTTGCTCAGGTGTCCGATGGCTTTGAGGGATATGCTTTCTACTGTCACCAGGAAATACGGGAACGTGAACTCGACTTCATCAGCTCCATTGTGTTTTGAGCTGATACTGTGCTTGTGGAAAGAAGTCTGTCTGTATGGGATGAGTTTTCATCAAATCTTATAGAGGCATTTTTGTTGGTATTCTCATCCCAGACAAATCGTACTGCAATGTATTACAATTCACTGAATGCTTGGTGTACTTGCCAGGTTGCTGCGTAGTTTCGCCAGGCTTAGAGGTGCCGATGAAAACATATTTTCATTCTGTTTCCTATTACAGCAATCGCCCTTATTAAGCTATACCTTTTTCACTGTTAGTATGGAAGAAGGCAAGGAAAAAATCCTTCCTTCAATCACTGACACCTCCGCTGTTTTGACTGCAGCAATTGCATCGAACAGATTTCTCATTTGAAAATGCGAGTGAAAGTTGTGTTTGGCAGAAAAGGGCACAGCCATTTTGAGACATGTGAGATCCATTCCCTTGTAGTCACAAATTCACAAGCTGTGGATGCTCCAATTTTCAAACATGCTTATTACAGTTAGCTCAGATCCCAAGTGCTCTGGCATACGTAATCCCTGAGAAAGCAGTTCTTCTGGCAGATTAAAGGAACAGTTTGCTTTTGCCTCGGGCCATAAACATTTTAATAAAATGGTCGTCAACTGTGGTAACAATTTATCTTTAGGGGACTTTATCTATTATTAAACTTATTAAGTAACAAGTTTATTTTTGCTGACATGTAGATTTTCTAATCCTCATCAAGACTGATTTCATGTTTTTCTTTTAATTTCACATTCCATTATGTTGTGTTCCTTTACTCAAAGTGTGTTCTGTGAGTTTGCTTGGTTTGCTTTTGCACTGATTTTTCAGTGCCTTCCATCTCCTCAGAGTTAGGAGAAATACATGATTTCATCAGAAGTGGTTAGAAAAAGTCTTTTACTCCTGTCTATCAGTCATTTTTGTACAGGTAAACCTCCAGTTCTTCACACCCTGATTTCTCAGGCACTGGGTTATCTGAAAATTATTTTTGCCTCCTAAAATCAAAATTCAGAGAAGAACTAAAATTTGTTTAGCAGAAGCAATAATTATCCAAGGTTTCAGATGTCTGCCAAGATACCAGGGTTACCATTATTCAGTATAATTAATGCTTTCACCAATTTAGAAGACTGTACAAACATCATGGCCTCATGGTACCAGACAATGAGCACTTTCTATGAGATGATGAATGCCTTTGCCTCCTATAGATTTATCAGTATCTTGCAGGTTCAGGATCCATGCTGGTCACGTATAGGAAAGGCTGAACCGGTTAAGAAAAAAACGAGATTTCAGCCCCAAGTCTCCAATCAATGTGGCAGCTGACTAGAAATCACAGTCTATTACTGGAAGTGAACACTGCACTGATTTGTTTTGTTGTTTGTTTTTTTTAAGTTTTCAAAGAGTTTAAACAAGGGTTCACTTCATCCCTTCTTTCTGTGTATCCTCACATAGCCATGCTATCACTGAGCTTGCAACAGAATGCTCTGGGAATTTTGCAAGGAAGAAAAGTCCAAATGTATGTTGTGAGCTCAAAATGACTTGCCAAACTTCAGGGTGCTTGTCTGCATATATGTCACATTATTTCTGGCTTCACTGACAACTGTTGCTTCTAACTGCAGCAAAAGGGGAAAAAATGGACCTTGTCTGTGTCTGTACTGTAATCTCAAATGTGTAGGCTGGAGATATTCGATCTACTTTTAAGTTAGCTTGTTCAGGAGGCAGGCTGGCTGCAACTGTGCTGGACTTGGTGTCAGTGAGTTTACCCTCTACCTCGGCTGGTTTGCTGCCAGCTGAATGAACTGCATGGCGTCATGTTTGCTGCCTGGCAGACTCGGTTCTCTTGGGTGGAAGTCTGTGCTGTCCGTAGTAGGTCTCTGTGCTCTGTAGTGGATCCTGCGGTGTAAACCAAGCAGGCCCTCTGTCACGACAAAAAAAAAAAAGGTAAAAAATCATGAGTCTGAGAACAAAATCCTCTGTCCTACACCATTTTAAGTTTTTAAAACCTGTCTAATAATAATCCATGAATCAACAAGAGTGAAATGAACAAAAACAGTCAACAGGTTCCTCCCCAGGTTATAAATAGAGATCGGTTTCAAAAGATTTATGAAGAATTCTGGGCTTAGTACTTCACAATAATAATGAGTTGTTATTAAAAAGCCTTAAACTGCGACAAATACACAGGAAGCTCATTCAAACACATTCCTTTAAAATCACCCTGCATGAATCACTGACTTTGCAGAAGATGGCTTCTTGAGTCAGTAATAAAAATCTGAAGAATGGGACGGCATTCGTAACTCCACCACAAAATATGTTTCTGGCATTAGTTAAAAATTACTCTGTGGGCTTCTTCATCCATTAGTGTAGGGTGAGTAATGTCTCTGCCAACACTTCTGTAAGAATATTAGTTCATTCATGTCACTAAGACCTGATTAAAAAGTGATCTCTGAATGAAAAGCATTCGTGATAGTCCTAAAAACCCAAACTAAAAACTAAAATCTTTTTTCTCTGAAAAGATTCCTGGAATTGTTTAGGCCTGTTCCCTCTCAATCTAGCAAGGCAAACCATGGGTCAGATCCATGTCAGCCATGAACTATGAAGAAATGTGACTCTATAAGCAAGCTTCATGGGCTATTGAAACTGTCTATTTCAGTTCTATTATAAAATTACCAAAAATGAAGAGTCTTCAGGGTCCTCTGTATGGGAATAATTCAGCAGACAGTCCTTTCTCTTGCCAGTACCATTGCCTAGGAATGTCCTTGAGTGGAAGCTGTTGAGACTTGAGTGTTTGGCCTGCCTCAGGAGAACGATGAGCAGAAGACCTCTCTGCCAACATGCTTCCAGCCGCAATTGCTAATTGTATTATTTGCTCTTTAAAATGCAACACCAATGAAGCTGTCCTCACCACCACGAGCAGGCAGAATCACCCACATCTAATTCATCTCCTACTTTATTGCCCATCGAAAAAGAAATGCAGGTTGCCCTAGCAGCATACAACAGGAGGCTGTGAGACAGCAACCATTCATTTCTACACAGCATACTAGTTTAATCTCGTTTGGCTAATTATCCCATTAACCTGTACCTAAAGATCCAATTACTGCAGCTGTGGGTGACTGAATAAAGGGCAACAGAGGTGGACCTGGAATGTGGGATCTGTGCTAAGCTTCTCTGGTCTGTTTGTCTCTGCCTGAGCCAAACTGGCACTTAAGAGACTCAGCAAAACTTGGATTTTTATTATGATCGTGAACAAATAGCATTTTATCTCTTTTTTTTAAAGTTAATATTGGATTAGTATTGAAGCATGCAAACACCACTGGCATGACTTCAAAACCAGTCACAACTGGTGCATGAGGATGACCTGAACGGCTTTGTGGCAGGGTCCCTTTGTCAGTGCAACTGGAAAGACCTCTAGATGAAGAGAGTTTAAGCTGTATAAAACCTGCCACCTTTTGCACTAGAGAGGTGTGAATTGGTCTTGTGCAAGAACACAAGTGCCTAACCTGTTCCCTTCAACCACACAAACCTTGACTTCATTCCTCCTTGGATGAGCAATGATGGACATACAGGTTTCAGAATTGCATTAAGGCCATATGTGTGGTAGATCACACATATGTGTGATCTACACATGTGTTGCTACCATCACACAGACAGAGGTACAGGAGGTAAAATACACCATGTCTTTATTCTGACACCAAGTTCTAGAAGGAAGGTGGAAGAGAATGCAGCTGTAAAATGCATGCATTAAAAAACCCAGTGATATGAAAGATTCATAAGCTACATTCAAACCTAACAGTAACCAGTACAAAAAGTTAAGATGAGGAAGCGATGGGACTATCTCTGAAATTTGTGACAAGGAGAAATTATTTTGAGCAACATTAGAAATTATATAGAAGTAAAATAAGAAAAAAGAACTTATACTAACTAGAATCCTTAAGGTCCTTCAGGAGAGAAAGTCTGAGGAGGTTGTAATGAGATGGGTGTTGGATTCTTCTGCCAAGCAACAAGGGACAGGACGAGAGGAAAGAGGGTTGAGTTGTGCCAGGGGAGGTTTAGATTGGAGATTAGGAAAAATGTGTTTGCTGAAAAGGTTGTCAAGCACTGGAAGAGGCTGCCCAGGGAAGTGTGTACATGTAGACATGGCTTGGGGACATGGTTTAGTGGTGGACTTCGCAGTGTTAGGTTTACAGTTGAACTTAATGATCTCAAGTGTCTTTTCCAACCTAAATGATTGTATGATTCTGTGAACATCTAAAATTACCTATCAGTACGTCTCAACCAGAAAAGAACAGGGTTGGTGGAAATGTACACTTGATGCATGCCTGAAAATAAGGTTTACAATCTTTCAGGAAAGATGTTCAACATCTGACTAAAGAATATTTTGAGACAAGGAATCCTGTTTCTCCTAACAGTGTTCTCCACTGCAAAGGATATTTCTGTAATCCATTCAGTTGGAGACAGAGATTATCACTACCAAAAAATTCACGAGTGATTCTGGGAAATACAGCATGAGTATTTGGAATTTGGTGGAGTATTTCATATTTGGCAGTCAGCCTACAAAGATCAAATCATTTACCCTGCCATGTTCTTGAAAGCAGAGAATGAAATCCAGACAAAAAGCAGCCTTCTCCATGAGAAACAGTTTCCCTCCTTACATTGGGAAATATTTTATTTTCTGTCTAAATTGGGAACAGCAAGGACTCAGAAAGCGACAATGCCAGCAAGCAGCTCTTTTAATTAGACTTCTCTTCTGAATATCTTTTTGCATTAGTTTCCATAAAACTTAGCAGACAGTGTTTTTCATTACTGGTACTCTCCCCATCTGTCCTAGTGTACAGGATATCTGTGCATGAAAAGAATTTGCAAGGCTGAAGCCAGAGCGGAGCCTGCTTGGAGATCGTTATATTGGCGATTGCGGACAAAAGAGCGGAATAATTCCCTGCTACAGGATGAGAGTTATCTGCTCGTTGCCCAGCAACAGTTTGATTGAATGATTTTATTTTTCTTTTGGTAATGTTGGGTGTAATTTGTGGGCACTGTTTCTAATTTCACATGGTCACAGGTTGGTGATTTTCATCCTTGAGCTTCATTCCTTGTGCCTCGAGGCCACAGTGCTGGGCATGTGTTATATTACAAAACAGCTGAGAAACAGGATTCACAAATGAAACCTCACGTGCCATACCTTTTATCTGGGTGCTTTTGTTATACGCGGTTGGGATACACACAGTGTTTTCCTGTCAGCAGCAGTGATACGGCAACCACACGCGACCACCATTCCTGCCTGCCAGGGGCTTCCTGCAAGAACAGGTATCATATTTTCCACTCTCACACTCACTTTCTGCCCTTTGCTGATCGCTGCTCAAGATGTCAGCGATAACCCTGAATTTTTCAGAGCCTGCTGTAGGAAGGACACCACCTTTGCCTACACATCTGCCACTTTCCTCCTCCAGCCTTTGCAGATAAGTGCAGCTGAGTAGCTCTCCCTGTCAGTCCCCAGAGCTATCGGGCTTAGACGCAGTGGTTTCTTAGGCAAGGACTTTCATCTCGAAACCCTCCCTTTAATATGGGTGTTGATGCACATCTTCCAGGAGCTTCAGAGGGTGATTTGAAAGTGATTTCAGTGATACTGCAGGGACTGAAGTTGTTTGTTTTTTAAAAGTGATCAAAAGGGTGACAATTTTAACTGTAACCATTGTGGGTGGTGAGTTTTTGTGCTTTATTATTTTTATGTGAAATGTTAATATGCAACTAACTGCTATGTCAACAGGCACTCCAAATCTTTAACAATGCAGCAGAATATTCAGGTTTCAAGAGTACTTGTCTCTTTCTGTTTAGAAGCTGAAGAGGCTGTTGTATCGCACAGCGTTCCAGGGAACACCACATCCTACCGTATGACATCATTTGACCTAATCTCATACAAGCTGCGTGGCATCATGCATGAGCCGACAAAAAATTATAGGAGAAATTTCGAGCAGTGCAGAGGTCCCTGTTCCTGTAAGTATTAAAGTATGTATATGATAGACAATAGATTTGCAATCTCGCCAAGTTACTCAGCTATTGTTTTAAAATGCAACTACTATAGTTTGCCTTGTCATTGCTCCTTTATCACCAGTGAAAGATAACATGGTGTAGTTTGTAACGCATAAGCTATTCCTAGGCAGGAGAAAAGTGAAGCCTGATCACTCATACATTTATATCAGACACTACCTTGAACTTTGTTGATCTGGGTAAACCGGAGGTGGGAATGATCTTGAGTTTTGTTTCCATCAAACTGTAACCCCTAATTGATATAGTTTCGCTGAGCTGCAGTTTAGGCTTGGTCATTATCTGGTCATTATCTGTTTTCTCCCTGGGGCCAAACACATGTTTTTAAATATTTTTTTTCTAATTTAATATTGCTTGCTGGTGCTAGGCATACAATAGTGCTTCCATGAAACAGGTCTTACGACAGTTATGAAAACAATTAAAAAGCCCAGAAATATCAGCTACAATGGGACAAGCCCTGCTTGTGCTGAAGCTACCAGAAATGTTGATCTCAACTAAGAGAAGGTCACTATTGTGAAACGGCAAATTCCCACCGGAAATCAGTGTGCCACATTGCGCCCAGGTGCTCACAATCCTCACCGTGTGCCCTTCCATATCCAGGTCTCCTCTGTTCTTTGCTGGGCTCATGGAAAGGGCTGCAGAAAGAAGCTTGGGGGAATATGGGAAGCCACGCGCCTTGCTTTCCCCATGCGCTCCCCAACAACCTTCTTAGCTCACACTTTTTCATCCTTTAATGTCATGGTGCAGTCACACAGATAAAGAGACTCATTTACCTGGAGACTTCCTCTAGGCTCTGCAGCCCAAAGCCAAGCTGTTGTCCATTTTAAACAATTACAAATAAAATCCACTTTGATGGAATATGTTTTTTGGTTCAAATTGTGAGACATCTTGGGTAAACATTTGCACTTCCATATCTACCATGTAAAATACCCTTCCACAGTTCACTAAGGAAATAACAATATACATATAATTCTTTAGGAACTGACAACAGACACGCTGTTATGCTGGGAGTTGGTACTCAACCTGTGTAAGCAGACACCGGTATGTGCTGCGTCAGACAATTTTCTGCTCAACTGTACAGGCAACTGATCTGCCGGACATCTTGAAGTTTTCATCTATTTCGACCCAGGCCACTAGGTTCAGGTAGCCTTGATATAAAGGAATTTGCAGGTCTTTGCAATGTTACAGCCCTGCCAAGCTGGAAGCTATAGACAAGGTCAGTGTCTAGGACTCTCTTGTATTAAATGAGCAAGTAAGCTTATATGCATTGCAGATTCCCTGCCCATGAGATCTCTTGTCTAAAGCAATCTGCTGAAAGGTGATAGGGTTGAAGTGTAGGCTAGACAACATGCATATGGCAGAGGATTTGTAATATTCTAAATCACATCCACTGTGTTTTCTTGGGTCAACATACAAAGGGTGTTGGCAAATCAATAGTTTAATCCAAGTGTGACAAGACAATTTATCAAACCTCTTAGAAAAATGCTTCTCTACGAGACAAAGCAGGTTTGCAGCATTGCTCGCAGAAGCCATTTTGCATCACATGACGTAACACAGTTATAGCCAGGGAGGGGTGCCTATAGCCTAGGCTTTCTGTGCCGAGCTGGGCAATCCTTGTGTTTGTGCTTGGGAAACACAATTAAGCACACAGTGACGTCTTGAATTACAATATTATAACACAGAAGGGGTGGAAAAAAATGACTATGCGTTCAACCCTAATTACAAGGGAGAATTTGTTTTCCTTTTGGTTGAAGAACAGGAGCTATTGCTCCCTGGGCATTATAAAGTCACGACTTACTGGTCTAAAAGACTTCAGCTTTTCCAAAGGCATGGCTAGGATGGCGTTACAAGAGAGGGATATCAGTATGTTATGGTGACACCTACAATACCGAATAAAAGAATGGGGCACTTACATTTCACCATTTGATAACTTTGTGTGAACCAAAGGTAGCATTCACAAAGCCTGGGTTTCTCCAGTTCGGTCCTGAACAGCGTATTCAGACATTAAATTCCTTCAGCTTCTGAAATCAAAGGGAACAATAGGCACACGCACAAATTAGCAGATGTGTGTGATCACAAGTGTAAGGCCTGCAGGTTTGAACAAATCAGGCTGAGGCTTTGCAGGCATATATTTCCACACATCAAATAGAGGTGCCTGTCTTAATTCCCAAATTTAAAAATGTGCTTAGAGTTCCCATTAAGATACATATATTAAATGTAAAAATTCTTTGACCTAAGGTCTGAATAAAGGAAACTAAGTTAAAGTCAAATGAAAAGAACAGCAGGGGAAAAAACCCTATGCCTTACAAAAAATATGTACAGTCAGATAGAAGCCAAAGATTTTATTCTGAAACAAGCCTATGTAATATTATTCAATGAGAATTTTTGAAAACAGTTGTGCATATCTCAAAAAGGGGTTAGACCTCATGCACATATAGAATATACTTGTTATAAAATAGCTACTATAACACAGAATACTGAGCGAAATTTCTTTGTAAGGCCATTAGAGCCTTACAACTGCTTTAAACCCACGTATAATTGCTCACAGGGGAAGAGCCTCTATTCATATTACTCCTTGACTCAGCTGGAGACAGTTGAAACAAGTACAGCATGCAACAAGACAGAGTGAATGAGCTCTAACCTTTCATCACTAAAACAGGTTCCAAAAGATACTAGGCTTGTTTCAGTCTGTGGATAACAAACACAGTTCAGTCCTCATTCACTTACCTTCCTCATAGTCCAGGCTATGCATTGTTGTACAAAGGCTGATTTTTTAATTTTTCTTAGTTCTTTTTTCACTTTTTCCCCTCAGAGGGACTTATGGATGAGAAGGAGGGAACTCCATTGAGGAGAATGCCTTGTTCTTGGCTCCTCCTGGTATAGCTATTTAACTTGGATGAAGATGGAGCTATTTCAGCATCCTGCATTGGGATCAGCTAGCATCAACACACTTACTCTAAACATACTCCACCAAACTACCCACATCCACAGTGTGGGACAGGCATGACCCACCATGCTCCCCACAGACCCGACCTCTGACATCTTTGAGGGTATTATGGTTCTTGCCCTGTATGCTCCAAATTTCCTTCCAAAGGAAAGTGAGCTGTATAAATGGAGGCTGAGCAGGGCGGTGCCCCACAGCACACCTGCAAACACTGCAGAGCACCCACACCTGCAGCAGAGAGGCAGTTGCTCTTCACCACAGTTACTATCTAAATTTTTCTAGATGGTGAAGTCCTAACAACACAGTACATAGAAGTCTATAATGGTGACTCAGTTTGGAATGATTATGAAAAAAAATCCAGGATGGAGAAAGAAAATATCTTGCCTTAATTTTTTCACTGAAACTGAAACACCCAGTGTAGCCAGCTGTGATCATCATGACTCTTAACAGGCCATGGAAATGGAAGCAGAGTTTTAGCCTTGGCCAAAAGGTTATTAAAAACTTTAAAAATAGCTGTTTCCTGCTGCATGTAACGTTTTTCCTCTTCCTTTTGGCTCACAAACTTGCATGGAAATAGCCTCTTATTCATTGCACCATCACATTCTAGCTGGAAAAGAACTTTCTTTTCCCCATTATTTCCTAAACTTCACAGTTCAGCTTGGAGCAGACGTCACCTGAAGATCACTACCATGCTTTTACTTATTTCCTCTACAAAACCAATTCAATATTCATGGATAATTTACACAGTAGTGTAGAATACCATGCAGCAATTTTCCTTTACTGAAATCAGCTGGCCGAATATATTCAGTACTTAATTTTGTACATGTTACATGTCTACCATGTTAAAGAAACATCATTCCCAAACAACCTTCCACCAGAGACATTTCCATTAGGAAATAACTTTATAAGCAATTTCTGATTGTCTCTTAATGAATCTAAATACTGAAGTTTGGCCATACTACATTTAGTGTTCACTGTCCTTGGGGTTGTGCAGAAAGAACCCAAATTAAAAGCATCAAGAAATGGACACATTTAATTTTTGTAATTCCTAGTGCATTCAAATATCATGAAACAAGTGTTCAAATGGGAAGCTATCAGATTCTCATCCCAGCTGTGGAAATGGAAACAAAATATAGGCAGGAGTAAAACAGAAAAAAGAAACAATGATAAATGGAAAGGTGGTGTGAGAAGATAAAAGTCAGCAAATAGGGAAAGAAGAAAAAAATTGTGACACCAAGGTAGCATCCTGTGAAATGATGAGTGGAGTTTTACATACTCAGGCACCAGCAGCTTCCCAGGGCTATCCTGGGGTGCAATTCTTCACCACCTCCCCACTATCACGGTTACCTGATAAAGCAATTAGCGAAAGAGTTGATACCTGTCATTTTTATTTAGTACTTTTCCAACTCTGTTTGTACGCAGCTGCTCCAAAGAACAAAATTGACTATGAATGGTTTTCCTGAGTCTACGTGAAGGTCATCACTGCAGAAGGGCAGACAGGACTTTTTGAGGACTTAGTTAATTTTATTTACTTTAACTCTCCATTTTCAGCAATATCTTCCACCTGCTGGGTAAGGTTTCCAAAGAAGCCAGAAAGTTTTACACACAGCTGGTAATGCTACTACATAGCTAAGAGAAGCAGCACCAGTCACCTAAACAGGTCTTATTCTTGTCTAGGAAGTGGTTGGAAAGGAAACGGCACCAAGGTAAACCATTCTGTCTTATCTCTCCTGAGAAAAAGTGCTGCACCTACAGAGAGGTAGAAACAAGAGCAATGCTCCACAGAGCAAAACGCATTCAGGAGTGTGTGAAACAGCAGAGAGCTGAAGGGAAGACAAAACAAGTACTGGCCTGTGTCCCTCTAATAGCTATGGACGTCTTTTTCTAAGGAATAAAACCGTTCCTGAAAGTATTTTTCCCCACATAACTTTGCAGTAACCATAGTAGAAATTCACCCTTTTTTTGTTGAGTTTATTAAGCAGGGTAGGTTTTTTTCCTTTCCCTGAGCCCTAAATGGAATGCACAGATTCAGCCCCCATGCCTTCCAGCTCTAGCAGCAGTTACGCTGATGGTGGGATGTGCTAGAAGCCAAGGTCATTAGCACTGAAAGCCTGCGTCTTTGCACTCCTGTATGTGTGTCCCTCTGGCTCCTGCAGTTTGCTTTCCTGGCAGCAGCTGCTCCTGCTCCTCATCCTGCTTTTAAAAGCAGTAAGGAATGGGAAAGTGAGGGTAATACTGAATGAGCAGCAGTGGCGTAATCTTGCAAATGAGCCATAACCACATGTCTAGTTATCCTGTTTCGTGTAGATCCATGTTTGATACATCACATCTAACAAACTAAATGGCAAATGCTTAGAAATACCTAGAAAATTCTACTCCTAGGTCAAATTTGTTTGAAATGAGGAAAAGTTACTGGAGACAGGGATGCAAAGACAGATACACAGGTGGAATGCGGTCCTATATATTCTGTTTATACAGAAACGTGCATAAAAACAGTGTTATTATGGGGCTGTTGAAAGGCACTGGCTTGGTTAAAGAAATTCAGCTGCGCAACACCAAGTCCAGCTTTCCATACACATCAGTGTGACACCTTGATCCAGGCCAATGTCTCCTTTAGAGGTAGCTCAGCATCCTACGCAGTTCTTGTCTCCCTAGCTCGCTCTGAAAGCGAACACAAGACATGGCAGGTTTTTTTTCCAGTAGGCTACAGCTGAGAAAACCTTCCCCACTCTCCAAATCAACCTCATCCCAGACTCCTCAAACGAGTAGGGGGAAATCTGAAGCAGTGCCTGCTAGATGACTGGGCTGACCTGAAATCCGCAGTATGTACCTATATGACCTGCCAGTAATGATTCACCTGTCTCTGCTAGCTCCAGCTCACACTTCAGCTCTGAGGAGGAGGTGTTAGTCGTAAGGCTGCAGGATAAGATAGGACCTAACTCTGGACATTTTCAGCCTAAATAGTGCAGTCTGTGTGATGCCCAGGTGATCTACACATACTGCTGAAGTCTTTCAAACAAGCGCTCCTCCAAAGACATAGCTTTCCTTAGCCTGTGGAATATATTATACACACAGGAGAGTAAGTGGGGAAAAAATACTGTCTCTGTGAGAGTTAAACATGCACTGCCAAGTTCCTGGAAGTTACGGCTTAACATCCTGAAGACTATCAAGATGGTGGCTTGGTAACACTCAGGTTAAAATAGAATATTTCAGTTGGAAGAAACCTACAATGATCATCTAGCCCACTTCCTCAGAATGAATTTCACATGAAAAATGCAGTTTCCACAATGCTGAAAGGTTTTTTGTTCTTATTTTTGACAAACTTTTTTTTCCCCCGTCACCCCGTGAGAATTTGCATCACTCAGACTTGTTCCAAATCAGAATTCCTCAGACTGTTGGACTGATCTAAGCCGTTCATTCTGCAGCAGTTCCAGCTTAAACCCAGTTGCCTTCGAGTGGCACATTGCCTCCCAGGAGCCCATGCCTCCTGTGATGCCCCGCAGTCTCCTCCTTCAGGGAGAGGATTTGCCATGGGCACTGTATCCCTGCAGAGGCATTATGAGAGTTGTAGCCTGAAAAGGGAATTAGGCCCTTGTGAGAAAAGTGGGAGCATAATGCTCCCCACCTTCAACTTCACTGTACCATGATCAGAAAACATGCTTTTCCAGTGAGCAGGTGTGTCAGTTCAGTTTAGTTTATCTCTCAGCTTGTTTCACGACCGCATAAAAGATGCCCAAATACACATTTCCAAGATAATGCTTTTGGACTTTTGATTCCCAAAACCCTCAATTTCCTAATTTTTTTTGTCCTCAGTTTTCAACAATCACAAATATTAATATCAGATTTTTTTTGTGGGTTATAAATTCCTTTTTTTCCTGCAGCTCTAGCTACCTGTAACACTTTCTTGATATCTTCCCATGTATTTGCCTTTCTGTAATTATATGTGATAAAACATTTTTCCCACGTGAATTATCGCTAGGACCTAATCCCAGATCCCCAAGTCCCATAGTAAAGATCTGTTCTCTCTGAGCTGACACAACAGTAGGCAATTCATTGAGCACAGACAGACACAACTTTTCCATGAACGCGTTTAGCGTCATTGCTAAAACTGTCTCACTAGCAATTTCAGCTAATAAGAAAATGAAGTTAGCGCAAAGCTTCTGAAAATAAATTCTGCAGAAGACGTCTCTCTGCTTTAATAGAGATCAAATGCAGCCCATTTCTCTTTCCCCATGTCCCAAACAACACATCAAAACAATGTTTAGCAAGTAAGCTACGTTTCACAATGCACTGGCATCATAGATGGACATAAAATAAGTTGCTTGGCAGTGTAAATGCCCTGGAGAGAGGAAAGTTGGTTGTTTGGGTTTGTTTGTTTGTTTTTTTTTCTGTCCAGCCTGGTTTCCCCCAGTGCTTTAGGATTGCCCAAGATTATTCCATTATCTTATTTGTGTCTCCAGCAGCTGTTAACTCTCTGCACTGCCTAAGAATTGCTTGCCACCAGAAGCATTTTCCCCTGCCCCTTGAATTCAGGTTGCAGAAGTGTTTGGCAGCACCGCTGTTCATTCCCAGCATATCCTAAGTTAGACTCAAACACCATGAAATCACGGGCAGCAGAGAAGGAGAGAGGCGCTTTCAGAAACAGGTACTCCTGGTTCTGCTTAACCAAACAAGGAAGAAAGAGAGACACCACCCAGAGCGGGTCATCGATTCACTGATTTTCCCCACTTTTTCAGTTTGCTCAATGGTCTCAAAGATCTTATTTTCTCAACTGCACTGCTGGCTAAATGGTATGTGGAAAATGTTCTATAACTCGAGATTTTCTCTTCAAATGGTGTGGCCTCTGTGAAGCGGGTATTGGTAAGTTCTCCCTGTGCTCCTTGGCAGAAGTAACAGCAGGCCAGATCCCAGCATCTTCAGCACGGCCCATGGGGATTCATCTCAGAAAATCTGGCCCAAAAAACTCCTTCTCAGATTTCCCCACTTCTCTGCCCAAGAATATTAGAAATGTGGTTCTTGAAATCCGTTTTCCCAAAACATTTGGTCTAGTCAACAGCCTTCGCACAATGTATGTGGCCAGCAGATGCAATGGGGTCACAAACACTGCTGGGACAAATGCTTAACGATTCGGCAGAGGACATGTGGAATTTTTTGTTGTTGCTTGCTGCTAGACAACTTTGCATACTGCTGGTAATTACTGTATCTGGGGTTTTTTTGTTTGTGTGCTTATGTCTTACCCAGTAGCTTTGTTCGTGGCAATAAAAGTATTCTGAACAGCTTGGAAAACTTCCTCTGCTCTGACTTGAAAAGGCTGAATTCAGTTCCCAGGGAACTCAGTGGGAGCTGGATTAAACTCTGTGGCAAAATCCTTTACGTCTTACCGTGCTGCCACTGCAGCAGGTACTGAATTCCGTTTTACTGATTGGTTGATTTATCCTTTTGTGGTAGCAATGTACCAAAATCCCCTAAATTTCTTCCCTTATGTAGGGTTTTTCTAAGCCTCTGTGACAGACAAGACCCAGACCTTCCACTCCTTCTCCAGTCTCCTGCCAGTTCAGAGCCCCAGAGCTTTAGCTTTCCTAGGATTTGTCCTCCACCAAAGAGTTCTCCATGCCAGTCGAGGAGATTTGCAATATTTCTTACTCTTTTTTCACATACTCCAGCTCTGGAGTATTCCTATACATTCATTCTTCCTCCAGAGCACCTTGCCTATCCAAATTACAGTTCTGGATAGAACTGGAAACAAGGACAGGCATGTTGTCTTACAGCCCAAGCGGGAACAGGAGGGACAAGGACTTTACAGGTAAAGTTTTAATTTGAAATATAAAAAAAGAAATGGTGTATTCACCTTAACTGGTATCCATTTACAGTGTGATGCAGAGGTACAGTTATCTCCAGGACACAGGTTAGTAGACACTGATTAAAAAGAAATTGAAATATAGCATTTTCTCCCTCATAAGGAGCTCTGCCAGTCTTTGTTTTCCTGTCTTTCTTTGATGCCCTTCAAATCCATTAGTTTGGTACCTTTGAAGATTTTTTTAAAAACAGCCTTCTATTTTGAAAAACCATATCAAATTGAGGAGGAGGTAAAGCAACAGGGCTCCCCAGAAAGAGAGTGCTCTTTCTACAGAAATAACTGACTGATGAATTCTACATAAATCACCAAATAAAAATCCTGTAAGATAATTAAAATGTGAAGGAATAGCAGCTCTTCTGCTGAATTTTAAGATCAAGCGATACAGTTTAATAATTATATCCACGTTTTAAATCCCTAAGTTCAATTGAAACACAATCTTCACATGCCACGTGGTGGAGTTCCATAAGACATCCTTGTTAAATGTGCTTGGGTTTGTTATTCTTTCCAGAATGTGGTGGTTAATTTAACTCGTTTGATGTGTGCTGAAGCACCTACATTTAGGCACACCTATCCTACCCTCTGATAATAACGTGTAAGACAAAACCTCGTGATATTATTTACAAATTGTAGAAGGTATAGGTGTCTAATCACACCCAGCAACTGTTACTGAACTGATTTTGGTACAGTTACTCTTGCTTGATGCCTGTACACGTTAAAAAGAAAACCATAATTTTCAGACAAACTTACCATCAAAAATGGCAATATCACTTTGAGCAGAGCAGTCAGCATCTGTGTTTTGGGCTTTCTTTGCTTTACAGTAACTTTAGTGAATAGCGTTTAACCACAGGCAGCTGTAGATCTCGTCCTATAAATCATGCCAAAATAATTACAAAAAAAAGAAAAAGAAAAAAGAAAACTGCACACGTTCCTATGTCTTGCCATTTTCCCACCACTGGAGAAAGGATATCTAAAACAAGCCCTCCATAATCTTTTGGATGCTGAACTACCACAGGGCTGAAACAGAAGCTGTAAGCTGCCACCATGCCTCATAATAAAGCAAAAATGTTCTGTTCATACTAGAAGAAAAAAAAAATAGCGAAGGCACTTTCCTTCTGTGTCACTGTAAATTAATTTTAGAGATGGGCACAAACCATAAAACCCAGACATAAACCTGAGAGCAGACGGCTTGAAATAAAGCTGGATCATTGTATCCAGACCACCATGGTCACTGGCAAACAGGTAATAAGTGATTAGTTAGCAAAGTCCACAGAGCATCTATTCCATATGCCCCCTAACGCACAGTACACTGCCCGGTACACTACATCACCTTATGTCCTGTGCTGATGCACTACAGACAATTCTAACACCTTAGGTCCCTGTGACAGGAATAGAAAAAAATTTAGAACAAGATACATTCTTAAAGATCATAGCTTGGATAAAAATTTTCACCCCAAAAGTTGACCCTGTTTATAGAATCTCCCACAAATCCATCTCATTTAGTGAATGAGAAATTCTAGTTAAAAATCCAGCAAGAAAGGACATTCAAATAGAGCAACTCACTTTATGTTCATCAGTTCCTGGCAATTCCAGTTTAGTCTGGGACTAGAAACAGAAGCAGAGAAATATATAAATACATGGGACTCTTTCTGAATGCATTCATATTGGACAAAACTGAAGAAATGCAGAAGATATGGTCATGTTTGTCATTTTAGAAAGAAGTAGTTTATTAGAGATAGTCATTCAGCTAATCTAATGTGTTGCCAATATTTGTTATTTGATACCAAGCAGACAAAATACTCAATAGAGCAACTTGGATAATGGCAAGTAATAGGGAGCTAGGTCCTAGACAGCCATATTGCCGTCTAAATAATAACAGTTCCTACATTGTTTAAAATACAAATCACACAAAGTGGTCAAAATCCAGTTTTAATTCTCAGTCTAATGATGACATTGGTTGATTTCCAAGACCACAGCCAAAGGCCATGAGAACTTTTCAAATATTTTCCCACCCATATACATATTGTCCCAAGCACTAAAAAAAAAAAAAAAAGCGGCAGGCAACCAAGAAAGCACAGGAACAGCAGTGAAATAAAACATTCAACATGGAGTTACTGATCTGCAAGTGAGCTTTGAAAATACCGGGAGACACGATGATTTAACATCCCGCTGACTTCTCAGAACTGTTTTGGAAGGTGGAAAGGGCCACATAACATATAGTGCCTTGGACCTCTTCACTATGGCTTTGAGGAGTTTCAGGTTTATTTTTCTTTTCTCTTTTTCTTTTCTTTTCTTTTCTTTTCTTTTCTTTTCTTTTCTTTTCTTTTCTTTTCTTTTCTTTTCTTTTCTTTTCTTTTCTCTTTTCTTTTCTTTTCTTTTCTTTTCTTTTCTTTTCTTTTCTTTTCTTT
>Ga0065711_1031241_pt1 | contig 30194 bp, 20 predicted proteins | sample Hoacrofraction12_FD_59098 | JGI IMG/M metagenome (GOLD analysis project Ga0065711, IMG submission 59098) | Hoatzin crop microbial communities from Cojedes, Venezuela - Epithelial fraction 12 v2 (version 2) | ecosystem: Host-associated > Birds > Digestive system > Esophagus > Crop | place...
TGGACAAGGTCCTGTGCAGCCTACTGTAGGTGACCCTGCTTCAGCAGGAGGGTTGGACTAGATGACCCACAGAGGTCCCTTCCAACCCCTACCATTCTGTGATTCTGTGAAACCGTGAAGCTGTTTTCCTCTGTGTGTGTTCACAATGCATGTTCATTTGCTTCCTTTGTGGTTCCTAGCGTGGCTGCATAGCCAGAGCTGTCTTCTGCAGGGGATCTGAGGGTCTGTGATAACCGAGGTTATGAAAAGTCTGGCTAAGCATGGGATCTGCAAGACTGAATAGATGCATCTTTACCATTCTTTTCTGGAGCTCGAGTTGTAGCAAGACTTAGCTTAGGTATAGCTCGGTGCACTTACTGAGCTGGTGCCCATGCAGCACTGCTGTTCATTTCATACAGCGCGATGAACCTGGAGTACTGGAGAGTCACCTAGTTTTGTTTGAGGGTTCACTCAGGTCACAGAATCACAGAATCACAGAATAGTAGGGGTTGGAAGGGACCTCTGTGGGTCATCTAGTCCAACCCTCCCGACACAGACCATGCCAGAAGTGGCTGTATTGGCATGGTGAAAGCAGTATCATTTCTCTGACTGACCTGAAGTAGCTGTGCAAGGGGTCGGCTGTGTTGTGTTTACACCTCTGGCATGCCGAATTTGCAACCTGGATGTACTATGCTGGGTAATGTTTACCAGGTGGGAACTGTCTGTCATCTTCTGATCAGACAATTTCTCTCCCAACTGTACAGTCTCAACTTGTCATGCAGACATGGTGTGATTTGCCACATTTTGATCTGGTCCTTTCCAATTGGTAAGTGCTATGAATGTCTCTATTGAGGCTACTTAAATTGCGCAGAGGTGGAGTGACAGGGAAACTGGGACATGGATGGAAGGGGGAAAAAAAGCACCCAAAAATTTTATCTAATGTCATTCATTCTAAGTCTGCATGGATTCATGATTTATTTGTTGACAGAAACAAATTGCGAGGCACTTGATTTTGTTCTTTTCTGTGTACAGACTCGCAAAAGGAAGTTCAGCTATGGTCATTGCCTGCTTTGACAGGTAATTAGTTGCTTCAGAATGTGATTTAGGGTATTAACTTGTAATAACTGGCCATACAAGGATGATACTCAGTTGTAAATGCTTATGACAATCAGGTGCTGCCCAACATTGAAAGAGAACAGCAATACATTATGCAGAAGCAATGCTTGTGAGAGATGCTCTCATCAAGCAATCAAGAACTTTTTTTGCACCCTCTGGAACATTGGTTTGATTTGCGTTAATAAGTATGTTAATAAGTATGTTAAATTTTTGGGGACAGAAATTTGTGTGTATGCACCACTCGATAAACTTATGGGCTTTGCAAAGAGCTGCTATCCCCTCTGTTCCTAAAGCTAACCAGCATATATCCGGATTTAATTTGTGTGCCTCTCTGCTTTCTTTTTCAGTTACATGTATTGGACTGACTGGGGTGAAACACCCAGAATAGAACGGGCAGGAATGGACAGCAGCACGCGAAAAATAATTGTCGATTCAGATATTTATTGGCCAAATGGACTCACGATAGATCTTGATGAGCAGAAACTTTACTGGGCTGATGCAAAACTGAGTTTCATTCATAGGGCAAATCTGGATGGGTCCTTTAGGTAAGTTTCCTTTAGTCAGTAAAATGATGGGAGTTATTTCTCACCTTCTGCATTGTTTCGAACAGAGGCATTTTTTCGACTAATTTAGAATAATGCTAATACCTTATTGTTCTTTTTAAATGCAATTGTTAATAGCCTTGCAAAAAGTAAAATAGCCTCATATCCTATAAATTTGGGTTTAAAAGTAAGACTATTTGTATCAGTGTTTTGCTATAGGCTGTTTATAGCCTTCTTGTACAGCAGGATTTTTCCTTTTTAGGCTCATATTTGTCTTAAAAATAGTTGGAGATGCTTATGCTTGGCCCAGGAAATATACATTGAAACACAGTTGTCCTTGGCCCCATATGAAGATGAGCATGTCCTTTGTGGCGTGCCTTTAAATTAACCAAATTCAGCTTATTTCAGACTGCGAGCAAGCAGGAAGCGGATTTTCCTGAAGCTTGATAGAAAGCACAGTATGGAAGTTTTGATTGGTGGCTCCTGTCCAAGTGTGGTGTTGAGCTTTGACTTTTGTAGGTACAGAGAGGTGACCCTTCAGACAGGGCAGACGTGGACATTTAAGATTCCACCTTCAATTCCATGCAGTGTTCAGTGAGCAGGTTGTGTGGGTCCTGAAGGGTGACTGTCATCTGCTGTGAAGTGTCCTGCCAAGGAGGCAAGTCTCTGCATTGTGGTCTGGCTGTGGTCTTCCAGTAGTTTAAAAATGCCATTTTAATTTTCATGATTTCATAACATTTTAAATGTCTGTGTTACGAAATAATTTTGCTTTGGTAAAAAGTTGGAGGAATTTTGTTTTATGCGTATCTGTGTAGTAGAATAATATGCCTCCCCCCAAAGAACCCACTGTGTTTTCCATGCTGTTTTTGAATTTTTTTTACTGAGATGTATTCTGTGCCTGATTTGCACACTCATAAAAGAGGAGTAAGAATATTGACATCTTTTGTAAAATGCTCTTAGGTTCCTTTGAGAGTACTATGTAAGAGCTAGATAATGGTGGCATTGTAGTAAGTGACAAGTACTGACTGACAGTCAGAAGCATAGACAAGGAAAAAGGCCTTTATGGAAGGGAGTGGTAGCTCAAAGGCTGGGTGCAGGTTCATAGACTGAAAGAAAATGCTCTCTCACAATTCAAAATCTGAGAGAGACGTTCACACAGTAAAACATGAATATATTTCTCTGATTTGGGGGGCAAGTGGCAGAGGGTGAGGTTTCCAGGCTGATTCTGCAGTTACCACGCACATACAAATTGTATGAACTTTACCTACATGTATGTGTAAAAACTTAAAGTTAGTAACTGGTAAGTAAAACGTATTTTGCTCATTTTGAGGTAGAGAAAGGCCATCTGAAAGGGAGCAAGCCCTTGAATACACTAATTCTAGCAATCTGTCCAAATTACTTCGTGATAGGTTGGCGCATGTCCACCACCACCCAAGAAGTTTTTGAACCATAAATAAAGAGTATTTTTGGAAAAAAATAATGTGTTTTGCAGTTAAAAAAAAATAACTGACTGGTGTGCATTTCTTATGTATTTTACTCAGATACTGGAGGGTGTAAAAGCACACTTTATGTCAGGATATTCCTGTGCAGGATGCATTCTGGAAATTCCTTGTGTCTAACTGCACATGGGCTTTTAGGTGTTATCCAGTATAATAGCTTCTTGTCATTTAGTTGTGTATGTGTTATATTGTTACCGTATGATAAAACTTCCTTCTTAAAATGTTATGCCTATTGATAAAATCCTATGAATATTGATATTAATTTTAACTCCTTTAAAATTAAAGTTTTATTTGTTCTTTGTTCCCTTCCGCTGATCAAAGTTGAAACAGAAGTCTGTGAAGCTGGGACTCTTAAGTTCTGGTGTCAAGGTAGACTTCAATAATGATTCAAACTAGATGATAACTTTGGTGGTTGCTTCTGTTCCTCAAACAGAGCAACATAATTTTCACTCAGACTTGTCAATGAAGAAATCTTGGGGTGTTTCAAATGCTTTTACCTCTACTGTCCCAGAATCATTCAGAATTAAAATAAAAAGGAAATTTGCATTTTGCATGGTAGATTAATGTTACTGGAGCAATCTGCCTTGTTAAGATCTTAGCAAGCTTCATTTTGCAAGCACATCAGTGGAAGCGTTTCAAGGGATGTAATTGCAGAAGGGGAAACTTGGTATCTAAGAATTACGGAAATATGGGCATTACGTAGTGGAGAACAGCTGCTACAACACTAGAACACAGCCACTGCTGTTACTAGTAGAGAAGCAACAGCAAAGGTGAGAGTGGAAAGAGAAATTGGTGTTTCTATTTATTCTGTTGTGTTTTATGGTGAGTGAAGTAGTGATAATTGGAAGGACAGAAATTTTAGAGCAGTTTCAATTTTACCTCCAGAACAGAAAGAAGAAAAATAATTTTGTTTTCTTTTTTCCACACGTTTGTGTGTGTCAGTCTGTTTTAAACTTTTCTGAATATAGATGAAGAATTTTGGGGGTACTTTTTATATTCCCCCTCCACCCTGGAAAGTGCAAATGGTACCTATGCTCCTCGACATAGAACAGAATCCTTTCCCTGCCAAATGTTAGCTGTTTTTTTTTTTGTTTTTCTTTAATCTCTTCAGTGGAAACAATTTAAATGCAGAACTGAATAGAGGTATATGAAAACGTGTTCCTCACTTTCCTTCAGGATGATGCTGAGACTTCAGCTTTCTCAAAGTTGTATGATGAAATATTTTGTATACTGATTTGCTGTGTCAGAATACTGGTTTGGAAGGTGTGCCTATGCCTTTGTGTTTGTGCGTACATAAAATGTTTGAACTTTGTGAAAACTGAGTTCATACTGTTTTGACTGAGGAATTGTCAAGTGTGTTTTCCTTGACTTAGTAATTATCTCCAGAACTACTAAATCTGAATTATACAAAATTATTGCAATATGTATACATTTGGGGATCCTGTGAGTTTAGAAAACATGTTGGAAATACCATGTGTTTTGTGGCTTTCAGTTCAGCTAATAACCAGTGTGAAAATATATGCGTCCCCTAAAGAGGTGTGGCTGAATGAGGTCATTGAAAAACATCTGAAATGTTTCTGATTTACATTAATCATAAATATGTAGTCTCAGAAAAAATATAACTGACCCATGATTCACATCTAAAAAGATAATCTGAAAAAAAATTGTTTCTGCTGCTGCTGAAGTTAATTCTTCCTTTAAGTCATTTCTTCCTTTTCCTGCTACAAGAAAGGACTGGATTCAACTGATATCCTGGGCAAAGATGTCCTACATTGCATAGGAGGACAAAAAAAGTAACCATGTAATTGGAGGAGCATGCTTCGGACCTGTATTTCCTCCAGAAGGCAATTGTGTTTGGGTATTTGCACAGCCCTGTTAATGAACTTCGATGTGGCCTGTCAGAGGTCAGTGTGGAGCTGAATCGGATAACATGTCGCTATGAAACCCGGTGTATTTGTGTCCTTATTGCTACGAAGGGACAAAGTCTTGTTTTATATTTTTCGGTCCAATTATCACTTTTATCACCAGGTGAATCTCTTGGTCCAGTGAATTTGTTAGAAGAAGACAATTCCTATATGAGTTTTCACAAAGCCGGATTTTTTCTGTGTGGCAACAAGTGGAAGCAATGCATTTTCAATCCTTGCTCTTTCTTTCATCTAGGCAAAAAGTTGTTGAAGGTAGTCTTACTCATCCCTTTGCACTGACTTTGTCTGGGGACACTTTGTATTGGACGGACTGGCAAACGCGCTCCATTCATGCCTGTAACAAAAGGACAGGAGAGAAAAGGAGAGAAATACTGTCTGCCCTATATTCGCCAATGGACATCCAGGTCCTAAGTCCAGACCGGCAGCCATACTGTATGTTTTACTTTTACTTGAAACTTTTTGCATGACTGTTACGTATCTATCAGGAAAAACATTAATCAAAAAAATGGTTAGTGTGAAGTTGTAAGGTTTTGAAGACTTGTCAGGGGATTGGTTGCTAAAGGTGTAAGTACCCAAATCCTGTACATTTCTTTGAAAATTCCAACTTGAATTGGTTATGAGCTCACTCATCATCCCATTTGGTAACAAAATCCAAAATAGAGTGTAGTACCTCAGTGACATCTTTTGATTTAGAATATCTGAATGAGAATGATAAAGACTCGCCTAGCATCTTTTTGACACCATTAGTTTAAAGACAACTGGAAAAAAGCTTATAATTACTTTTTTTTTTAATAAGTAGAATTATCAGAAAATAGTTAATGTTCATGTTGTGCTCATAAGTGCATTTTTTTCAGTCCAGACTTTATCGTGTTTATCTTCAAGATGTGACAAATAGTTATGAATGTTTCAGTATGGAAGGGATTTAGATCTGAGCTTTTATATAAAACATATATGTACCTCTATTCTTTCTGTATCTGTGATGCTACTTCAAAGGAAGGCAGGTGTAGAGAGCTGAGAATTGGACAAGGCTGTATGTGTTTTGTATATGCATGTGATTCCATGTGGCAGTTGATCTAGATTTTCTATTTAGGATTGTGAGAATGGAACTTAAAAGCAGTGATGGGGAAATGTATGTAACTGAGTAGCTATGGGAAGAACTGTCTCTTGCCTAGGGGAGATACTCTTGCCATTTGGATTGGCTTCTTTATTTATGCCGGCTGTAAAGTCTGCTTCCCTAAAGATAACGTTTGTTATTCCAGTAGAGTTTATAGGATGTCAGTGAACAGGCTTGGAGAAAGCAAAAGGAATTTGGAGATCATCTTGGTGATGGAACATATGCAAGATTTTATTGAGGTTGTCGGGTATGCACAGCACCCTGGTTTATTGCACAGCTCCAGATAAGAGTTTGTGCTGAATTCTTGTCATTGCTTTTAGCTCAGGGAATGACCCAGCCTTGGGTCATAGTATTTCTGGGTCGGTCACAAAGAAAATATGGTGCATAGGGAAGTAGCGTGTGCTGAAAATAGCTCAAATACCATTGACTTCATTAAGATCAGGCTTGGATTCCTTCCTCTCCCTTTTTTTCCTCTTTGTGACTGTCAGTGGAAGTCACACAAGCCAAATTAGCCAGGAATTTTATGGTTTTATATTAAAGCAGTTCAGATGCTTATTCAAACTATGATTGATTTTGGAGAGATCTTGAACAACTTACGATGTTTGTTTTTTTTAATAGCTGGCAATATTCTCCATAATTATTTATGGTTACAGTTTCATCTCTTGCTACCATTTTTTTCCCATGTAAATAAGATACTTATGTGCAGTTGTCGTGTCCGTTCGTGTCCCCCCCCCCTTTTTTTTTTAATGTTTTCAATTGCTGACTTTACATGTTGCTCCTGTGGCTTTCCTGGTGATTGAGGGATATGTCTTGCTGTGAAAGCTTTGCAGTAGGAAAAGATATTTCCAATATGCAACACTACTGTAATGTAGGAATTGTACAAATTGTTATGCTTTCCTTTCTTTCACGGAACTGGTCTTCCCCCCTCTATTACCACACTCCAAGCCCAGTTTTCCATTTTCATGATGCTTAGTAGACCTGGAATCAACAAAGTAACTGATGCCCAAAGCTCTTAGCTGTGTTGAGAGAACTGTATAGTGAGGATGTGCTGAGCTGTCAGCTCTTTCAAAATCAGCTTTTGCATGCATCTCAGTTTAGGTGCCCCTAGAAGTAAGATGCTGGGGAGGGAGGAATCAAAACACTTTATTTTGTGGTTCCTCTGTCTTTTAGCACTAAAGCTTGTGTCAGTAGCTTCTGGATCTGTAATTTGTTCCTCATGGAGAAAAGAGGTCTTTAGGGGTTCTAGAAAAATGAAAATAAATCTGTTTGGTTTCTTGAAGTTCACACTCCATGTGAAGAAAACAACGGTGGTTGCTCCCATCTGTGCCTGCTGTCTCCAAGAGACCCCTTCTACAGCTGTGCCTGTCCCACTGGTGTGCAGCTAGAAGATGATGGCAGGACATGCAAATCAGGTAGGAGCTTGGCTTTTCTACAGTGACAATGTTGACATGGTTTGGGTTTGCTGCTTAAAAGTTGTGCCTTGAAGAAGTGAGTTGAGAGGACCTGCCTGATGCATTGAAATGTCACTAATGTCTTGATGAGGATAGCAGGAATTTTGCACCCAAATCTCCTGCCAAGCTACCAAAGACACTAACTTTTATGAACTGAGGTAATCCCTTGCATCAGAAATGAGAGAATTTTGACTGTATTTCTGGTACCAGTTCTCTGTAGGAATGAAGTAGTATGTGGAGCCCATTGCAGAAGAATTCATTAGAAGTAAGCTATGGTAGGACATCTTTCCATTGGACAATGGACAGACTTATGCTCCCTCCCATTCATTGTCCAGTCAACGATGCAGTAGTGGTGGCCGAGTTGTTGCCTTCCAGTTGCATCTCAAAGTTAGCGATATGCTTGAGACATGTTCTTCACACAGATGTACCAAAAATTTGTTCCAGGCGATGTTCGCCCGCCATTTTGCTATTTTAGAGATAACCCAATGAATTGCCCCTGCTTCAGTTAGTTTTTTAATGAAATAATCAGTACAGAAAAATTCAAAATTCAGATTTAAAATAAAAATACCATTTTTTCTGGTTCTGAAGATTAATCATCGCTGTTTCCCTTTGGAATGCTCTGTGGGAAGGATTTATGGAAAATTGCATTGGGATTTTTTTCTTCCTGGGTCTAGTCTGTGGTTTTTTGCCATTTTATTTGATTTTTAAAAGTGAGGCAAGGCTTTATGTGAAGAGGCCTATAAAGTTTGCTGCTTGAGATAATTGAGCTAGAGAAAATAATGTTTTAGGTGGCTGTTCCATGTCACTAAGAAGTAGAAGGAGATGCTTGTGTATTACCAGCAGTAATCTGTTTAGAGAATAATAACTAGAGTATACGCTTTAATTGAGAAGTATAACTAGATGCGTATTTCATATCCACAAGTTGAATGAGTCTAGTGGTATATTTTGAAAGCTTGGTTTTGTCATTGATCATGAAGCCTCTTTTAAAAATGCATATTACACAAGCAGGCAATTAACATTGATACGGCAGGAGGACACTAGGAGGTAAGATTTTGGAGAATGTTCTGCCAACGGACTAAAAGACACTCTGCTGCCTGTCTCCAATGCGTTTTCAACAAGTCTAGTCAAACAATATAGTCACTTTCTGATGTGGCTTGATTCCTGTGAGTACTAAAGCAAGCATAATAGATTCCTTTCATTTCGTGAACTTGAAGCAGAATTTGAACACTGAACCTCCAGGGTTTAAGGGCCAGCTTTATTAGCTCATCCTGCTGCAATTGAAAGGCTTAGAAGGTAGTTCTCGCAGCTGCTAAAAGACCTTTCTCTTTCCTCCTTCCAGCTTTGGAAAGTTTCCCTTTCACAGCTTTTAAAAAAACATTGCTGAATGCTCTGGACAACCTTTTTAGACATTCATTTTGACCGCATGTTTCTGGCAGTGGGAATGAAGGTCAGCCTGCTTTTGGCGTTTTGGCGGATAGTACAAGCAGGAGTGACTGCTTATACTGTGCTTTCACCTTTCCATTGTCAGGCCAGACAATCTGTCAAGGGTGTTCTGTCAAAAGAGGGCGAAAAAGTGGGATGGGAACAGGAAATCTGATTTTGCATAAGAATGTGGCCTTTTGGTGCAGTTTTATGGATTATTTCTTTCCCAAGCTCCATATCTTTTGTTGTCCTGTCTGCCTTGTACCAACATGCATGTGCTTCTCTTTCCACTCTTACTAATTAACTCCTTGGTTGCAGGGAACTGACTTTTTGTTCGCTGCACGAGCCCTTTGTGGTAAAGTTGTGTCGGGAACTGCGGATGCAACAGTGTTGACCACTTCTCCATTTTGTTCCCAGTTGGCTTGGACAAAAGTGCAAAAGCACAAAGTCCCTTGGGCATGTCAGCTTCTTTGACGTTAGGCTTTTCAGTAAATTACACAAAAGTGACTGGGGATTTATCTGCAAGAGGAAAAAGCATTCTGTTCTCATAATTTGTGTCTACATGGGGAGTTTACTGGTGCAAATGTAACTATGTAATGTTACTGTATATCTCGGTCAGAAAGTATTCCTGTGCAGAAAAGTTCTCTTGGATATTGAAAAATACATATATTGGTAATCTTCAGGTATGAGAGCTCTGTAGCTCTTTACAAGGAGTGTGGGATGGTAATGGGCCGAGGTAATTAAGAAAACATGAATTCAAGGCCAGGCTGTGACACTATTTGCTTTGCTGTGGGTTATGTCTGTATGTATTGAAACTTTGAAACTCTGAGTTTTTACCCTTTTTCTAAACACGTAGCTGTTGATATGCTGAAGCCAGAAGTATTGTGTCTGTGTTAAAAGAGTAGTTTATAATTCTGTAGATTTTGCTGCTGATGTTAATTCATTCTTGCTTTCTCTGTGGTTCTAAGCAGTTGCACTGAATAAAAAAAAAATTTGGTTCTACAGTAAATATCCATCACTAATAATGCATATTAAATATATGGATAGGTTGCAAGTGGCATCAATTTTAAGTTTCGCTCTGGGAATCTGTACTTTTGTGCAGGTAGGTGTTTTGTGTCACTCCAGACGTGATACTAAGTCTGTTTTCCTCTGTTGGCTGTGAAAATGCTCCGGACTTGCTTGAAGTTCCCATATCCACAAACAGAGGGGTCATATGTTTGGAAAGTAAATCAGCTGCCCCTGACCATGTACTCTTAGCAAAGGGAGCATTCAGGCTGTGATCTTTGGAATTACGTAGTAAGTTGTGTGGGACCACTACAGTCTTAGTGGATGTGTCTAAACACATGATTTTAGACAGGTATCTGAACCCAATCTTGCGTGCATAGATCATGAAGTCAGTTTGTAGTGCGCATCAGAGCCCAGTGGCTCTAGTCTGAAGTGCCTGTGAAGGGTGGCCTAGTTGATGGTAACTCTTAGTACCTCATCACCTCCTGGAATGACTGGCCTGTGAAATTTCATGTTTCAAAATGGAGCTTCAGTTCTTAGACTAGGTGGCTTTCTTGAACACCTAGTTCAAGGGGGGGAGGGGGGAGAGGGGAGGGGAGGGTGTTGTTTTTTCTTAATCTGCTTTTTTTTTACTTGTAAGTCTTCTCTAAGCCTACTTGAGCAATTGCATGAGTTTTGGGGAAGGAACAAAGGTTTGGTTTCAGTCATTTAAAAGTCATTCATTCTACCTAATGAATTCATTTATACAGTTGTAAAATTGTAATCCTGCTTTAGTTAATATTCGGTTTCTTGCTTTAAATGCTTTCTGATGCAAATAATCAAAGTCTTAAGACCAAAGTAAAAATTATGTGTGTTCTGTGCATATTTTCAGGGAAGCAAAGTTTGGTTTGATCAGCAGTGGACAAGCAAATAGGTCAGTTTAGAAAGCAGAGCAGAAGTGTGGAAATTTTAAAAGCTTGGGGGCCTTCTTTTAGTCGTTTTCCTGACTTAGGGCTATCCTGAGGTTTTTGTTTCTGTCTTTGTTTAAGGATCACATTTATCTTCCTTATGAACAGAAATATTTTGATTCATGAGTCTTTTGGTTTTCTGTGAGGGCTCCTTTCAGGAAGCTGTTCCTTATCCTTCTGTCCTGAGGTTCCCTTCCTAAGATTTAGTGAGTTCTGTTACTGGTGGTGTGATTTCAGCTGGGATACGGTTAATTTTCACAGGAAGCTGGGAGGGGACGCAGTCAGTACAGCTGACCCAAACTGACCAAATGCATATTCAATACCTTGGGACATCTCACTATGTAGCTGGGGGAGTCTCATTGCTGCTCAGGAGTGGGCTGGGCATGGCAGGACGGGAGATTGTACTGTATATCATGCACTTTGTATGTTCATTTTATCAGTAGTATTGTTGTTGTTTTCCTCTTTCATTGCTGTTCTGTTAAACTGTCTTTATCCCAACCCACAACCTGTACTTTTCCTTCTTTTCTTCCCCATCCCACCAGCGGGGAGGAGTGAGTGAGCACCGTGTGGTTTTTTGTTGCTGACTGGGCTAAGCCATGACATTGGGCTAGCACTAGTTTGAAGTGGTGTGAGAAACACAAATGTATTGATAGCTACCCTTGCAGGGTAGAGTCTTAAGGTGATAGCTACATGTCATCTCCTTTGATCAGCTTCACCTTTCTCGTGCTTCTCATTCTTGTTTTCTTGGTGCACAGAGAACGACATGAACTTACCTGTTTCTGGCTACAGCTCTGGTGCACCCTTGGTATAATGTGCACTGCTTAATATGAGTATTTCCAGGTGAAGTGGAGTTGGGATCTTTCCATCCTGTTCTGCTTTCACGGAGCAGGTTTGCTTTGCTGTGCTAGGCAGGTGTGCAGTCTCGGTGTTGGATGATTTCCCCTGTTCTTTCCTTCCCTCTTTGACTTGACCATGTGGTTCGGTTTAATCGCATTCGAGCAAGTCTAGGGGCTTGCTTCATATCTTGTCAGCTAATTGTGATTAAACCCTGACCCCAGTCTCATACAATGCACTCTTCCAAGGCTGAGCCAATTTCTGTAAACAGCATTCAGCAGCCTGTATCTCTCCTGTTTCTGGGAAATACATAATTTCTTTCTGCTGTATTCAGTGTGGCTGGCATACAGCTATTGCTGCAGGCCTTCTAAAAGAGTGTCAAAAGCCTCATCTTTTTTCTTAGAAGTGGGTATATTTCCCTGTAAGTGGACACTGACTTCCTAAATTCTCTCTACCTGTTAGTGTTGCATTCCCAAAGGATCTTACTCTCATTGCATATCATTTTCTGATACCATGGTACCACATAAGTCGATCATATATGAATTAATGTGACAGAATTTTAAAACCTGTCATCCGTGGCTGATACCACGAAACATTTTGAGTGAAAGCTCAAATACTCCACACCTCACCCTCCCAAGTTTATACTAGCTTGGCTCTATGGCTATGAAGCTGTAATAAGTAGGATAAACTGGACTTCAGCTAATGTTCTTTTTTATTGTCTACTTTTTTACATCAGCAAGGGCACTCAGAGCTACATAATGTCAGAATTAGTCCAGATCCATGGAGCTTCTGGAAGCTGTGTACCCCAAGGTTTAAAAAACTATTTTCTAGTTTTATTTTTATTTCATATTAAATGTGTAATATTTTGCTGCAGTACATGGATAAAATATTTTGGTAAAAGCTACAGAATTTTGCTCTTCTCGTTATGCAACTTCATTGCAGCAATTTCTCTTGGCCTGGTCATCATTAGTTTTTGATCCTTTTTATTAAAATTGCTGTACTGGTTTTGGCTGGGATGGAGTTAATTTTATTCATAGCAGCTCATATGGTGCTATGTTTTGGATTTGTGACCAGAACAGTGTTGATAACACAGGTATTTCTTAACTAGTGCTGAACAGTGCTTGTACAGTGTCAAGGCTTCTCTGTTTCTCATGCTGCCCTGCCAGCGCATAGGCTCAGGGTGCACAAGAAGTCAGGAGGGGACACAGCTGGGGCTGTCCCTGACCAAGCTGGGACCGACCCCAACTGACCAAAGGCATATTCCGTACCATACAGCACTGTGCTCAGCAATAAAAGTTGGGATAAAGAAGGAGGAAGGGGGGACATTCAGAGTTATGGCATTTGACTTCCCAAGTCACAGTTAGGCATGGCGGAGCCCTGCTTTCCTGGAATCGGCTGAACACCTGCCTGCCCATGGGAAGTAGTGAAGGAATTCCTTCTATTGCCTTGCTTGCACATAGAGCTTTTGCTTTACCTACTAAACTGTCTTTATCTCAAACCACGAGTTTTCTCAGTTTTAGTCTTCCTATTCTCTCCCCCATTCCTCCGCGGGGAGCGAGTGGGAGGCTGGATGGGGCTGAGCTGCCCAACAGGGTTAACCCACAACAATTTTGCGAACAGTAGTTCTGTTTTCTTTATTTTCTCTAGAGTTTGGAGGGGAAGCTATTCATTTCTGTAAAGCTGTCTTTTCAATTTTGTAGGATGTATTTTACTCTCTAATACGAGGGAAGTTCCCTGATGATACTGTATCTGCTCATTCAGTACTGGGTGATTTTTCTGTTTCCTGTGCAACCTGTGGCAGATGTACTTTTAATAAATCAAACATTCCAAGTTGTTATACACATATGTTACATCTAAATTCCTCTCCAACCAAATTTGAGTCTTCATTAAGAGGAATCTTTTTATGCTTGCTTCCACAAAAAACCCCCAAACCTTTCTCTGCATTTCTGTAGGCATTGTCTACACTGAGTTCTCTTGGAGATTTAATTTTACACTAAGTTATTTTCTTTCCATTTGCCTCGGGAAAGATGGTGAGTCTGTTCCATTTCTTGTGCTTGAAAGCAAGATGAGAGACCTCTTGGTAAGAAGGCATGTGGGTGGTCGAGTTATAGGTGTATTTGCATACCATGCAAACAATAGATGGCAAATGTGACATCAAGTGCAACTTAAGTAAGTATTTGGCAGGGGGAGACATTCAGTGATAAACTGCATCAGCAATCTTTCAGCATAGCTAGACTACTCCTATCTTCTAGTGCTAAGTTCAGGCTCTGATCTTTAACACCACTAAGAGCTTGATGTCCCTCTGTGTGAGATATCCCTTCTCTGTCCATGACCTCCAAGTTTGCCATACTCTCAGAGACATGCTCTTGGTATTTTGAAACTTGCACAAAAGAGCAATGCCTGGAAGCGAGGACAGTGCGAACTAAAGTATGTTCCTTTAATACGCTGAGCATTGCTCAGCATAGATATAAGTCAACAAGCATCTGGGCAATGCTCTTAGTCATGTGGTTTAGTTTTAGGTAGTCCTGCAAGGAACAGGGAGTTGGACTTGGTGATCCTTATGAGTCCCAACTTGAAATGTTCTATGATTCTAAGTAAACTGAGCACAACTATCTCCACCATGGACTATAAAAATGTAAATGATTTTCTGCAATAGCTGAAGACAAGGAATTTGGCTGCAAAAGCAACAATATAGTAATGTTACCTTAGCTTCTTCTTGCCTTGGTATTATTATTGAACTAGGAAAAAGTAAATGTGCGTGTACTGTGGACAGCTTTCTTGAGTTTGATGCTATATTTGCAGTGCTCTGTAATAGCTTACTTCTATCAGGGGTCTGTTCCTAAAGCCTATGTAGAAAATTCAGCTGGTTAATATCTTAAGGATAAATGTCCAAGGATTACATTTACTCCTACAAGTGTGACTTGTTTTAAGATTTGACAGAGGGGAAAGTGTAGAGCAGAAATAAAGGAAATTTGGGTATTTGCATCCCTCTAAACAGCAGGACCTGTTAGATACTGCAGCTAAATACAAATATAGAAAATCCTCTGGTACAATGGCAAGTGCCTGCTTGGTCCCCTGTGTGGATAAATTATACTATTTGGGTTGTTAACACATCTTTTTTCTTCTGTGACTTTTCATCCTTTCTGTTTTCCCCTTCTCAGGTGCTTTTATACATATTTATACATAAATGTGAGATTTTGGAAAGACTTGTGTAAGTTTCTCATTCTTGAGCTAGAGATAGTCTTGAGTTGATAAATTGGGTAAAGTAGGCTGAAAGGTGATTTGTCCGTTTCATGATGGTGGTGTGTTGGGGTCGATGTAGCTTGAGAATTAGCACGACTAGGAGGCTGCTGGTAAAAGACAGCTAAGAATAGCCATTGAGAAAGTTCTGATAGCGCACATGGTGTGGGTTAGCAAAACAAGATGTGTTCAAGGACATGCAGGCAGTCTGTTGCTATTGGCGTTAGTGCATAGTTACCAATTATAAGGGAATGTGGGGCATGTGAACAGCGTGTGATTTATGTCTGTAGCCTATCCGATGTAAGCGTAATCGTGTGTACAGATATGGTAAATGCATATAACTGCACAAGCAGGAGAATAAAGTATTCCGACTGTGTGTCTTAGCAATGCGTGTGAGAGTCGTTCCCGTCCTTTCACGGATGCTGAGACCCGGCAGTGGTGAAAACCCGGTCCTACTGAGATCCCAGGAAAGCTCCCATAAGTTTCCCTGGGACCAGCAATTGCAACCGAGATCTCCTCTCTGGATATTTTTTGATGCCCTTTAATAACCCTAAAGTGTTTTATTCTTTAAATTCTTTACATTGTCTGGAACGAAGGAGGATCCGCTTTATTGTCTTCGGGTAAATTGGCTTACAAGTTGGGGTATGAATGTTTTTTTAAAAAATACATATATACACTTAGTAGGTGCTATAAATGCTCAAGTGGAGAAACTTTTAGTGTTTGCATGTCACAGGTTACCTGTGAATGGCCTGCTGATGTAGCTCTGAGATTTGACATTGAAACAGGTACCTGAATTGTCAATTACATTGGTGGCTTCTTTACCCCAGCGAATCTACTCTGACAGAATAGAGGGTTTACGCTACTTGAGATGTGGAAATTGAACTCTTATTGTACATCAATGCGAGCATTCCTTAAAGCCAGCATAAGAGCCACTGCCATATCTTTAGCTTTAAACATAAGTAAAACTAAAAAAATGTTACTCATTTTCAGAACCTTCTTTTAGTTATTCAGTGGCAGGAGGTTGGTTGTTTTAAAGCAGTGACAAGGAGAATTTCTTCCCTCTTCTGCTTTCCCCCTCAGATGGGTGATGGATACTTTCTAGAAATCTGGTTCCTTTAAGATGTCTCAGTCTGGATGTTTAACTAGCCCAGCAGCCTTTGCAGTAATCTTGTCCTTGATATGTCAGAATGTAAGTAGCCATTTGTGACATATGCCATGTTGACTTCAGCTCATCAGAGATGTATTTCTCCAGTTGAAGGCAACTGTTATTTGCTTGAAAGTGGGAGAGCTTTAATCTCATATGATGGTAAGAGCTGTAGGGTTTCTACCAGGAAGGTATGACAGCTGTAGTTTCTCAAATGAACTAGGAAATGCTGTTGTCGCAAATGAAAAACCACAAAAAACCCCACATTTTCATAATTGAAGAAGAAGGTACTAGCTTCAGGTGGTTGAAGAGTCAACTTCCCTTATTTATCCTTGATCCTGTTGTTGAGGCAGTTGATCAGGGTTGGGTAATATTCCCAGTGTCTTGTTCCTACTTGCCATTCTTCACAATGCAAAACAGAAAACAGTGGTTTTGGAACCTGCTGGCTAATACTAACCTGCTGCTCATACTGGTTTTTATGCAGGAGATAAAGGAGTACTGAAGGAAAAAATGTTAAAGCACTTCCTTCTCATTTCCTGTGTGCTTCCTGGTGCACATCATACGTTTTAAAAGTTTTGTGTCTGCAGTTCCTTGGCTGAGCAATCATCAGCTTATTTGAGCAACTAAGCCTCCAAGCAAGATAAGCAGGCAGACAGATACCTCAATTGTAAAGTATTTCTTCTCCTGGGATATAATCACCAGAGAAGAAGATCCCTTGGCTAGCACATCTTCCCGATTAATAAAGAGAAACAGCATGGGCTAATCCAGACTTTCTGATTAAGTAGATCAACTGCTAATTAGAGGTGAACAGCCTCTTTGTGAAAGGGAAGGGTTAGGGAGACATTTGTTATTTGGGATAATTGCTGTAAATCAGCTCTTTTAAGTACCTGGGAAAGCTTCTGCTGGCATTGTGTGAATAACCTACAGTAACTGTCAGGAGTCTTCTAGCACTTGGAAGATGCTGGAAGAGAAATCTTGCATATCAGTAAATGAACTCTGATTATATTCTAGCATTGATTTGGGGCTGTATTGGGAAGGAGCACTCATGTCCTCATCTGTTTGTCATGAGGAAGATACACAAAAGGAAAACTCTTATTTTCCCTTATTGCCTAGAATCTTGACAGCTGCCTGCATGCCTGTCTTTCTCCCTTACCCACTCTGTGATTGAAATGCAACTGTAGAAAATCTCCGTCTTTTGGTTGCAAGATGCTTTCACTTTGTAGGTGTCTTCTGTCCTGTGCCTGGTGTCTGACTATGATAGGGAGATGTTACCCAGAAATTGTGGAGGACTTTTTCCTCATTCCTCCTCTCCCTGCTGCGCTCCCAAAGGTGTATCGTGCTTCCTTTGCTTAATCAAGGAATTGCCAATTTCATGTTCTTGCTTTCTTAGGTTGAGATGGGGCTTCTTAAAGATCATGGTGATCCTTCTCTGAAGGAACGATTTGTCTAATTGGCATCTCCTTCAATGCCTGCAGCCACATGAGTTCCCTAATCATAGTGGTATCTTCCCTCCGGCTGGCAGATAATCTACTGAAAGGGCCTGTGGGTGTGTTGCACCAGATGAGAGGGACAGCTTGGATAATAGATCAAATTTACAAGTAGTCTATGGTGGTTCTTGCAAGGTGGAGAATTATCCAGATTCCAGACTATGAAAATAAGATGCAGTGGGTTGAATGAGGAAATAGAATTTCACTTGCTTCATCTAGACCAGTGTTATCCTACTTACTCCAGACACATCCTATTGAGGCACAGGTGGGGACTGGGAGAAAGAGGAACTGCCCACTGTAGAAGATCAGATCTGAAACCATCTAAGGAACCTGAAGGTGCATCCACCTGGAACATGATGAGGTGCATCCATGGGTCCTGAGGTAACTCGTGGATGAAGTTGCTAAGCCACTATCCATCATATTTGAGAAGCTGTGGCAGTCCGGTGAAGTTCCAGATGACTGGAAAAGGGAAATACAACCCACATTTTTCAAAAAAGGTAAGAGGGAACATCTAGGGAACTACAGGCCAGTTAGTCTCACCTCTGTGCTGGGCAAGACCATGGAGCAGATCCTCCTGAAAACTATGCTAAGGCACATGGAAAATAAGGAGGTGACTGATGACAGCCAACATGGCTTCACTAAAGGCAAATCATGCCTGACAAATTTGATGGCCTTCTATGACAGGGTTACTGTGTTGGTGGGTAAGGGAAGAGCAACTGATGTCATCTGCCTGTACTTGAGCAAAGTGTTTGACACTGTCCTGCATGGCATCCTCATCTCTAAATTGGAGAGACATGGATTCAATGGCTGGAGCACTCTGTGGATAAGGAATTGGCTGGATGGTCGCACTCAAAGATTTGCAGTCAGTGGCTCAATGTTCAAGTGGAGACCAGTGACCAGTGGCATTCCTCAGGGGTCAGTACTTGGACCGGTGCTGTTTAACGTCTTTGTTTGTGACATGGACAGTGGGATTGAGCGCACCCTCAGCATTTTGCCAACAACGTCAAGCTGAGTGGTGTGGTTGATGTGCTTGGAGGGAAGGGATGCCATCCAGAGGGACCTTGACAGGCTTGAGAGGTGGGCCTATGCGAATCTCATGAAGTTCAGCAAGGCCAAGTGCAAGGTCCTGCACCTGGGTCTGGGCAGTCCCAAGCACAAATATGGGGTGGGCGGGGAATGGATTGAGAGCAGGTGTGAGGAGGAGGATTTGGGTGTGTTGCTTGATGATAAGCTCAACATGACCTGGCAATGTGTGCTTGCAGCCCAGAAAGCCAGCCGTATCCTGGGCTGCATCAAAAGCAGCATGGTCAGCAGGCTCAGGGAGGTGATTCTGCCCCTCTGCTCCGTTCTGGTGAGAGCTTGCCTGGAGTATTACGTCCAACTCTGGAGCACTCAGCACAGGAAAGACATGGACCTATTGGAGTGCGTCCAGAGGAGGCCACAAAAATGATCAGAGGGATGGAACAGCTCTCCTCTGCGGACAGGCTGAGAGAGTTGGGGCTGTTCAGCCTGGAGAAGAGAAGGCTCCAGGGAGACCTTATGGTGGCCTTTCAGTACTTGAAGAGAGTTTACAAGAAAGATGGGGACAGGCTTTTTAGCAGGATCTGTTGTGATAGGACAAGGGGTAATGGTTTTAAGTTGAGAGAGAGTAGATCCAGACTAGATATAAGGAAGAAATTCTTTACTGTGAGGGTGGTGAGGCACTGGAACAAGGCTGCCCAGAGAAGCTGCAACTGCCCCCTCCCTGGCAGTGTTCAAGGCCAGGTTGGATGGGGATTTGAGCTGCCTGGTCTGGTGAAAGGTGTCCCTGCCCATGGCAGGGGGGTTGAAACTAGATGATCTATAAGGTCCCTTCCAACTCAAACCATTCTGTGATTCTTTAGCACTAAGACAATAGGCTATGGTGTTACTCAGTAAGAAATAGTATTATGTGGAACTATATTTCACTAACATCCCTTTGCAATACACCAGGAAGGGTAGTAAAAACTGTCCAGCAATGGGTACCTGACGATCTAGGAAATCTAGAGGCTAACTATTCTATTTCTACTCCATTTCATAAAAATTTCATGAGTGGCTGTTTTTTTTTCATTCATGTGTAGATCTTGTTTGTTTTGAGTCTGTTTTCCCCTTGCTTTTGTTAGTATGTTTATGATTTTTTGATCTGTATGAAGAGATTATATTATTTTCTATTCATATAAACTTTTATCTTTCTTAATGGGGACTACTTTGTGTAGTGACAGAGTGAAATAGCCTCATACGGAAATGGCCTTGTTTATCATTTCATTGGATAAAAGTCGTTAGAAACGTGCTGTAAGGAATAGCACTAGCTCTGTTGTCAGTGGTTTTGCTGGCCTAGAGTGAACTCTCTGTACAGGCTTTAGTGCATGTTTGAGATTGATGACTACTTTCCAGGACTCTGAAAGACTATCTAGTTAGAGATGGTAACTAGCTCATTTTGTGTGTGGTTAGGGCTAGGTTTTTTTGTGTGTATAAAGGAAGAAGCAACACTCTACTTTTTCTGCACTGTGGAGTGTCTGGATTAATTCTAGTTTTATGCTGCAGGATAACCAAACCCTGGATCTGCACTGAGAAGTTTTATTTGTAAACTTTGTTATCTTGCATTCACCATGGACTAGGTACATGCACATGTGAAGTTGCTAAGACCCAGTGACAACCTGTTAAGCTGCTGTAGTTTGACTGCCTCTTCAAACATTGGGTGGCCAACCTCTATTTTACTGCATCAGTGTAGCAACAGTGAGGCTGAGACGCTCCCTAAATTTGCAAACCCAAATTTACAGTTGTTTATAACTTTTTTCTGTCATGTTTACCCTTTGACAGATGATTGCATTAGCTCAGAATTGAGTTTTCTGTGGCTCCATCATACTTGGAACATAATAAATAATGCTTAAACTTCAAAGCATTATACAGCTGTCAGCCTCAGAGAGGGCTCATGGGATGTGAAGCATTTATTTCTGTTTGTATAAAGGAGGACACCGGTGCAGTGGAACTAATATCTTCAAGGTCTCTTGGTGAGTGGGAAGCATCTGCAATTAGAAGTCAACAGAAGTGTGACTGTAGAAAAACTATTGTAAGTGTGGTTCTGTTCAGTATATGTATTTTTAAAATAATAATTAAATATCTGTCATGGTTTAGCCTGGCTGGATGCCACGTGCCCACCAAAGCCACTCTATCACTCCCCCTCCTCAGCTGGACAGAGGAGAAAAAGTACGACAAAAGGCTTGTGGGTCAAGAGAAGGATGGGGAGAGATCACTCTCCAGTTACCATTGGTGGTCAAAACAGACTCAGCTTGGGGAAATTTGCTTAATTTATCGCCAGTCAAATCAGAGTAGGTTAATGGGAAATAAAACCAGATCTTAAAACACCTTCCCTCCACCCATCCCTTCTTCCTGGGCTCATCTTTACTCCCAGTTTTCTCTACCTCCTGCCCCCTGAGCAGCACAAAGGAACGGGGAATGGGGGATGCGGTCAGTCCATCACACGTTGCTTCTGCTGCTCCTTCCTGCTCACGCTCTTCCCCTGCTCCAGTGTGGGGTCTCTCCCAGGGAAGAGAATTTCCACAAACTTCTCCAATGTGAGTCCTTCTTGGAGGCTGCAGTTCTTCACCATCTTCTCCAGTATGGGCACGCCATGAGGTCACAAGCCCTGCCAGCAAACCTCCGGTGTGGGCTCCTCTCTCCATGGGTCCACAGGTCCTGCCAGGAGCCTGCTCCAGCGCGGGCTCCCCACGGGGTCACAGCCTCCTTCAGGCATCCACCTGCTCTGGGATGGGGTCCTCCATGGGCTGCAGGGGGACAGCCTGCCTCACCATGGTCTTCATCATGAGCTGCAGGGGAATCTCTGCTCCAGTGCCTGGAGCACCTCCTCCCCTCCTTCTTCCCTGACCTTGGTGTCTGCAGAGTTATTTCTCTCTCATGTTCTCACAGCTCTCTCCCACTGTAGGTTTTTCTTCCCCCTTCTTAACTGTGCTAATCACAGATGTGCGACCACTGTTGCTGATGGGCTTGGACTTGGCCAGCAGTGGGTCCATCGGCTGGCATTGACTTTGTCAGACGTAGGGGAAGCTTCTAGCATCTTCTCACAGAAGCCACCCCTATAGCCCCCCCCCCCACTACACAAACCCAATACAGTTTCTTGTTGAGTAGTAATGAATTTATCATCGTTGTCTGTGTGCATCTGAAGGTGTCACCAGCAAAACTCTGTTAAACAGAAACTAGGTGGTAAAGTGGCTGTTACTTCCAAAGTCAGTGATTCCTTACTCTGAGCCAGTGGGGTTGTGTATCTCCAGCAGAGAATACGTGCATTTAAACTTTAAAACCATGCTTTGCGAGGAAAGTGCCAGAATCCAAAGACCATACCCTTTTTCTAGCGATGGGGATTTCTGACAGACTTTTTCTTGGCCCATCCTTTTTCCTGTGGCTTGTGATGGCGAACTGTTATTAAGAATTCTGTGCAATGGGATGTTCATTTATTTTGTTAATGAAAAGTAGAAGCTGGGACTATGTAAGCTGACATTCAGATTTACCACTTAACATTTCCAATTTTCTCTTTCTTTAAAGCACATACAGTATAGAAAGACCTAGGGGTGGGGGGAATGGGAAGGCGGGTAAGGGCAGATTCTTTGCTTGGTACAGCAATAGCCAGACAGTTGTGCTGATCTTTGTTTCTGGTTACTATCAATGCAGTTATCACTGTTATACTACTCCTGTTTTGACTAAGTCTTTGTAAGAGTTATCTATTCCTCTGTCAGTAGTAACTTTACAAAGCTTTGTGCTCAGGAGTGTAGTACTGGGTACGTACAAACTTAAGGTGTCTCACAGATGCTCAGTTCTAAATTAGAGTAGGGTGACTATGACTTCTGTGGTGCTACGGCTTTTTCTGGAAGAAACATTACGTTTGTCTAGTCAGCTGTTTTGCGCTAATGATCTTATCAGCTGTACAGTTTAATTAATGTTCTGTTTGTGGGGGTTTTTAGTGGCTGTATGAATGTGTCAAAACTGAATTGTAGGAGATTTTTTATGGTTCAGGCAAAGTAACTCTTAGAAGTCTGCCACTGAGATAATGTAAGAAACAGTAGACAACAGCTTTTTACTGCAACATGCAGACAGATATGATGTAATTTATGAGTTATGTGAGTGCTCTGGTATTTCCTTTCTTTGTCACAAGTGTTAGTTTTCCTTATGTCTACTTACTTTTTAATTAAATCAAGTCCTGTCTGAATGTGGACACTCAAAACATTCTTTCGAAGAAACCTTTCCTGTTCCTATTTTGTTGGTTGTGTACTCCCACTGCACACAACTCTCATTTTTAGATTGGTAAACCTGATGTGTGTTACATGCTCTGCCCAGTCTGCGGTGTCAAGTAGGAGGCTACATAGCCAGCTTTGTCAGCCCATTGCTGTCACACAGTGTGAAGCTGTGCTCTCTTCCTCTCAGACTGGAGGATAAATAAAGACCTGAACTGGGATGCATCGTGCTGTTTATGTTGCACCTTGCTCTGTTGAGGTACTCAAGGAGAATATATAAAAAGAATTTCCATCAATTTCTAGGTATTACCAAATTTTGTTCAGCTCCTCAGATATTTTTATTTTCTGTGGCAGTTGAATAGCAGGAATTGGGTTTTACACAGTGTTGTTGATTTAAACCTCTCATAATGAGTTTCATTACATCATTCTTCCTGTGGTGTGAAGAGCAGCTACGGCTAATGCTAAACCTTTGTGCAAGATGTTGTAATTGTTTGGAATACTGGCAAGCTTATTAAACAACATGGCAATGTTACCTATTTTAATACACTCCATATAGAATAATGAAGTTTTCTCTCACACCTACATTCTGTGCGCCCAGCTTTTTGGCTAGACACTGAAACTTTGCCAGGTATTCATTGTATTACAGCAACTGTAATACAGCAAGTGTATTACAGCAACTAGCAAAATCTCTTCCTTTCTGGTAAATCTTCTTAATTTATCAAGAGTGCTGTACTCAAACAGCTTGTAAAAGAGACTTCTAATGCACACTTTTAAAAAAGTGCTTACTATTTTGTTCTTTGGAGAAGAGCTAAAAGCTTTCCCATTTTTAGAGTTTATCTGATTTTTTTTTTCCTGACAAATGTTGATTTTTTCAAAGTTGCCTGTAAGTAGACTGAGTCTGTACATGCAGATGCATGCTCGTGCGTAAATCTGGCAGAAGAGTCCCACAATGGAGCATTGTTCTAGCCTAATTAGCAGACAGACAAACGGGAAGGGAATAACATGGTGTTTTCTGGTATAGATTAGCAGACGCAACCACTGCAGTCTACATTTGTTTAGCTTGGGTGAATAAGTTGGAGCATTTGTTACTGTATTATAGATGTCTTGTCACTTGTCAAATGTGAAGCGGGCCAAGGGAAGAATAAAAAAGGCTCTTGTCAACATGATGAGATGGCCTGCTTCACTACTGTCAGCTCTGATTGCAGTTAATTTTGAAAATAGAGTACAGTTGCCATTTCCAGCACTGAAGCATGAATTTTTAATAACATGAACACAAACCAACCAAGTCAAAGCAAACACTGTACGTAGCATGGATATTAAAAATAATTGATTACCATGGATATTAAAAATAATTGATTACTGGGTATGGGAGGAAAGCATCACATGTACGAGCAAAAAAAGCCTCTTAACCTCTTTCTATAGGATTTCTTCATTGCAAAGAGACCATGTGGTCATAGGGGAGTGAGAATAACTACCTTGAATAGTATTTTGTTTTCTCTTCTGTTTGGTTTTTAATTTCAGATATTGTTCTGCACGTGAACGAGAAGAGTTCATTGGCTTTAATGGGTATTAGACCTACTGAAAAGTTGTGTAGAAGATCTGCAGAAAGCTTTTGCTGAATAAAAAATGACTAGAGAAAAATAAACAGTTCAAAGCTTTAACTAGGTGGAAAATTAAAACCACAATTTGAACAGAGGTCTTTTAAAATGATTTCTAAATGGAATCTTCAGAGGGACGTAGTTCCTTCTGTTTTTCTCATCTGTGATTTGCATAGAGGACTTTATGTAACCTTCTGCTGAAGTGTTTGGTTGCTGCAATTGTGGTGTTGAAATAGCTTGCATTCGCTGTCCCCCCCCAAAAAAAGACTTTTGTTCATTGCATGGTGTTATGTATGACCGTGTTATGACAGTTAGCAATTCTGCTGGGAATCTCTTAATCATGTGGTTACAAAAAAGACTGCAGTGAGAGAGGTCTTTGAAGATGAATTTAATTAAATAACTGCTGTAGCACATTAGCACTAGGTAAATAGGTAGCTGTAACGTATTTGGCAGGTTCTAGAGTACCTAGAATAACACAAGGCAAGTCACAGCATAGCACTTCTGTAGCCTTGAAAACATTCCTACCAGCATTAATAATCAAAATACCTCCATGATACAGATAAAACTAATGAACCAGACAAGCATGTTTGTCCAGGTTTTTAGAGAGAACAAGTGTCAGGTACTCATCTCTTAATGGTGTGCTCACAGCCTGCTGCCAAGTCTTTTTTTCTATAGCAGAAATGGAGTCAAATATGGTTATAACCAACACTGTGATTTTAGACTGCATTGTAATAAAAGCTAGGATTTTTGCACCTATCAAAAATTATCCACGATAATGATCTTTTACCACCTCTACATGTGGGGGAGCAGAACGTAGTGGGATGTGCTGTGATGACATTTCCTCTGTTCACATGTTTTTTTGATGTCCAAGGATGTAGATGCATGTCTGTCAAGAGCCTTGTTGTGCAATAGTTTGACTTAATTTTAAGCATCTCTGCAGTAGAGATTGCCAAGCAGCCAGAACTTTAAATTGGCCAGGTAGCTTATTCCCCTTATTATTTCTTTTTCCCATAAGTCTTGAGTTAGAGATATGTTAGAAATTAGAATAATTTCCCAAGAAGCATCTGGTTCAACTACCAATAAACTGTCCTGGTTGTCAACTGAAGTGCAGGGATTTTTTTCTGGTCTGCTAGGTCAGCAAAGAAAAGTTTTCTTCTCCCTGTTCATTTTTAGATGTGTATGTCTGTGAAATGGAACTGAGGTTGGGAATATTTCTACAGTAGTGTTTGCCTGCAGAAAAAGCTGGACCGAATATGTCAGAAACAGGATTGTTTTTTTCCCTTTGCAAGAAGGTTGTAGTCATTATGTAAATGATGATTCAAGGAGTCCTGGCTGTCCAGTTCCTGGTCAAAATATTATTTTATATGCAAATGAATGTGTGGTCATATGCACAGGTGAACGTGAAAGAGCTGGATGAGATAAAATTTGAGTCCGATTATTGCTGGTGTGAGGAACTGAACACTGTTTTGGTGTACTTGTGGATTTTAGGGAGATATTAACAGTGTCTAGCCAGCATCTCTAGGCATAATTTAGGCCTTAGAATGAAAGTTCCTTCCTCTGGTATGTTCAGCTCTGACCTTGTTCACAGTGAACCAAGGCGAAGCTGCAGTTAGTTGTGTGAAGAGGCAAAACGTGTGCATTTGATTCTTACCTGTCTGTTCCCATGCAATGATGCTTGTAATGTTGGTCGTCTTAGAAAAACATGTAATATTGGTAATTGCTGTGTTACCAGTTGCCAGGCATGTATTTGATGCTCCTCTGCTTCATACTACTCATACTTCAGTAGTAAAATTACGATTACAGACACAGTAATATAGCAGAAATTCAGAAGTTAAGATGGATATGAAACTCAATACTGTGGGTGGCTAAATAGCTGCAGTGCTGCTCACTTTTTGAGACAGATGAGCTAAAATAATTTAAAATTAGTATATAATTTAAAACTCTTCTGTGTTTGTAGAGCACTTGGTTGACCAGATACATCCCCCTTTCCATGTTGAGTTTTGAGGCCTGAATTTTTAATTGACTTGCACTGAACATGAGGTTTTATTTTGACTCCCACGCAAGTGGAATACTTCAGAAACATCGAAGCAAGACATAAAACTTCGTTACGTCAGGTATTTGTTTCTGCTGTAGTTGCTATGCTGTTGTAGCTTGCTCTCTGGCCTCTGCAGTTGGAGATCAGTGTCCTGTTTTGCAGGTGCTCCTACAGTGACTTTTTTTCCCCTTTGGCTATTAAGGTGTAATTTTAATTTGCATTAGAAAATCAGATGTTTTCTGTCTGTTTAAATGTAGAAAGAATTACGACCTTTTGGAAATCTTTCCTGTAAAGACACCAGTTGGCGGTGGATAATCTGTTCTATTGGAGGTAATACAGAGGTAATATTAATCTGTATATAGTATGACCTGGGTTCTTTTTCATTTATGCTGTTGTCAAGCTAACATGCTCTGGACAAACCAGTGTCAGGTGACATCGTAAGTTCCCTGGAGATGGTAATGTCCAAAAAAACCAAGCATGTTTAATACTTAGCACCATGGGATTTGATACCAGTTAAGCACTTCTAACAAAATGTCAGCACAACTAAGTTAATGAAACAAAAGAGATCTAAAAGCCTTTGTATTTGAACAGGCTCCATAAAAATATCGTTTTTAACACAGCACAGATTAGTTTTGAATACAGCTCTTTTACTGTTTTGAAGATGCTCCCTTTCTGCTTAAAGTTGATTCTCTGCATACTATCTTGGGTTTGATCTGTTTTCTAATCCCAAGATGTCAGCGTAGTCCCAAGACTGCTGTTCCTGCAGTAATCCTTGATATAGAGAGCGAGAACAGCATCACAGACTGTGGACTGCTTTTATTCCCAGATAGCTTTTTAAAATAGCTGTCTGGGAACTGTCTTAAATTTCATGTACTTTGAGGTAGTTAGAATGAAGCAGTTGACAGTGTCACCTTTCTTTCATGCTGTTTGTGATTATATGTAGTTAATCTTTCAAAGATAATTTGTTGGCATATACATCTAGCAATGAAGCATGGTAGAAGAGGAGGTGTAAGCTATATATTGAACTTGTGTCCACTATGGTCTTATTTAAGAGAACAGTTGATTGATTGATTGATTTTTCACTGTTCAGGAAGTAAACCAACATTTTTAAGCGTAATGTAAAATGCAAATTACGGTTTTAGGTATCCTATTACTTTTATTTAGTAAAGGTGCTAAAATCCAGGAGATTCATAAAGCTTTTGAAAATGAATACTTCTGCTAGTAGTGCCTTCTAAAGATTGTTGATACATGTTGTTCCCTTAGCAGAAAGGAAACTTGAAAAAATGAAAAGCAGTTGCTGTGCTTACCTAAGGGGGCAATGGAGAAAGGAAGCCTTATAAGATGTCTGGTTATGTGGGGCTGTTCCCTTCTCGATTTGGATAACAGGTTACTAGTTTTGCTATATCCAGGGAAGCAAGCAGAAGTTTCAAACATGAGAAACACTCTTCCTGAAAACCTGTTTTTATTTTGAAACCTTTGAAGTTAGAAAATCTGTATTACCGAAATTTGATGGTAGAGATCTCTCTTGCTTTGCTGTCAAGAACATATGGGCTTTCTCTCCTCCCTTCACGTGGTTTATGAGGTCCGAGTTATTGTTGCTTTCCTTCTAACCAAACCTTCTCTCAAAGTTTCTTGGTGCAACTGATGCTGTAGTTATCAAACCTTGTCAACTAATGTGGACTGGGAGAAGCAGTCTTGCTGGAGCGCCTCCCTGTTCCAGCACAAGTGCCTGTGGACCTCTGCGGTGAACCGGTCTGGTGGTTAACTTAGGCTGATAGCTTTATTTCTGTTGAGTTAGTTGTTGTTCGGGTCTGCTTTTTGGTGTGGTTTGCAGCACACAGCCATGCTGTGCTAGCGTGTGAGAAGGGGTGATACAGAAGTGAGAACAAGCAGCCCATGGCAAGGAGAAGGGCAACACCACTCAGGAGCTGCAATGACTTGAGATTTTTCAAAGTGCACATCAAACTATGTCCTCCATGCTCTGTAGCAAACTTGTTTGGGTGGTGTTACAACGCTACTTTTCTAGATCCTGTCCTTTTATTATATACTTGCAACCTGAGCACTGTTTCTTTCCAGAGCGTCTGAGATATTATTTGGAGACTAAGTTCTGATTTCCAAACCCAAAAGCAAAGAGCAGCACAGTCCAGCTCCCAAAGTGAATGTGAATTTGATTTTGATGTGCAATAGATTCAACTTCTGAGTCTCCAGAACTCCATATGTGTGCCTAGGTGAGAATTATTTGCAGTAGAATATTCTCACGAGGATTTGAATTCCTGTTACTCTTAGTGGGCTCAAAAGATAGGTGCTGTGTCGACTGTTTTCATTCAGTCTGGGCTGTTGGTGGGAGGTGGAAGTTTTCATCTCCTGCTGGTATTTGCTGGTTGGGATGAAACTCAACAAGTGACTTTTGTTCTGGTTTCCAGCTTTGGAGTGTTGCTGAACAATAGAACTCCTTGTCAGTTTTCAAACTACACGGTATCTATTTAGTAACAGCATAGGAAAAAGACACATGTTGCTCTTTCTGTGCGGAAGCATGCATGGGTAAAGGTGGAGAAAAAGTGTTTAAGCAGCTGGATGTTTTACTGTGTGTCTTGTTTTTGTACTGATAAAAGAAGTTGCAGGAAAGATGACACTGAAGATGCCATTTGTCTCTGAAATGTGCTCCAGGTTGTTGTTTGGAACCCTTTCCACAAGCACTGAAACTTTGCAGTGGGGAGGAAGAATAGAAGTGAGAAAAGAAAAACAATTCTATTGGCTTTGAATTAGTTCTGCATCAACTTTGGCCAGATGAGAAATACTTACTGTAGTTGCTGCTAGCTTTCTTGTTGGGCTGTCTGGAGCAAATCATTAATGTAATTGGTTTACAAAATTGTCAGGTCTTCTGTTAGCCTTTGTCAGTTATTATGTAGGGCTTGTGTGTGAAAACCACATCTAATGCACTGATACAGCTAGTGGGAAGTTCGTCTGAGCTGAGGAATATATATATATATGTAACGTGATGAGAAATCTGGACCTATCACCACCAAAATCCAGACAGAGATTGCTATGAACCATATTAGTTTAGGAGGCTGGGAGAAAGGTGCTGTCATTGTGATGTAAGAGTGCCAGCACAATTTGAGAAGAACTGGTTAGGAATAACTACTTGCTCAGGCAAGTCTATATTTCAGGGAAAGTTTGATGTCCTTATTTTAAGGAAATTCTTCTTATTATGCTGACAGTGGCAGTTAACAGAATCACAGAATCACAGAATAGTAGGGGTTGGAAGGGACCTCTGTGGGTCATCTAGTCCAACCCTCCTGCGGAAGCAGGGTCACCTACAGCAGGCTGCACAGGAACTTGTCCAGTTGGGTCTTGAATATCTCTAGAGAAGGAGACTCCACAACCTCCCTGGGCAGCCTGTTCCAGTGCTCCGTCACCCTCATAGTGAAGAAGTTCTTCCTCATGTTCAGATGGAACTTCCTCTGCTTCAGTTTGTGCCCATTGCCCCTTGTCCTGTCACTGGGCACCACTGAAAAGAGTTTGGCCCCATCCTCCTGACACCCACCCTTGAGATATTTATAAGCATTTATTAGGTCCCCTCGCAGCCTTCTCT
>Ga0065711_1031242_pt1 | contig 30193 bp, 18 predicted proteins | sample Hoacrofraction12_FD_59098 | JGI IMG/M metagenome (GOLD analysis project Ga0065711, IMG submission 59098) | Hoatzin crop microbial communities from Cojedes, Venezuela - Epithelial fraction 12 v2 (version 2) | ecosystem: Host-associated > Birds > Digestive system > Esophagus > Crop | place...
GTGATGGCGACCAAGTCGTAGCCGTCCTGCTGTATAATGGCTTCCAGCTCCTCCTGTTTATTGCCCATGCTACATGCATTGGTGTAAACACACTTGAGCTGGGCTGTCAATCTCACCCCTGACCCTGGCACACCAAGCCTAGGCTCGTCCCTAGTGAGCTGGGCAATATCCCCTTCCCCCTTCGAACCTAGTTTAAAGCCCTCTCAATGAGCCTCGCCAGCTCATGGCCAAGAATTCTTTTTCCCCTTTGAGACAGCTGCGATGCACCTGTTGCCAGCAGGCCCGGTGCTGTGTACACCTCCCCATGATCAAAGAAGCCAAAATTTGACTGATGGCACCAGAAGAAGACCAGAAATAAAAGACATTTACCATAACACTGAGTCCTTTCTTGGCAGGTTACTGCATGGAGTAACTTTTAGAGAGGAGAGATCTATGAATGACAGCTGCCTTTGTGCTCCTGGGCATAATATGGTCAATGGGATTCTGTTTTCATAGGGGTCTTCAAATGCAGTAGGAACATTTCAATTTAACTACTCAGCACAGCACAGGACACTTGCAAAAACCTTCTTGACAAGAGCAGGGGACAGAAAGAATCTTGTAAGGAGCTCCTGGGCAGGAGAAGTGGCAGCACATCCGTGACCAGCCTGTCAGGTATAATATACCATGTAGTGAAACTCTCCAGGATGCCTCTCATGACGCACAGACTGTACGAAATACCCAAACCTGCAACCTGCAGCTACAAAGAGCTAGGGCTGCAAAGGTAGAGACCATAGCAGCAGCAGGTGTGAGGACATGAGTCAGTCACGCGAACAAGGGTGTATTGCTGTACTGACCACCCAGGTTGTGAGTTATACAACAGAGTTGTGTGAGGGGCAGTGTTTCGCTCTTCTGTTACAGCAGGAGACAAGCCGATGACAAGTCTGGTTACACCTCTCTCGCTTACACCCTCCTTCTTTGTGCTGACCTTGAGATGCTTTCTCTCAGCTCCTCGTGTGTTGGAACACATTCCAAGCAAATTCTCCAGAATTTGGCAAAACTAGCTCATGCAAATTATGTCTTGATGTCAACTGGGCTTATTTTTATTCATAGGGAAGCTTGGGGAAGGTGCTGTCAAAAAAGGTGTGGACAGAAGCATCATTTCTACAGATCTGAGAAACTGAAAGTGTGATGTAGCTAGTTTAAAAGGGAGATAAAAAAACTGGGCAGAAGTCAGCATTGTTCCCAGCAGCCCTCTGTGAAACACTAGATGGCAACTGCAACAAATCAAGGGATAATGAAATGGGCATCTTTCTCCTTTATAAAGTTGCTCCAATGTACGAGGACCTTGTGGGAAGTACCTCTGTTACACTCCTCATTTGTTCCCCAAAACATTACAGGATGTCAAGAAGGGTTTTTTTAAATATATTTATTTAACCCACTTCTACCAGTTGAGAATAGATTAATCCTGTTTAAGAGAGCAACTTCAACTGTGTAACAGACAAGACAAAACTTGCCTAAGTTCATCTCTGCTGTGAAAGCTATGGGTGCTTTAATATGTGTATCTTGTCTCATTCTGATATACTCTAAATTTATTTAATACATACATTTAATCAAAGCAGGAAAGTACCTCATAACTTTCCTTTAAAGGAGGGTAGCATTTCACAGAATAGAATCATAGAATCATTAAGGTTGGAAAAGACGTCTAAGATTACCAAGTCCAACCATCAACCCAACACCACCATGCCTACTAAACCATGTCCTGAAGTGCCACATCTACACGCTTTTTGAACACCTCCAGGGAAGGTGACTCCACCACTTCCCTGGGCAGCCTGTTCCAATGCTTCACAACTCTTTCAGTGAAGAAATTTTTCCTAATGGACAATCTAAACCTCCCCCGACACAGCTTGAGGCCATTGACGCAACATGAGGCCATTTCTACTGAGGCAGGCTGATTTTTACAATTTGCCCCAAGACCCATAGACCAGCTTTTGGAAAACATGGCCCTGGCGTGGCCCTGTTCAGTTTTCAGCCACAAGATCATATTACGCTAAAGCAAATGATAGCAATCTGACATATGTGAGTCTGTGATCTTTCACTTCTTTTCCCTAGCTTACACCTAGAATACGTTTCTGAAAACTGCTTAAACCATTTTTTAAAGCTCATAAACCTGTGACTTTTTTTCTAATTTAGTTTGGCAGTGCTTGTTCTTCTAAGGAAACATTTGCATGATAGTACCAAAGAACCAAGTAAAATTTGTAATTAAGAAAGGACTCTTCCAGCAATTTTATGTGCTAGAGGAAATAATTTTCCAGTAATAAAAGCTTTATTTGCTATCTGTACCATGATTTAATCATCAGTTACTAAAAGGACACTGTGATCCAGACAGCCTTATGTTAACTCTCAAGTATCTAGTAACACCAAGAACTTCTCAGGCGTTGCAACCTGATAAATAAATGCATTGCGTATGAATTAGTTATTGCTGAGTCTTTTTATAGCCTAATCATCAGTTTGGCATACACAATCTTTCTGTTTTATTGGATCATGGGCAAATAAAATTTTTTCTAAAACTCATTTCATTTCCAGAAACTTTACTTTGTTGACAATTCCGTGCTTCTGCCTAAATCAGAATAATTTTCTCTGATAGAGCATTATGATAATTATTAACAGTAGCAGTAATTGTTAGCTATAACAATAATTGTTATTTTCTCACTTAATTGCCAGAAAACCAGAAATCTCTAGAATGAGCAATTTACCCAAACACAACTTTGTATTAGTGGCAGAATATGTTCAAGAATGAGCTTGTTAAAAAAGGATATTTCTTTACAGTAGTTTTCTGTGCTGGATTAAAAGTTTGTATCTTCCCATCTGAAATCATTTAGACATTTTATAAATCAAGAATTGTCCTTATCATAATTTTTATCACTTTTTAATTATGTTGAAATAATTTATGGTGTTAACCAAAAATGTATTTGCCAGTTTTCCTGATATTTTGAAAAACTCTGATGTGTAATCGATGCACTTGAGAGAAATCCAGTGCATGCTACAGGAGTACACTATGTCCTTAGCCCATCTTCCACTTAGCTGATGCTGATTCTTTAGCACAAGTGGCTCCAGTAGCACATCAAGTGATCTGACCAGCTCCTGACATTCACAGTTTGCTCTTTCATGCTGTCCCCAGCAGTGAGTGAAATGCCTCCTTTGAGAAGCCCTTCTTCATTGGTTTCAATATCTGTGTTTCTGTCTGTTTAGGTTAGCGAAGCACGGGCATTGCAGTTGTAGCAAAAGCTGGTGAGGTTTGTGATGGTCCTTCCTGAGGATCATTGTCTTTAGGCAGTCATTTAGACACGAAGCTGATCCCTTGTAACTGAGTACTTCTGGGCTGTCTTTGGTACTGTGCCCAGTTGTGAGTCCACAGACCAGTTGTGCTCAGCCTTCTTGATGCAGTGGAATAGGAGTTTGACCAAGTGCCCCCAGTCATGTATCAATCCTGACAAGCCAGCTGGCATCCCTTCATAGCACTGGCAAACATGCTGGCAAATGTCAACAGCAGTGGGTCTGGGCATGAGGCTGAGCCCTGTGTCAGCATTACAACACAGATTAAATCCTCTGACATCAGTGCTCAAAACCCAAATGTAATTTGGCTTGGTAAGGTGTTAGTGTAGAAAGAGGAGAGTAGCCTTGATATAGTCAGTGGGGAAAGGGTTAAACTGATAAAGTTTTCACAGTATCAGCCATCCAGGCCATAGTGGCACAGGCCATCTTGAGCACTTTGCCATTTGTGAGGCTGTGGGTGATTTGTTGCCCACCCTTCTCATATTGATCAGCATCAGTTTTGTCTCATGTCAGTTGGGGCCATCTGTTTCTATCCGGTGGTGGTGGCTCTGGCTATCATGCAAGAGTTAAGTGTTCTTTGTGCGGGACCTGAATTATCCCTAGGCCATTTATTTTCCATTTTAATTTTTAATAGCAAGAGATAGTTCTCTGCCATGCTGTCCAAGAATAATGCTCTTGCTTGATTTTAATGTTACTTTTTTTGTTACTGCTTTTTACCTTTGTTCCAATAATGAGATTATTTAAAATATTTTTCTTCTATTCTGTCTTGTTAATTTGTTTAAATGACATCTTTATGTTTAGTGACACTAATTAGACTGACCTAAGAAATTACTAGAAAACAAATTCTAGGCAGAGGTTCTGCTTTCTCCTGTTTCAGAAGCTAAAGTATTCTGATGAGATTGAGCTATGGAAGGTGGGAATAATTTGAAAACTTTACAAAAGTATGCCTTAACTAAGATCTTTCTATGACTCCTACTAAATCACTGTAGTTACATCAGGGCTGAATTCAGACCTTTATGTAGAACTGAGAACAGTTTGTCATGGAAGAACAAAATGCAAGAGTTTATGATGTCACTTCCTACAGGCAAAATCATGTGAGGTTCATAGTGATGAAATGATTTCCTCTGCTTACATGGTAGTGTCTGCTTGTTGCAAACACCCATGTAGTTAAATAATTTTGCCCAGTGGCTTGCTGTGTGTTTCAGCACATACGATCTGTGTAGCAGTGTAGACTTTGGAGAGTCCAGTCCTCAGTCTTGCTTAGCAAGGTTGACTAGCTATGTTCCTCCAGTGAGCTGCACCTGATCAATCCTGATGTCCAAAGACCCAAGTCAGAACCTGAGATTTTACAGTGCAGGGTGAGCCAGGCTGCTTCCAGTTCTACAGCATTCACTCATTATCAAAGTGACAGATTGTGTAGGATCTTTCACATGCCAGCAGCATATAATTGAAGAATTGAAATGGGAACAAACAACATGACATGGTGTCCTTTTCCATATGTACTGTTTCGATGAAGTCACTGGCACATCTCATGTGACTAAAGAACAGTAAAGAAAAGATTAATAGAAGCAAGATCTAGATCCCAGGGCATTATAATGGCTCCATTCATCCAATTAAGAAATTCAGCTCCTGAAATGGATTTGTTTTTATATGCCAGACACATGGTTTTATGATTGAAATGCTCACAGTGCAGAAAACTTGTGAGGAGCATGTGGATGCACAGCTGTTTTGGAAATAACTGTAAATAAATAGGTGTCTTAATTCTTTCTACCTGTAAGTTTTCAAAAAGGTCAGAGCTGCAGTGACAATTTACGAAACAATAAGGAAAATATTTGTAATTAGTAAGAGTGAGAGTCCATTTTCTTAAGCTGTAGAGGAAAAAGTCATAGAAACTTAGCAGTCAACATATTCTCTCATGGTGCTGAGTAAACAGTAAAAAGAAAATGTAATTTGCTCACAGGCTATTTCATTGTAGAAAAATTGTGGAAAGGATATATTTTTATTAACTTATAAATATGTGCATATATAGGACAATTTAAAGACTGGATTTCAAATACTGATGAATGTGCAAATGCCACATATACATTACAATGAAATGAATACACTTTGAAGAGGATGAAAAGTTAACTTACACATTTCCAACAGCTGCAGTACAACTTTTAATATAAATACAGTACTAATGAGAAAAGACATTAGATAGTTGTCAGTGCTGAAGATGTCAGTGCTGAAGGTGTCAAGGTGCAAATGTTAGAGGTGCCATCTTTAAGGAAAGAAGTGTCTTTCACCCAGACCCAGATTTATGTCCTATGCTGCCATTTCTGCAAAGTGCTGGAGATAACACACAGCTAGAAGTGCCAGTCTCCAGATGTCGCTGGAAAGCAATGTCCTTTCAGACAATCTCCATTTTACATGGCTATTGCTGATCCGTAGAAAATTTTTAGAAAGCTCCATAGTATCCTGGGTTATCAGTATTCCTTGTCTCCTGAAAGTCATGTGCACCACCTAAGGCTTTGACAAGCTAATGATGAACATTAAGCTGTGTTCATAACATTCCTGCATAGGTGTTTTGCTGTGGATTATGGAGAAAAGCATGGTCTAGCGCATAGACTGAACATGGGGCACTCCTTGAGCAAAATAAAGTCTAACAGTGAAGAAAGCAATTCTGACTCATCTAGTGGAGTTGGCTGAAAGGCCAAAAGGGGTTGTCAGTATTGATGAGTAGTTCCTCATATCTGCTAACTACCTTCTCCAGTTGCACGAAACTCCTGTGCCTCCACTGGAGGGCTCCTTGTATGAAATCCTAGAGCTACTGAATTCTGAATTTCAGCTCTAAATGTAGGACTGTTAAGGACACAAGAGAGTCAAATCTTTTCATGCAAAGTATTGCAGAACCTGACTTTCAGGGGTCTGGCCAGCCATGGGAACATTCAGCATCCAGTGGACGTATATTAAGAGCACCACACATTGCCTGGGAGGACTCAACCCCCTAATGGGAGAAGGAGAAGGCATTGCTGTCCACTTTCCTCACCCAGTAAATCAATAACTGGGGTAGTCATCTAACTAAAGGGAGATTTGACTCTGGCTGAAGGTGTTTGCAGTCACATTCTGCATTATGCAAGGTAGTCAGCTACACAGGTCAATTAAATTGTACGTACAACAGAAACCAGGGTGACTTTAGGGCGGGGCTGGACAGGAGATCATAGATCAGAACTTGAGAGAAGAATGGCATTCCTATGGAGGGATAAATGTTATCGTCTTCCTCCCTACCTGCTGCTGAAACCTCTTAACTTTTTTACTTGAGGGTATGATCTGAGTATAGTGAACTTAGACATCCTTTCTTTTTTCTGCTTTTCAAAACCACTGTCCTAGTTTCCACCATCCATAAATATGAATATCTTGGTTAGGAAAGATGGCAAGGATGAGGAGAGCAGCTTATTATCCTGTTCCCCACCAGCAATTCTTGATACCAGCTGCCACTGTGACATTGACACCGTGGGATCAAATATGATGAACCACAAGGTGCCACTTTAACTGTCACGTCAAATTCCTGCAGTCTTCATACATTTAGTCATGTTTATTTATAAGATATATTTCCTCTTTCTATATTGGCACTGATTTTAAACTGCCTGCAACTAAGCATTGCCTGTCAGAATGCGTCTCTCTTTTCCTAAGTACGTGTAGTGGTGAGTATCACATTCATAACCTAGCAAAATGATTCTTTCTGGTCAATGGAACCAAACATCTATTGTAGTCTTATTTACTCCCCAGCCCAAACAGCCCTGATTTTTTTCCCTTTTCAATCTAGTAAATATTGTTTCATGTTGTCGTGAGTTAATTTCCAGATTTCCTTTGGTGATTTTTGAATCACCTGACCATCTGTTTCAAATTCAACCATCTCAAGATGCAGTCAATCTAAACACGTAAGGTCTGTTGTATATTGTGTTCAGAGCTGTGCTTTAAATCATCTTGGGTTTTTTTGTTGATATTAACTATTCCATATGTAGGGCTATAATTGATTTTAAAACCTGCAACCACTTTATTAACTGGAAGAAAAAACTTGGTGTTGAAATAATGTAGATGAGGGCAACGAATAAATCAATGCCTGAAGTAGACTCACAGACAGATTAAGTCCAGAGGGATCAATTAATACTACCTCATTCAGAATGGGTTAGATTGGTCACTGTGAGATTCCAGCTAGCGCTGGGTCACACAGGGAGTGATAAACAACAAACCATTTCCATGTTCCGTAAGCATTAGATCAGTTCAAAAGAAGGAATAATCCTTGACCTGGTGTTTGTGAGTAGGTTAGCTTCTGTTAAGCGTTATTATATATGAATTAGTATCTGTGTTGAGCCACATGATCTTCATGTCACTTCCAGAACTTCCTGTCTAGGACATTGAAGATCTAGGACGCTGAGGTCTTCAGTGATCAGAAGTCATTATTTTCTAATGAATTTTCTAATGAATCTATTTTCATGCAAAGTGTCTAAGCTCAGCTTTGTTTTCAATGAACAAGTTTTAACAAGTTTTAAAGTCATAATAGGTATTTCTACTGTCACAGAAGTGCAACACATGGACTGGGCCACAGAAAGTAGGAGAAAGAGATAGAAACTTTTCATTGCAGGCCATCCAAAATTTACTCTGCTGTCTCAACAGACCTCTGTGAAGGGAATGAGACACTAGTCTCCACCGCAGTTAATCTCGGGCCTTGCACAAAAACTAAAATTTACTTTGTGTAGCTGAAAGAGAACATCAGATCTATGTGAGGCTATCGTTAAGTGTCCCTTGGCTCCAGAGCAAACGTATCTAACAAGCATTCAGACCAAGCAACACAATTTCAAAAGCATTTATTGTTTTCTGTGAAGGCTGAGTTCTGCTGCACACAACTGTTTGTGTACAGGACTGATGAATAAGAACAGCACTTATGGATCCAGGGGGATACAAGAAGTGCCAAGTCAGCAGAGAAAGACCTGCTGAGTGCATTTGCTCTGTAGCCACCATTAAGAAAATACAGCTGCATGAGGTGCCAACCCAAAACAGAAATCGCTTCTTCTAACAGTTTAGATGATGCTTTTGAGATGAAGTGAAGCTTATCTTGTAATGAAATGTTTTTGTTGAGTCCTGATTTTCAGTTTTTTACATTCTTCCTGGAAAACATGTCTGTCTTGATTCCACTCTATTCTAATTTTTCTCTTTTTTTTTTTTTTCTTTTTGTTCCAATAACATACCAAAGAGGCACTACTCGTATTTCCTACTTTTCTGTCTTTGTCCACTACAGAGTTTGGTATCCTTGCCATATTGACTGGTAGGACCAGTGCCCTGTCTGATGCAAGTCTTGCTATAGCCTGAACATCATATTCTCCCAAGACACAGAATATATGGCTTGTCAGCATCAGGATAGTTGTGCCATAGGCACAGAATCTGTGAGGGAAAACAGGAGCACAGTATCCTTCTGCAGGAACAGGTACCTCGGCCTAGCGCTATCACAGCCCAAACAGTAAGCACATACTATGATCCTGACTCCACTGTAAGTCCACAGAAAACTCCTGTGTGTTTTAACAGGAACTCAAGAGTCCATGTTAAGAAGTTGTCTGAGGGTCTTCTAAAGTATTGATCAGTAAGTGTCAATCACACAGACTTTTTAATCCTCTTGCCATTTATCTGCATTTCATGTGACTTGTCACAAGTATGTGAATTAGTTAGCACATTTTATACATGACAAACCTCCTCACAATGCCAGAGGAAGGTTTGGTGTAATTCATACAGATGGTTAGGACTGAGTGAGCAGTGTAGACCTAAAATCCATAGAACTCTGCCTACTAATTTCTGTAAAGCAGAAGTGTGGGATATATTTTATCTTTTCAAGGCTCTTTAATATATGTTCTTCGACACAATGTACTGGCATTCTAGTAGAATGATTCCTATCAATAGCGCAACAAGATGCAAGACAAAAATGTTAAAACTTCACCATTAAATAAGCTGTGATATTTTAACCTTAGTTTAATTTGGTATTAAGCTGCAGTCCACTCATCCTTGTCTCTATGGACTCGTATACAACACATTGGGTTCCCCTTAGCATATCACTGATGTCCTCATTCCCTCTTCAAAGCTCTGTCAGGTGCCTTCAGCCCTTACCTACTGCTCTCTGGGCAAGAGTTAACATGTGCTGAAGTTGATTGCCGGTAATACATGTGCAGATTGGCTACCTTACAGCCAAAAATGAGCTGTCAAATGTACCAAATAGGAAAGAGAGCTCTTAGTTTTCCCTGAATCTTCTCCCTCAGTGTGGTGCTAATTGAACCTTCTCTCTTTTATGGATGTGCTGATCTTCAAAAAGAATGGCTGATTATACAAGTACGTAAGAACTGACATATCTTTGTAACTTGACTCGTTTGGCAAGAAAGGTTGGAATTTGCTACTAGATTGAGAACTTATTGTTAGTAGAGGTGAGGGAACCATTAGACAGCTGGACAGACAGAGACAGATGGAGAAATTGTCATCCTTGGGAAAGCAAGTCAAATTTTTACAGTAGTTTTATTTTTTATAAAAATTTCTTTAGCAAGAATTGCACTTCCTGATGCTTTTCATTTGTTAATAATAATACCAGCCAGCAATACATCCCAGGGTTTCATGGATGGATGAAGCTCTCAATATACTCTGCATGAGCTGAATGAAGCAGAACAGAAATTGGCAAAAACAGGGTTATTATCTTTGTTATTTAATATTCATAATAGAGTGATACTCAGAGAGTCTAGCCAAGTTCATACTACAGTAGTTTTTTGGCTTAGTCCTTTTTCAGCAAGTTTAAGCTTTGCTATCCTGATCCTACTGTCTAAACAAGGCTCTGAAAAATCTGTAACTTAAGAAAGTTTAAGGCAAGAATTGAAGATTGAATCAAGTACACAGCGTTCAGCCAGTTTCAGTTTCAGTCTGAGGCTTTCCAGGTGTGAGGACACAGACAAATCATCATGGGAATTAACATGATTTTGACATTGGTGGGAGGCCACTGACAGTAAGTTTGAAACTAGTCTTCCAAGGATCTTAAAAAGGAGCAGAAGGAGATGAATATGTTGGAAATATTTTTGGGAATTCTCCAGTTCTCTAAAGCAAGACAAGATAGAAGGTGGCACGTTGTGGGAATTGGTTATGTGCCAGAGGAGAATGGTTCTGTTCTGTAGGGCATCAAATATCTGCATCAGGTAGCTGCATCTCAGCTCAGGATGTACCTACTTCTAGTACGCCAAGTTAGTTTGAACAGCTAAGACTGCTTTAAAATATCCCGTAAAAGGGAGAATTCCACACCAATTGGGCACGTAAAGAGTATAACTCCCAATCATTATTGAGGAACTTAAATAAAGGGAAACAGAGGCATGTGCATGTCACTGAAGAGCAAGTCCAAGCCAACAATATTTGTTCCTTTTTCTCTGATCTTATTGCTTGAAGACCTCTTCCAAGCTGACCAAACGCATGGCCCCTAGAGCATGGATTTTTAACATATTTCTGCATGTCGTACTTTAACCTGGCAGCTGCCAACTGGGGCCATGCAGCCACTCACTCTCTCCTCCCCGCTCCCCCCTAAGTGGGATGGGGAGGAGAATGGACAAAAAGTAAAATTCATGGGTTAAGACAGAGACAATTTATTAAGGGAACAAAGGAAATAATAATAATAATAATAATAATAACAACAACAACAACAAGATATTCAAACTGAGTGATACACAATACAGTTTTTCTCACTGCTCAATGACCAATTGCCAGCCAGTCTCCGAGCAGTGGTTGTGGAACTCACAGACTTCATGTAGCTCACTGAACCCATGGAAAAGGTGAACTCCTGGAAAGAGTCTGAACTCATGGAAAAAGGGTGAACTCATGGAAAAATTCAAGCTCAGGGAAAAAGGGTTTTCTGCCCCTCAGGCAGTCCCCATATATAAACTGCTCATGGCCTCTATGGTATGGAATATTTCCATTGGTGAACTGGGGTTCGGTGCTTGGCTATGTCCCCTCCCACCTCTTGTACAGCTGCTTGTTATACCAACATGGGAAACTGCAAAAAGACCTTGATTTCTTAGCAACAACTAAAAACATCAATGCATTATCAACATTCTTGTCATACCAAATCGAAAACACAGCAGCTACTGGGAGGAAAATTAACTTTATCCCAGCTGAAACCAGGACATGGCGTGAGACAGCTTCCAAATTACAGCTGCTTGACCATACTGATGCTTCCTGACAAATTCGTGTGTAAATCTTAGAAATGGCACATTCTTCATTATGCTACATTTCTGAAGACATTCCTGTTCTGAAAACAGTTTTAGATTTTAATTACAGTTTAGGGGAGATGTTTTCAGTAAGAAAAACAACAGCTTCAAAATAGTTTTCTGCTTGTGTTCAGTCCTTTCTTCATGAGATTCACTTGTGCTTGTTTAACTTTGTTTTCTTGTAGACTCAATTTCAAGGAACAATGATAACTTCATATTTAGAGTTAACTCAAAAAGTTGGTGGAGGGGTGGAGAAGAGATCTGGCCTGAGGAGAAGAGTTCTGCCTTCCTGACTTTTTAACTCAGCAAATTGAAAAACTTCTATTGCTTTTTCCATCTTTCAACTGAAACTGGGGCTGCTGAGTTTACATTTCAGTGAAGGACTCAACAACACTGCATTCATGTTTGAAAAAGAGTTTCTACTCTACTTTGAACCACTTGTTGGCTTTTATTTTCCCATAGGAGAGCAGATAAAATACTTGGTGCTGGCATTCCTTGGGCATATCCTCCTTCCTGTTTTGAAAGTTTGCTATTCCATTTTGTTGTTTCATAACGCTTTAGGAACACATAGACCTTTCTTTCTAGACTGGAGTCCTTACTGACAGTAGACTCCATAGTCTCATTTTTTGAACTGTATACAAAAGCTGCTTCGTATGAGCAGGTTTTTTGGGAAATACTTAGGGACACACAGAACTGTCAAAGTGACATTTTCTCATCTTAATTCTATTGTTTTCTAGATATTCTCCATGAGTTTAGACATCTTTTTTGCACTCATGTTCTCTTCATAAAATTTGACAGCCAAAATACACTGAGGTCAGAATACAGTTGCTAAGATTAATGTATCTACTATCAATCTGTTTTAGAAAAGAAATGGAGTTACTTTCAGATATTCTGACCTTCTGCAGGTTTTTTAATTTTGTTCTTTCTTGTGAAATTTAGCTTGAAGTGTAAGAAAGAACATTGCTGGCTGCTCATCCAAGTACATATGATTTTGCTAACACTGTCTCCTGTGCTTGGGCTGGAATGGACCTTTGACATAAGTAAGTTTTCCTCAGTAGTAACAGTGTTTGAGGAGTTCCAGAACCTCCTGCTATGAATATACATTTATCTCCACCAGCACATCTACCATCTCAGTAAGGCCAAATAGGCTGTAGTTTCCAATATTCCTTAATGAAGCGGTCCTTTTGACCGCTACTTTTTATAGGTAGTTCTAAAACCTTTACAACTATGGCTACCAGAAACTGAAATACTAACAAAAATATTCTCAGAAATTAAAAACAGAAATTAGGTTTTTTAAGACCTGCTTTTGTGTGCAGTTTTTATTTTATTACAAGAATGTTCTGCCCTTTTTATTTCATCTATGGAGCTGGTTTGATAGTGTGACAGCTTTTGGTACTTGAAGTCATGCTAAAATATTTTCATTAATTCAAAAACAGGAAAATTTAAATGAAAATATTGTGTTGGAATAAAAATAAAAGTAGACATTCTTTGGAAAATCATATTTATCATGAGGCAGCATCCAAGGGAAAAATAAGCCATTGATTATTCTTAAATACATAGCATCAGAAATGCCAATATCAGATTTTTTGTTTGTATGTTTATGAGTTTGCTGTTGTAACTATCCAATGTTCATATAAAGGCTAAGATGCCAGTATCAGTTGGACTGCGCATTTAAAAAGTGCAGTATGTAGCACACCAAATTTAATCATTCCCTAAAAGTGCAAGAGGGATTTAAAGAAAAAGGAAAGGGTTGTGCATGGGGTCAAATTACTTGCCCTCAAGCACACGAGAAGTCTATGTCACAGCTCTCAGTCGAGCCTGGTTCTGCATGCCAATCGTGTCTGTCACTCATAGCACTTTGAGTCTGCATTTATACCAGCCATTACACGTTCAAATAAATGCAGTGTGAGGTCCCACATATATATTCGATTCTCACATTGCATATTCAGAGAATATGTTTATTATTAATGTCGATAATGAGATATTGAGCTGTCACAGGGGATTGTGATGAGCAGAATCCAGGCAAGTCTGTTACTAGCATCCACAGTGGAATTTCTGCCAAGGAAATGTAATGAGGAAGATTGGGTAAAAAAAGAAAAGAAGCCACAGCACATGGTAGTGTGAGGGGCGTGTGGGCTGGGAACACTGTCTTGGGAGATCAACAGTTCTCCTTGTAGAGATGCGAAGTTTAGCCTGTCATTTATTTTTTTTTTTGGTAGATTTTCTTTTAAAATGAGTATCATGCTCATTATAGGTGCCAAATTGACAGCCTTTAAGATTGAAGTTCCCTCTTACAAAATCAGGTATAGAAAACAGCAGCAACAGAAGCTTTTTGATGCATGCCTGTCAATAAGTCTCCACTTTGGACAGGCAAGGATGAAAAAAATAGTTAAATTTAGTACTGTCTATACTTTGTTAGCAAGGGGACACTTGCGTGGTTTCTACTTTTGAGTCTGGAAATGAATTGGGATCAACACATTTGTCTTGGATCACTAACAAGCCCTAAAGAGGAGTAACGTTTGATTGCCTTTATCCCATCTTATTGATAAGTGACCTCATCTTTAACCCTAATGATGTACCACCATTATTTACTAGGTAGTAATTAAGTTCCTAAGTGTTTTAAATGCCTCATATGCAAGCACCTTACAAAAAAGCTAAATGAAGCAAAGTTGCTGTACGCCCAAATACACTCCAGTGAATATACAACAGTCCATGTAGCTTTATTTTTCCATTTCCTAATGCTCTTTTTTCTCTTGCTCCTGAAAATATCATCTTCCAGTCCCCAAATTCCATGAAAGCTGTCTGTTAAACTCCTGCTGGTTTGCCTTTCTGTGGGGTAGCTGAATTGTCTAGTTTTCAGGTGCAGTTTGTTCACTTCATAATAGAGAACAAGACAGGAGAAAACCTCCAGAACTCATTTTCATGCTTTAACCTGGCAGCCGGCAACTAGGACATTGCAGCCGCTCACTCGCTTCTCCCCCCACCCCCAGGGGGATGGAAAGGACAACAGACAAAGATTAAAACTCTTCGGTTGGGCTAAAGATGGTTTGATAAGACAACAAAGGAAGGAATAATAATACACAAAACAAGCGATACACATTACAATGTTTCTCACCGCCTGGTGACTGATTGCACAGGCAGTCCCTGCACAGCCATCCTGGAACTGATGGATTTTGCGGATTTCACGGAGCTCACTCAACTCACGGAACTTGCCAAATTCACAGAAAAGTTCTAACTCATGGAAAAGGGGTTTCTGTCCCTTGGCCAATTCCTATTTATAAACTGAGCTTGACGTCTATGGTATAGAATATCTCCATCGGCCAGCTTGGGTTAGCTGCCTGGCTATGTTCTTTCCCAGCTCTTGTACACCTACTCATTAGCCGAACATAGGAAACTGAAAAAAGTCCTTGATTTCTTAGCAACAGCTAAAATCATCAGTGTGTTATCAACATTCTTCTCATGCTAAATCCAAAACACATCAGCTACTGGAAGGAACATTAACTCTATCCCAGCCAAAACAAGGACACTCATCTCTTTCCTACCTCTGCTCTGTGGAAGTATCAATTCTATCTAGTCTGCTCCTGATGGGTATTTGTCTAAGATGTCCTCAAAAGCTTCCAATGAGTGAAGTGTGTTTATTGCAAGAATGGCCTTCCATAAAACACTGTACCATCTAATATAGCCAGTGGACTAGGCAAGACACGGAACCTTGATAGTGTGAGTGCTATCAAATAATTTCCTGACTAGCCTATACAGGATCAGTTATAATAGTTCCTCCTGCTTTACTGAGCTGGGATTTTCAGTCCCCTAAGAAAATAAAGTCCCAACTTTCAGTTATGTTTCATTGGGCCATTATCTATATAAGTGCCTATACCCCAGTTTAAATCTTTACTTGTCTCACAAAGATATGAAGACATAGCAGCATGTGAAGACAGCAACTGAGACTAGACATTGGTTAGACTCAGAAAATAAGCAGGAATGAGGATAGTGATGATCTCTTAAATTCGCTGGTTAATACCTGTAAAATGGGAACATGATATTAACTCATATATCATTTCTGCCTTATCCATCAAGTGTGTGCTGCCCGATGAAAATCTGAGATGGACCCAGCTTGGCATTGAAAATGACTTTTGGCCATAGTGTGGCTCCAAGCTGAGGATGTGATTCCCCTGCTTTATGGGTCCTGGAGGTCAATAATAGCCATATTGAAATTCAAGCAGTTCTTCCAGAGGAAATCTGCCTTTCCCTGTCCTGTGAGTTACTGTTCTTTATCTCATGCCAGTGACACTTAACTTCTGTATTGTCCTAGCAAAGAAATTGCAAATGGAGGACAGCATACAGGCTTTCATTGACCACAAATCTCTTCCAAGCCACAACCTCTTCTACTGCTTGAATAAATCACAGCACCAACCCATGTTGTCTGTTCTCCTCTAGAAACCAACACTGGCAGAAATTGGGTCATTAGCAAATCCACAGAGCACAAGTCTGAAGAACAGGAGCATTTCTGGAAGGGATCCAGACCACAGAGCAATTAAACACCAAAAATCAGAGCTAGCGGTCTCAGTACAAGATTAATTGCTTCATACAGGTTTTACCACAAAATAAATGAAGTCAGTGACAATCTCTTGATAGCAACCTGAGAGAACCTGTGTGGAGGTATAGATGATGGAAGGGGAAGATCAGAATGTCGAGGGACTTTGTGGGCAGCATTAAATGTTCCTTCTGATTACGACATTATAAATGTGACCAGATTAGAAATGGTTGTATGGGAACAGGTACTTGACAGTCACTCTGCCTTTCAGTTCTTTGTGCTTTTTTGGTCAAAGAAAATTCTAAATTTATGTTCTGAAATGTACATGGAGATTTCTCTGGAATAAATATGTTGGACTTGTATGTTACATTTTCAAGTAAAAGACAAAAGAAGCAAAATACGAAATTGTCAACCCCCAAAATTCTTCCTAAACTCTCATTGCGATGTATTGCCCTGGGAAAGCCTGACAGATTGTTTAACACTTTTACTGCTTGATCCTGGGAGCTCAATTTATTATTTACGGATCCTTCTCCTATCACTGGTCATGACCACATATCTGCTTATATTATTCCTTGAGTTCACCAGCACACATTGGTTCAAAAATCAATCACTTCCTAGATCCATCATTTCTGTCCTGCTTTTGGGCTACTTGTCTCAAGTCCTAATCTGCTGGTGACAATGTAATGCTGATTACTGTAGTACCTGCTTTTGCCACATGAGGAAAGAAAGGTTTGCCTCATGATTCTTCAGCCAAAGCACTTTAATAGATACGTGGTATGGATGAATAAATACATGTATCTCTCCAAGAGTATAGAAGTTCCCTGTTGTACATTTATTTATGTTCTGCGAATTTTCACATGGTTTCACCAGTCCTCTGGGAAGACAGTTTTTCAAAACATCTGTTCATCAGGATTTGTTTGAATTAGCCTCATTTTATGCTACCTTGAGCTTAATTTCATCCTGTTACTTATACTCTTAAATTATATTCTAAATCATTCACCTCTTCTTGTTTCTTATTCTCCTCTATATTGCATATTTAGTCAAGACAGAAATTTTTTGTTTTATTTATCTTTTTATTGTTCATTTAGTTCTCAAAGTTTTTAACGTACGCTTTTGGGTAACTCTTTTGATGATATTTTTTTCACAATTAGATATGAAGTCATATCCCAAAAGTATGGAGAAAGAAGTTTGCCTAAGCACTGGCCTTTTTTTCTGCCATATCTCATTGTAAGCTCTTGTACAACTTCTTGTTATTCTTCTTAGAATTGTACTTTCCACATTGTTCTTCTGTCGTATAGTATTGAATAGTTATTGATTTTGCTAATTTGCATTTTCCTGTTTTGTTTGATTTCCCTACCCATGTTTTCCAAATCTCTTGAATTTTGATCCATTTTCCCATTTTCTCTGATGTTCACAGCTCGTTTACTGGTTTGTCAGGCTACCGTTGTGCTAAGTTTTGTAAACACAAATGAATGGAAGGCCTTACCTTAAAAGAGATGCTTTGTAGGTCCATAATGAAAAAAAACCCAGGGAGATAAATACTCAAACAGGGAAAGAGAATTTAACAATGAAGACAGGTGAATGTGGGTCATATGTTCTGCTATTTAGAGGTATTCCTGATTTTACATCCGCAGTTGGAACTGAAGATACAGCTTTTTCAGTTTACTATTTAAGGACTTAAATGTTGATCAGTTATGATTGTAAGGCTGGCCATGCACTATTTTAGATATTCCAGAGAAATATCTAGTTCTTAGGAGATGATACTCACTTTTGTGCTGTCTCATTGAGGGCCCTCTGATGTGATCAAAAACACAGCATGGGCATCAACTGTAAGATCCTACAAGGCCCTACGTGGGGAATGGGGGTCAGAGAGGCACTTCAGGGAAGAGTTACATCACTGCAATCTTCCAAGGAAGGAGAAGGGTGGAAGGGAAGTGGAAAACTCTCATAGTCTGAAACAACCCTCTAGGACTGTTTAAACTACACTGGAACCTCTTTAACTTTCATATAGAATAATAATCTTTCCTGTTCACTTCTACAGTGAACCGGAAAGTGTTCTGCTTTAGCCCCAGCCAGCAACAAAGAACAATGCGGTTGCTTTCTCACTTCTCCTCCCTGGTGGGATGAGGAGAAGGATTGAAAGAAAAAGGCAAAACTCATAGGTTGGGATAAAGACAGTTTAACACAAGAGCAAAGGGAGAAGAAAATAACAAGATGGATACTGATAAAAAGAATACACAAAGTGCAATTTTCTCACCACCTAATGCTCTGCTCACTCCTGAGTAGCAAATTACCCTCTTCCAGCCAGCTCTGCTACTTAAATACCAAGTATGACATCACATGGTATCCTCCCAGCTTCTTGTGAAAATTAACCCTATCCCAGCTGAACCCAGGACAGTGTTAGGAACTTTATTAAGGACTTGCAAAAATAGTAGCTAAAATTTTGAGGGTATGTGTTTTTATTTTTTTAAGAAATGCATATATTTGAATATCATAAACACAACAAAATCCTGGTATTTTTCTTTCAAAGGTACAGTCTATGCCAAAGCAAATCTTTCAACAAAACAGAAGTTTTCCTTAACTGACCTCTGCTAGAGCTGTTTTATTTTTGTCCTAAAAAAGACTCAGGCAAGGACATTGCAGGTTCCAGATTTACTCTATGATACTTGCTCATTCCATGGCACTCAACTGGCAATCCATTATTTATTGCAGCACAGTGTGTGCCTAGATGACCCTGAGAAACAAATAGCACCTACAAAACAAAGCAGGATCTCCGCTCAGACGATTTTACAATCTTAGTGCACTGCCTTGCAAAGTTGTGGAAAAACAGCAGAGATCTCACCACAATCATTGTATCTAGCCCAGCAGCTCTCTTTGGGTAAGACATATTTTCCAGAACAGCTTTTCTGGCTAATGAGACACACTCTACAGGAAACTGGCTGCTGTAGTCTTTGCTATTGTCATATTACAGAATTACTGATTTTGGAAGGGACCTCTGGAGATCATCTTGCCCACCCACCCTGCTCAAAGCAGGGTCAGCTACAACATGTTGCTCGGAGCTGTGTCCAGCTGAGTTTTGAATATCTCCAAGGACCGAGACTCCACAACCTCTCTGGGCACAATATTCCAGTTCTTAGTCCTCCTCATAGTGAAAATATTTTTTCTTATGTTTAGATAGAATTTCCTGTGTCTCAGTTTGTGCCCATTGACTCTTGTCCTTTCAATGGGTACCACTGAGAAGAGTCTGGCTCCCTCTTCTTTACAATCTCCACACTCCCCACTCAGGTATTTATATACATGGATAAGATCCCCGCTGAGCCTTCTCTTCTTTGGCTGAACAGTCCCTTCTCTTACAGTCCCTCCTCTTACAGTCCCTCAACATCCAAGTGTCTCTTGTTCTGGGAAGCTCAGAACTGGACACAGCACTCCCAATGTGTAGCATCAGTACTGAGCAGAGTGGAAGGATTCTACAGCCAGCCCATGATTCTGTGTAGGGGTTACCTGTCTGTGCTTTGAAAAAAAAAAAAACAAAAAACCCAACAACAAACCACAGAGGAAAACTTCACTGGGAGCAGTGAAGGCCACATCAAAGTTTTGAGCTGCCTGAACGGTTAAAGGAGTGCTATCTAACTTTTGGCACCATGCTGTATTGCATCATCTGGTTGCTTTCAGAACAAACAAAAGACTGTGTACAAGTTAGAACATCATGTCCTCGTATGTTGTTTTCTCCTGATCTAGATCAGGTTTGAAGATGTCTGCATATGATTGAAATAGGGTGCCCAGAGAATCTTTTTCCCAGAGAGGTTTCTCAGATTTTTAAGTGCAGCACTGAGGTGTGCCCTGGTGTGAAATGAAGTAATGAATACTATGTGATATGCTTCTTTTGAAGCACAGCTCTTATGAAAAATTCAAGAGGAAATGCTTTCCCTTTGTTCACTGCCAGTTCATCTAGTTTGCAGCTGGAGAAAAGAGATTATTATTTTGGGGTACTTTAATGTGTGGGAGCTTTTAAGTGGATATAGATTTGTTCTGTTTGTTGTCAAGGTGCCAGAAGTTCTTGAAGCCTGATAATGCTCTCTCCATGTTTTATTCAGGTTGTCATCAGTAATGAAATATAATTTAATTTTACTTTCCTATTATACTTTTCTCATCTCACTATCAAAAAAAAGTGTGCAGAATATTTTTTATCACTGCTCACAAACAAAGGAGCTTTAAAAACAAATGTATGCAAAGAATTAATGTTTTTGTATAAAGGCTTTAATTTATTATTTAGCTCTGTTTCTCCAGTGATAGCAAGAATATGCTTTTTATGAAGATCATAGTACCCTTAATTCTTGAAGACAATTTACACATTAAAAATAAATTGTAAAATCCCAGTAGGATTCAGCATGTTGACACATTTTACATTAAGGATGTTAATGTTGACGACTGCTAACTTTTAAATAAGTAAGTTACATGGAAAAAAGTGATTAGCAAGAGCTGTGTTAAGAAAAAACAGGGGAAAAACCATTCCTTAAGAAAGTTAGCCTTTTCCCTCCAGGATGGGATCTCAACACTTTTTCCTTTATGCTATTGCTAAGAGCCTTTATTTGGAAAAAAAAAAAAAAAAAGCTTCCTAAGATGGCAGGACAAAGTCTGGAGAGAGACTGCAAATACGTTTTCCTAGAGATCCACAAGGTCTGGACATTTGTTGCTGTCCCCATTCCTATGGGAGCTAATTAGTCTCTCATTGTCTAGTCTGCTGTTGTTTATGTTCTTCAATGTAGCCTTTGTGTCACCTCAATGTTCAGCCATGAAGCCAGCTGGCTGGCAAAGGAGAAACCACTGCACTGGTTCCTCCTTGTCAGAACTAGTAAAATTACCAGACAGGATTCCCTTAAGCCAATGGAACATCTCTGCCCCATTAATCAGGAACGTTGCTTCCCTTCAGGTACTTCATCTCTAGCCCTGCTGTGGAAGATGATTTGTTTCTTCCTTCTCCTCACCTGAGTGTGTCGTCACATAGACTCATTTTGTGCTCTGACTGCCTCCGCATCATCATCTCCTTCAGACCTTGCACCCGTTTTGTAACAAAAATCTTCATCCTTCGCCATCACCTGCATTCATTTCCCCTTAATCTTCCTCATCATACTCGCATAACTCCTCTTCCTGCTCCCAGAATTGTGCTTTCTTGAAACAAACCTTAAACAGAACAAGCCCTTTGGCTATCAGGTAACTTTTCTGTCCTTTTGCAGATTTTTATTTAAATCCTATTTCTTTTGCATTCCTTCATGAGGTTGCTGTCAAACCTCTGTGCATTTTTGCCTCAGGATAATAGACTACATATGCATAATACATAGTTTGGATGTCAATAGATTTTATTACAGTTTAGGATAGTGGTTCTGCTTAATTTCATGCTATCCACAAACTGGATAGTAAATTGTTGGCTCTGTCAGGAAAGTTATACTACAGGCTAAATTCTACCCTGAGTTACATTCAAGCATCTTTCTACAAAAGTCGGAATTTGGCCTATAATGCATTTGGGAGTGAAACAGAGAAGTTCTGGTCTCCTCTTCAGACCTGACATACAATCCTGTTATGTTACAGATGCACTTTCCTGATAAAAAGAAAATGAAAAATTCCTAATTCATGGTGAATTTATATGGTTAATATCATCTGATAAAATACAAGTGAATGAACAGAGGGAAGGCTGGATCGGTGAGGGAGACAAGACAACCAGGGAAGTGTTGCTACACGCCTAGCAGAAGGGTAAAAGCAAAGATAAATGTAGGTCAGTGGAAAAGCCAGAAGCAACAGTAAAATACTGAGAAAATTCCTGAAGAAACAAGACAAAGTGACCTGCAACAGGGCTTATGCCTCATCACATCTCAGAACACATTCAAAGCAGATGTTAAAAATCAGAAATCAGCCCAGCTACATAAGTCCTTTTCCCCTCTTTCAGCAGTGTATAAGAAATAAAGTAGCAGTTTTGCAAGCTCAATTCTTTATGTCTACTGAGTGAAAAATTTCTGAAACAAACCCCCACTGGGGAATATCACTATTAATTGTCTCCTGTCCAGCTAAGAACAAAACCAAGCAAGACACTGGTCTGATCTTACTGCGTGAGTGGAAACGCCATGCGCACCACTCATAGAAGGTTGGCATGTTTCTCACTTGACTTCCCAGACTTGATTGTTGTCTCCCAGACTCCAGAGTTCAGCAATAACAGATCCATTCATGTAAAAGGGTGGGGAGGGGGGAGATATCAGAGTTTGTGTGTGCTCTCGTTCAATACCATGCTCCATACAGTCAGCTGCCTCTTCCCTTTCCCTTGTTTGTAACCTGGTGACGGAGCACAGGGCAGTTGTGCTTTTGACATGTGCAATAATTAAAAAAAGGAGTGAGGAGTGTGAAAAGGTGCACAAGAATGAGGAGCATGCTTAATATGAGAAGATTCTGAAAAAAAAATCTGGCTGGGCTCCAGTGCCTCTCTCCCTCCCAGATTGCTTCCCGTGATTTAGTTTCCAATAGTTTGTCCGATGCAAGAAAAAATGTGTCATACACAAGATCACTAGGGCTTTTTCAGGGTTGATTCACCCAAAAATAAGAGATCCCACCCGTAAGGATGCATCTTTGCTGTATAGAGCGGTATTCATGGTAGCAGATAATTGGAAGGAATTAATCACACCAAAGACAAACAAACCTAGACATGAATCTATAAACTAACAAGAACATGATCTGCTTCTTTACCCACTTCCATCTCCTCATCTGCCTCCATCCTGTGTTGAAGGAAGACCCCTGGCTTGCAGAGAAAATACAATGCCACCAGTGCATTTTATGGCTCATAATGATAGCAGGAGGGCTTGTTTTATTTTTTTCCCTTTGTATTCTTTTTCTTCTCCTTGTCTGACTGTGATGTAAGTATGTCTCTGTAGATCTCCAATACTAACCACTCCAACCATACATGAAGAGAGTACACTCTGTTCAACCATCATTAAGCATCATTTGCAATCTTGTACTTTATCATCAGTGTACTATCCACTCAGCAAGTTTTCATGACTGAAATATCCATGCTGACCCTTGAGATGTGTCAGCTAGTTTGTGTAACACACTAGTTCTGATAACATGCTTTTTATTACTACTGTCTTCAGTGGCTCAGCTCTCATTCACATTCATTGTACAATACAAAAGCGTTGCATCTCTGACCTTATTCCCCATGACCTAGTTGTAATACTTTAGATTTAATGGTCTTATTGTTGAGCTGCCCTTGGAGGGATCCTTACAGTTTTGCTATGGAAGTCTCCCTGAGATATGGTGTCTTATCACAGTGTTTGCACTTCTAAGTACTCTAGCAGGGCCTAAATCACCAGCCATCTCATCAAATATGGCTTCTAACTGTAGGAGAAGTTCAACTGTGTCCTTCAAGAAGGGCAGTTATTTTAGGAAATGTGAATAAATTACAGAAGGACAGGCAACAGACCCTGATATCTGCTTCACTAGTCCATTCTTTTTTAGCAGGTATGTCCAGAAAAGCCCCTAAGCTGGCTGGTGCAGGAAGCACACTCTAATTCACTCATGACCAGGTGATGAGAATCCTTGAAATGGAGAAGGGAAGTAACACAGCTGATTATATCCTTATTGTATGTAAAGTGAAATAATGACAATTTTGACACAGATAATACTGAGAGACACAACTAACTGGAGGAACTAGACAGCCAAAACAGAAGTGTTGGAGTTTGACTGATGTAGACTTGAGAAAGGATGGGCACAAATGTGAGTGCAAGCATATGCATGATAAAAATACATTAAGTGTGCAATTGAAATAGCCATCTACAACATCTCTGCTACAAAGGAATATCCAGTGCTGCTGAAGAAGAGTCAAGAACTAATTATGTGTAGACTTTTGGCTACTGGATCCTTCAATCCCATGAAAAACTATTTAGTCAGAAACATGCAGTTTTGTCCCATTGGCTACAATCTCTGAATAAAAGGAAACCTGGATTGTTGATGTTTATGAGTAACAAAAGAGGCAGACCCTAGAGAAAGGCCCTGCACATGATTTCCTTAGCTCATTATAAATTCATTCACTTAACTACCAAAGATCTTGTTTACCTCTGTCAGAAAGCTAGATGACCCAAATGATATTGCTCCATCCCCAAACTTATGAACCTTATCTAAAATAAAGCTAATGAGCCAATAATAAGGGCCAAGTCCAACTCTACATAAAATTCCTTTGGGAAGTACTCTTTCACCCAACTTTAAGCGTTTGCAATGTAGATACCTGTGTCTGAATTAGCTCCAAGTGCAGTCAATGAAGAGAAATAAGCACAAGCAGGGTGTGAATCATCTGATCTATTTTAGCTCTCTATGAGATGAATCACCTCTTGCCTGCTTGTCTTCAACTACATGACAAGTCTAGATGACTTGTTCAGATGTAGACGATTACCTTGTAGATGTTTCTGTTGGAACACATATGCAACATCCTTTAGAGCTTTTTGATATTTTGTATGGTCATGTGAACAACTGAACCTATGTTCATGTTCTGAAAGCGAAGGTGATTAACTGAGTAATGGCAAGAGATGGCTACAATGACAGCTGGTGAAAGAATAGATTAGTCCAGCCTCAGTTCCTTCTGAGCATCCAAAAGGTAAAGAAAGAGTCTCTTCATGGCTACCAGAATTAAGGTCACATAACGTGTCACCTACCATTCTTGGGGGGGAAGGCAGAAGCAGGGTGAATGAGGCTGCTACAGCATACACCATACTCTGCATTTTGACTTCTCCCCATGCCAAAACTGTTGCTGATAATTGTGCAGACTTGCCTGGACACTTGGGTCTGTTGAAGTAGCAGAATGAAGGAGCCAGCCCCCACCTCAGGGGTATTTTGTAGTCTCTGTGCGGTCATCAGTGTAATCCCTACCTGCGGTGGGGAAAAGCGCTTATAGAAGCCCTTCATGTAGTGAAAAAGATCCATTGGGAATATGAGGCTAAGTGATGGGAGGACAGAAGAAAAGGAGCCTGTGTTCTGGGAGAGCTGGCCAAAAGGATTTGTGACAGGAAGCAGACAGTGATGGTAACAGTAAACAAAAGAAAGAAAGCAAAGGCTATATTAAAAATACAGGCAGGGCTGACAGGGACTAGGATCTGCTTTTAATAGTCTCAAGAAAGAAATAGAGGTCTAAATATAAAATACAGACTGGTGGAATATTTACTGCATGTACTTACACTTGTGAGTGAGGCATATCTACTGGAAGCATGAACAAACACTGTCCTCCGGGTCCCCCGCCTCTTTCTTTATGTTTGTCATTATGTCAGGGCTGCAAGCTAACATTGTCCATCTGTTTGAATTCAATTGCATGGGACCCTGGCTATTGGGTAATACCCTAATACTGGTGCTGAAAAGAGCAGACTGACACGGACATGACCCTCTCCTCTACCCTTTCTTCTTTCTTTATTTCCTTCCTATTTTTACAAGTCTGAAAAATCCACATTTCTTAGAAGGAGCTCAGTGTAGTCTCAGAATATTTGAGTTTCTCACTCAGAATAAATGGGCAGCTTGACATACCTGGCAAAAAAATAAAAAGAAGAAGTACTGCTAGCATTTTGAAAACAAAAATCGAAGTAAAAAGTGAACCAAATGAAAGAACTTTGTCATCTGTGCAAACTTGTTCACCATTTGAACAATCTTGGGCATCAAAAAGGGCTACCTCTCCATGGTTTGAAGGGGATATAGGCACCAAGAAAAAAAGAAAATGACAGGCAAGGTACAGGAAGGAAGTCTATTTTTCAAAAAAACAGTGATAGTCGTAATCTGCAAAGAGAGGACTAGTAATTTCAAAAGGTTTCCCAAATGCATACCAGCTATACACAGCACCATAGAAATGTAGCCACTGTCTGAGGACTATCCCCCAAATGTATTAGGCACCCTATCGAAGAGTAAGAAGAGCGATACTTTGACCAAAGACACACTGGAAAAACTGCTATGCCTGAAGAACTTTACTGTTGATGGAGAACAGGCAGGACTCTACTGTCTGATCCACAGAACAACAGCTGAGAAATTTCACAGACCTGCATTTATCTACTTTGAAGGTGGAAGGGGCCAGTTAGGTCACAGATACATGACGCTCTGGTCTTAGGCATTGCAAACTGATCCAAGTGCACACATCTTCCAGCCTCCCAGTAAATGCAAGGTAAGAGAAATTTAAGGTAACATATGTTACTTTACCTGTGACCCTCTGTGGCTAGATCAAGAGCATAAACATATGTCTCTGTTAATCAGTTATCAGGTTTTTGTTTTCAGGAAAGTTCACATCTGAAGCAGCAATCAAAATGAAGTGATTAGAGTTTTGAGAATGGTTAATATCTAAACCCAGGTTTTTTGTTTTTTGGTTTTTTTTTTGCGTTGAATTAAAAAGTACAAGAGCAGACATTGCCTGTGGTTGCTACTAACACCCACAACTGTCTGAGGGGTTTTTAGAGAATTAAATCTCTTAGTTCAAGAAGAAAGAAGTCACCTTCAGTAAAATAAATATTATACCCAAATTTTATAAAGTTGACAAGAATGTTTGGCTCCTGCCCCCACCCCCAACTCCTGTGTTGTCTGTCTCTGAAGACACAGTACAAAGGAAATACAGTTAAAAAGACCAATGACCTTTGAACACACAAGTCTGTGAGAACAGAGTTGTTTTGTTAGGGTTTTTTTGTCAGTAAATTTAGTATTCCTTTCATGAAACATAATTTAGTCAACTTATTAAAATGCAACCATAGATCTCATTAATGGAAAGCAGCCAATTTAGCCTTTCTCCAATTATAGTGTAAGGTTTGGTGTAGGAAAGAAAAAAAAACCACCAGAAGCAACTTCTGATTTCTCCAGCCTTTCCATTTTCTGTAGTACGAAAAACAAAATGAAAGAGTTTTCTTCAGGCAAGAGAACGTGAAAACAATTATCTCCTTCTTCCCTTTTTAAATTCCCTTTTCCCTGTCTACCTCTCCATCTCCCTCTATGGAGGGATTATTACCAGGAATTACAAAATCTATTCCCTAAGGATAAAGGATGAGTAAACTTTAAAGAAGGTGAGGTTTTCTGAACCATTCATTTGCAAAGTCACTTTGTGTTCATAACCCTTTCCTTCTAATTTAAATATATATGGCTTGAGTCAGATTTCTCTTGGACCAGTTTTTACACCTGAACAACTCCACTGGGCTTGTTTCTCCACTACGTTGCATTTTGCACAGTGATTTATACCTGAAAAAAGTGAGTGCTAGTTGTTACAGCCCTGCTTTGGGATGATTCTTCATGCACCTTGCAGAGAGGCAGATGATTACCTGCAAGACATGAAGCAGCAGAGATCTGGGCCCTTTGCCATTTATGGCTTTAATTCTGACTTACAGCTGTACCAAAATTGGGCTATTTTGCATGGATCAATCAGATGCAAGCTAAAAGAATACCCTATAACAGAGGACAGTATCCTATCCTGTCCTCTCCTGTCCTGTCCTTTTGCCCTCAAGCTTGCCAGACACAAGCCAGCAGCAGCCTTGGAGCTGTATGGATGCGACGGTGTCGTAGTCTGCCCAAGCAAATACGCTTCTGCTTTGTGAAGACAAAGCCTCTCAGCAGGACATGGTGGTTGGTCATAGTGCCACACTAGAATGGCTGGCTGGCTTCTGAAAAAACTGAGCTTCTGGTCATCTCAGGGTATGTGCTGAGGAGTTTGGGACTGCGTCTGAACCCACCCCTGTTAGATTAGGCAAATGATTTGCACTTAAAATGGAAGACAGATGTTGCTCTTCAAGGTCCTTATTTGCTCTGGGAATCCATTTGCAAGTAGAGACTATTTCCCAAGTAAGGCTTTTGATTCTCAAACAAAAGATTTTTTACCACTTTTTAATTCCTTGCCAGAATAAATCCTGTCAATCCCTACCTTCATGCCAGAGCCTTATTTGGTGTTTCACACTCATGCAGTGCACACTCAAAGCAGTCAGGAGGACATTTCAGTTTGCATGCCATTAGCTGGTTAGGTATGGCAGGCAGGGAAGGATGCACATGCAGAACCCAAGGGGTGGCTGCAGTGGGCCGTATCACCTAGGGTTTCTCAAGTTTCATAGCCTTCCTGTCACATTGTCCAGCTGAAAAGTGACAAAGGTATGAATAACCCTGACCAGTTTGTTACTAGAATTCAGAGCGTAAGCTGAGTACTGCTGTCACATAAACTGGAGAGTATCATCAGCTTTTCCACAGCTTAGACTGTGACTAGTCATAGCAAATTCTAGTAGCACTTATTTCAACATATCTATGCCTCTTCAGATATCAGCTTAATTTTCATCTAATAAGGAACGGAGCCTCAAGTTGGAATGGTATTTTACAGCCCATGTAAACATGAGAAGTCTGCCCAGTCTGTCAGCATAAATACCCCAGACTGCTGTTTCCTTGTGTTGAGAAAGGCTACTTAGAAAGGAGGTGACACTTTTGTTTTCTGAAAATAAGTAAGCAAAGGCTCTATTTAGTATCTATTTTCTGGGAAACTATTTCTGAAGATAGAGGTCTGAAATCAGACTATAAATAATCGAAGACTGCTTAGTGTTGTATGTATCACACACCAAGGAATCAAGAGAGAGAGCACAGAACACGTCATTGCCTGTGAGACTGCAGGTTTTGGAAACCACTAGTTCACTGTGGACATGCTCAGAGGCCTATTAGCCTAGTCACTGGTGACCTGATATTCAACACAACATCAGTTCCTCAACCACTGTAAACCTGAAAATTTAATGTGTTAATCCTCACAAGCCCTTTATATCGTAGCTGAAGATTATATCCGTTATCCAGGGAAGGAGCCGGTGGCAATGACTCTGAGGGCTCCGACAGAAAAATAGAATCAAATGGGCTAAAACAACATCACTATTCAGCTTTGTGCCCCATCCTTGTTTCAGAGGTTTCCACCCCTCCTAAAATAGGCAAGATGCAATCTGGCCTACTAAGCAATGGGATTTCCTCTCTGTCCAATCAGTTCTTCCTAAATACTTCCCATTCCCAAACAGATGCACTGATCGCCTCTCCCTCCACTTGCAGGGCCCATTTTGTGATAGATGGTGAAAGTCAGCAAGGGTGTCTTGAGCGAGATGTCTTTAACCTTTGTGGAATTTCCCACTCACTCTAATTGGTTGGAGCATTTTTAATCCAGCTTTAGAGGCAAAATATTGATAATGTGAAATGTCTCAAGCAGTTGCAGAATCCCTGAAGCAGTATCTATTTTCAAAGTAGTCAAGACATTCAACTTTGGACTCTATTTGTCATGTAAGTACAGTGAGTAATATTTCAGGGACAGATTCAGAAAATCTTAAAGTATTCCAAATGCCTAGTAAATGAGAAAAATTCCATAATCAAGGGAAAGTACACTTGCCTAACACCTCTTAGGATATTTATTCTTAACAACATGCAAGATACATGACAAACTAATTCGTACAAGTTTTCTTCTTATAATTTTAAATAGAATCATAGAATCATAGAAAGTTTTTGGGTCGGAAGGGACCCCTAGAGGTCATCTAGTCCAACCCCCCTGCAGCGAGCAGGGACACCACTAACGAGATCAGGTTGCTCAGAGCCCTGTCCAATCCGGTCTTGAATGTTTCCAGGGATGGGGCCTCCACTACCTCTCTGGGCAACCCGTTCCAGTGTTTCACAACCCTCATTGTAAAGAATTTCTTCCTTATATCCAGCCGAAACCTACCCTGTTTTAGTTTAAAACCATTACCCCTTGTCCTGTCACTGCTGTCTCTACTAAAAAGATTGTCCCCATCTTTCCTATAGGCTCCCTTTAAGTACTGAAAGGCTGCAATCAGGTCTCCTCGCAGCCTTCTCTTCTCCAAGCTGAACAAGCCCAACTCTCTCAGCCTGTCCTCATAGGTGTCCTCATAGGAGAGGTGCTCCAGCCCTCGGATCATTTTTGTAGCCCTCCTTTGGACCCACTCCAACAGTTCCACGTCCTTCTTGTGCTGAGGGCTCCAGAGCTGAACGCAGGACTCCAGGTGAGGTCTCACCAGAGCAGAGTAGAGGGGCAGAATCACCTCCCTCGACCTGCTGGCCACGCTTCTCTTGATGCAGCCCAGGACACGGTTGG
>Ga0065711_1031243_pt1 | contig 30192 bp, 15 predicted proteins | sample Hoacrofraction12_FD_59098 | JGI IMG/M metagenome (GOLD analysis project Ga0065711, IMG submission 59098) | Hoatzin crop microbial communities from Cojedes, Venezuela - Epithelial fraction 12 v2 (version 2) | ecosystem: Host-associated > Birds > Digestive system > Esophagus > Crop | place...
TCCAGGCGGGTCTTGAATATCTCCAGAGAAGGAGACTCCACAACTTCCCTGGGCAGCCTGTTCCAGTGCTCCGTCACCCTCAGAGTGAAGAAGTTCTTCCTCATGTTCAGACGGAACTTCCTATGCTTCAATTTGTGCCCGTTGACCCTTGCTTATATATTTTATCATCCTCAGATGGGTCATCTAACATCTCTGCTAACCTCCCCACTCTTCCCTTGCAGTAAACCCAGACCTATTGACAAGGACCTCACTGCATACTGATACATCTCTTGGAAAGGAGTGTTGGAGCTAGCGAGAATGGTGTTCTCCCAAAATTATTCTCCTGATGCATGGCTAGGTACACCTCCAATCACACTGACCTTCTGTGGTCACTTTACTGAAGAAATGTGAACTGCATTGTATTTACTGATTTTGAAATACCTTGAAGTAAGCTGGACACCTGACTTCTCTAAGAGATGTAAGCCATGATAGTACAGTCAAACGTGTACATGGATATATTATTTAGTATGTTTTTTTTTCAATCTGCAAAGAATGATTCCCTTATGGAGGGGATAGGAATCAGCTGCCTAATCTATTCTGCTTCCACCATAGCGAAGCTGGGACCAGTATTAAAGCAAAGAAGCAAACAAAAAGCAGCATAGAACAAATCCCAAAGTGAAAAGGGATTCTGAACTCAGTATAAAGAATCCCAAAACCACTCAGGAGAGGCAGAGTTGCTGCAAGGAGACAGTCTTCCCACTTGATAAAGTTCTGTCCTCTGTCTTGGATTGGTGAGCTGAAAACTCAAGAAATATCGAATCCTATTGTTCATGTCACCATATGCTGAGAAAAGCATCCACTAATTAAAAGGTAAAAGGATCATGATCAGAAAGCTATCAGTGAGAAGTGGAGGAATGGCACTGGCAAATAGACATGCTAGTATCGAGGTGCTAGAAAATTCATGACAAATCACATACAAATATTTCCAGAAAAAAGGACTAAATTATATTTGGAGGAAGTCTGTGATTTTCTACTGTTGGAAGAAATCTTCTCATCATGAGCTTAAACACTGCATACATTTAAATGTAATTTAAACTGCCAATGAGGCTTTCAAGTCGATGTTTTCAAAGGCATACAAATTACTTCAGAGGATGAGGTTGTATTCCACTAAAACAAGATTGAGAGAACTGTGCTTGGTTTGTCAATACACTTACCTGTAAGACAAACAGTATGAAGATGCAATAGGTTTCAAGCGAAGAGAGGAAGACACTTACGTAGAAAGTGAGAGACGTTCAGAGAGATGACACAAGGCAACGACATTTGTTTCTCACCTCATTACCAAGGAAAACAAATACTTGGGCCTATGCTATCTTGTAGCTTTTTGATTATCAGCCTTTTGCCTAATCACATCTAATTGCTTGCTGTCTCAGACGACTTTTATGAAGCCTCTAATTCACCCCAAATACTTTTTTTAAAAGCAGCCAGTAAATTAACCTGGCTGCCTTACGAGTATTTTAGAGGGTTACGGGGAAGGAAATAAAATCATAAACTTTATTCTTTCAAGAGGAATATAGAACTTTTCTGAAGAGCAAATTTATTATAAAACATAATATCTAGTGGGAAAATTTTTTAGAAATGAGAAAAATTTTTAGAAGCTGTCTGCACTGTAATAATTAGTTCAAGAGAATTTGGGACACACAATTTCAGGAATCCATATCCTGAGATAAAGTTAGATATTACTGGAGCGTCACAGGGCTGATAGTCTTTATAATCATGTCATGAACATCTACAGATTCAAATTTGGATGGAATTTAAAGCTAAATATTCATGATGTTGTGTACAAAATGCAAAAAAACCCCACCCAAATCCATACATTTTCATTTGAGAAATATCTAAGCAGTCTTGAAAGATAAAGCAAATCCACTTGCTGGAGAAGAAGAGTCTATTGGACAATGGGAAATGCCAGGACTTCACAACTACCTGCCTGGACAGACGCTTTCTGTAGGAAAAAAGTTCTCATCCAGCACGTCTTTCCGAATTTACAGGACTCCCCCATTCTCTAAAAATGTCCCAGATAAACCATTTTCTTTTAATCTCACTCCAAGTTATGTTAGCTTTAACATCAACCACCAGAACTGTGAAATACGTACTAATTCCTCTCACATAAGCAAAAAGACCCAGGATATAAAATGCCACTTCGAAATACATATGCCATACTGACACTGCCCATAGGTAGAGATTTTCTTTTTTGTTTGATTGCTTTGTTTTTTTTTAATCAAATAGGTTGTGGCTATATTTCTTCCTGTTTTTATATTTTGCTTTTATTTTTTCCCTGCAGCTGAATTAGTTACAGACTTTATGGAGCTTTCCTCCCAGAAGTTCTAATAAAGTAAATACTGAAAAGCTGAAACGAACAGTTTTATCCTTTTACTATTTTTAGAAGCATATTTGAATTCTTGTGTGCATATTTCAGTAACTAAAAGGGCACGGGAGAGGGGAAAAATAATTTCCGATATATTCCAACACTGCAAATGGAAGAATCTGATGCAGTGGCTAGAAAAGGATGGGAAGGAGAGAAAAGGAAAAAAAACAGGACTGAATAAAGAAGTGCAAGGACATAAGCAGAAGGGCAGATGAGAATCAAGGTACGTGGCAGTATGTGCAGAAGAAAGGCAACATGAAATAGAAGACAATAGGGCAGGAGGAAAGGACAATGGAAAACACGGTAGAGGTAACAAATTTACAAACAAAAAAGTTAAAGGAAAATCACTTTTCAAAAAGAAAGTGAAGGATGTCCGAAGAGAAATGTAAACTAAATGCGGAAAACACAGAACTTAAGAGAGGCAGACCAGAATGAAGGCTCACAACCAAGATTACTTCTGTGCATTTCCATGGCAGATCATCTGACTCCCTAAATTTAGAATAGACAATGGGATGAATCCTTTTACTGAATTGGCAGGGTACTTTATTTTCGATTATGTGGTTAAAGAATTAAAGTTGTCTTGGTTGGTGCTAAATGTCTGAAAGCTTCAACCATATTCTGGTATCTTCACTATGGATAATGTGGGTATTGAAGATACTGCTTATGCTAAAATAATTTTTCTATTTTCTCCTTCAACTGTCCAGTGGTTTGCAGCACATGCCAGTTTGAGGGTCTGTGCACTTTTTTCAGGTCCAGACCTTAGCCATGTAAATAGGCAGGCGCTTTAGTTCCTGATGTTTTCAATCTAAAACTTCAACAAATATTTAATATTGAAATAAGGGACACGAAGGATGTGCTGGTGGAATTAATCTAGTTGGTTGGACACTGCAGAGATTGTTACTGACAGGAATCCATCCAAATGGAGACATTTAAGTGAGGTTCACAGACGTCACTGGTTCCTTAAGAAAAAAGATGATTGGAATTTGTTTTGCCTCTGCAGTTAACTTTGTCTAAAAAAAACATAATCTTTGCTTTTAAAATGTCTCACATAACTCAGGCAAGTTCAGCTGACCACAGTGGACTCAACATTTAATGCAGGGTTGCCTGCAACTGCAGAAATTCTAGACATCATCCTCTCAGAGGACCACAGCAGCCCATGCTGCTACTGCTAACACCAGTGTGTCTATCAAGGATTGCTCTGCTTCCCCAGGTATGTTCTACAGACAGCTTTTGCGGGCATTGCTCCACAGTTTTAGAGCTCAAATGGGAAATAAGTTTATGGGACTTTACACTGGACATCTCCTGTCAACCAGAGGTTAGTGGACCAGCTGTTGTTGTCATCTTTACAGTTCATTATATTCTATAATTGAATGCACAGCACCACTACCAGTCCCAAACAAGTTTTGAGTTCATTCTACATTTTCAGAAAACAAACTGAAAGGCTAAGACAGTAAACAAATAAACCTGAATAATGATTCAGGCCCACCAGTAGATGGTATGGTAAAATACACTAAAAATACAATGCACGCAGAAATGTTCATTTATATTATTGTCCAAATATAGAACAAAAGGAAGAGGACTTGTATCACATAAAGATGGAGGACAAAGCATCTTCAAATACAGAAATACAGTACTGAGAAAGTTGTTACTATTTATAAAGGCTTGACTAGCAACAAATAACAGATAGTTTCCATTCAAACGTACTAAAACAGCTGGCTGATCTCCCCACGGCCTCTTTGCTGTAGATTTTTAACATATCCTTGAATTGTAGGGAAATCAGAGAGATATGGAAGGTTTTGAATATTGTGCCAGAACGACAAACAGAAGTGACTCAAGTAGAGGGAAAAAAGCTGACCTCAGTCCCCAAGTATAGTAAGTGAAATCTGATGGAGAGCTCACTTAATAAAATGGCAGAATTAATGGCAACAAAAGAGGTCTTCCTGAACAAATCTAATCCCTCTTCAGAGGGACTACCCATTTGGTTGATTAAAATAAGTACATACAGGCAATACATGAATCTTTATAAGGTATAAATTTAGCCCTGTATGGCATAATGCTTAAAAGAGAGCATCATACTACAACCATAAAGCACATGCTAAATGGTTTAGGAACTGGTGGGCTGACAGGTCTCGAGGAGCAGCTGTCAGTAGGTATTTCTAGTGGGTCTCTGCAGAGACTGATAAGAAGCTTAAAAGTATACAAACAATTTGATTGCTGAAAAATTAATGGCAATGAAATTTGCTAATGGCACAAAGTCTGTCTGAGTGGGCAGTCAGGCATGATCTGCATCATCACACAGGAAGCTAGAGTAGCAAGTAGGAGGAGAGCTTAAATTTGTGTACACTTATCAGATGCATACTGAAATGATGTGTCCAATTTTGATCTTAAAAAGGATCTGCAAGAAAAAGATGTCTGTGAGGTGGGACATTGAAAGAAGCTCAGCACTTCTCTAAACAGAGAATTCCTGTCACTAGGAGGATCTGCAGCTGGCCTCAGAAAAAAACTTCTAGAGCCAACAACCAGAAAGAAAAATTTTCAAAAGTACAGCTGGTTAACTAACAGTTGCTTTATCTTTGATGGTTTCTGCAAACCCAGAATGAATTTCTCTGCTGAAGTGCTAGAGGGAAACCTAAGGATGCTTTATTGTCATGCTGTTTACTGGGCTTAATACAGAAGGTATCTGGATGAAAGGTGATGGCCTGTGACATAACAGAAAATAGTCACTGATTGAATGACCTGCTCGATCCTTTCAAACTTTAAGCAATTCATGAGACCTGTGCAAGCTCTACCCTCTGATATGAATCCGCACATTTCAATGAGTTTGAAACAACTTCATGCTTAGTCACCTAGGCATAACCCACTCCTCATCAAAGCAGGGAATGAATTATGGGAGGGCAAGAATTCAAAGCTTGTCTTTCCTTCCAAAGGCTTGGTTGATTTATCCACTGGGAGCATATAGACTGTGCTCTCATGAGGAAAGAGATCTCAGATGAGGAGCACAGGGGAGTTTGCTGCACTTGCCTTTTCAACCGCACCTTTAGACAGCAGCTCTGAAGGAATGGGTGATGCTCCTTCTCTCCCCTGCCCTGCAGCATCAGCCCACATGACTCATATAAGTCAAGATCAAAACATGACTTCCCCACATACAACATATGACCTTGTATCTAAGACAGAAAAGTGATACTTTATTATATGCCTCTCAGTGATTGTGGTTCTTCATACTGTATGCAGTCTGACAGAGGAAACACAGTACTCAATTACTGACTAGACAGAAAGCTATACATATGAAATAGCTGCTATTATTCAACAAAACAGCTGTCAAGAACAGCTATTGAACAGCCTCCCATTTCAAGACAGGAACTGTTTGGCATTAGCGAATAATTCTTAAGGAGGCCAAGGAAACTTCACATTTTGGCAGTGAAGCCTTAGTTAAAAAGAAATCTTAAGTTTTATACAAACTTTGTAAGAAGGGGGGGAGAGGGGAGAAAATACCTTTAACTTAAAAAAAAAAAAAAAAGAACAAAACCACTCCAGTGTATCCCAGGTTGCCTGCTTGGTAAGAAAATGTGTTAGGAACAAGCCTCAGGCTGCGAAGAGAGGAGGTGAACAGCATTTGGTCTCAACCTGTTGTGGCACTGCCACTTACTTCAACACAGCCCTCTGGCATTACTGCAGCCGTGAACGTCAGACCGCCCGTCTCCTCAGGACTGATTCACACAGCCCTCCTGCCCTACCCCGGTGGCTCGGATGAGCGGCTACTGGGAAGAGTGGGGCCCTCAAGCAGCCAGGCGTTTGAGCTCCGAAAACTGGGTCCCTCCAGCACGAAGCTCTGGCAGCACCACCCTCTGCTGTGAGCACACCAAATGCCAGCCAACGGCACCACCGGAACGCAGAGCGGGGCAAACCACCGCCTGTTCCTAGGACTGAGTGCTCACACAGAAAGGTACCAAAGGCAACAGCCTTCGCTGCCTGAAGCATTATGTTGCTATATAGGCACCATCAAACTTCAGCATCTCCAGCTCCCAGATCAGGCTTTGAATGTAAGTGTAGCGCTCTGTTTGTTTGCCGATTTATTTTTCTCATATTTAAAACTTCTCTCACTAGTTACACAAAGAATAAAATTGATTTTTCAGACATGGTCAAAGAAGCTTAGAATTTCAGCTGATTCTCTAACTCTGGATTTAAAAAACAAACCAAAACCAAAGCCACCATATGTTGCAGAACAAAACTGATACTGCTGTAACCATATGAAAAATACCATCATGATAGGGGCAGAAACAGTATTTCTATTTCTGAATAGCTGTATAACATAGTCAAAATTCTCTGCCAAAAACTTCCAGAGAAAAAAATCTTGCAGCCCCAAACCCCCATAACATACTCATGACAGGAAAAAAAAAAAAAAAAGAATAGTAGTAGAATTACATTGGCAGATCACAAAAAAAAAAAAAAATCTTCAGTGGAGCAGAATTACACTTCAAAAAAGACCAAGTTCTTGATTGAGGACTACAAATTTGGGACCAAATATATTGATTCACAGCAAAAATCCCACCAATGCCCATAGGAAGTCTATCTGGGTCGAACTGTTTACTGAAGAAACATCCAGGCTGCAAAGTAACCGTGGCAATAAGCATCACTTCATTAGAAAAGACGATGATACTGATCATTTCATTTCCTAGGCAATGTTTAACTCTGCCCTTTTATTATGCGTTGCATCATTTTTAATTCATATCTAGTAAAGAACAAAATTCAAAAGGTCTTCAATTAACACAATTAAAGCTGAATAAAACTGCTACTACATCTTCAGGCTACAGTTCAGAAGGTTCACTCTCAATCACTAGGATTAGGAACAACTTATTTTCGACAAATCCTTTTATTCTGTGGAACTTGGATTTGTCAAAAAGGCAACAGAAACCCACTGAGTGGTCCAGGCTTTGCAGAGCGTTACATCTCTTCCTGCATCGACTCATGTATATTTAAATATAATCCAGAATAAGCAGCTAAATGTTCTCGCATTAATAGTAAATAACAGTAGTGCTTTTCAACTTAAAACAGACAACCCAAAAAAGGAAACTTCTTTTGGAGCAATACAAACCCCACAAAAACCTTGTTATATTTCAGAGCGTTCTGCTGAGAACCTACTGGCACAGGTTCTTGTCCTACAAGAATCTCTGAACCACCAGTTACCGAAGAGAAAATCAACTACAGCTCAGTCCCTTCTGCAGGAAACTGAGCTGGCAAAGAAAACCTGTCTGGTTATCCGGAAGCAATTCTTTACAAAAATCATGTCCTGGACCTTAACAGATGGTCTGCCCTGTTAGTTCATACATAATGCATCTGCCTCATTAAAACATGTTATTCTACATTTTCTACTCACGCCTTTGGCTAAAAACAAAGCAGAGCAAGTGTATCCTAAACATGTGTAAAAGCTGCAATTTACCTTCATGCTCATTTGCTTGGCTTTAACACATGCCCCTTCTTATTCTTGTTCTGTTGTGATTTACAAGAAGGGTATTGAAGTGCAGGAACTCTCCTCATGTTTGAAAATAATCTAGCACATTAGGTCCTAGTGCTAAATGAGGCTTTTTTTATACCATCACACAAACAATAAAAGATACTTCAGTATTCAAATTACATCAAATTACAGAATGACCATAATGGATATTTCATGGTTAAAAATAACCTAAGCAACCGAAAAAAGCATTGTCTATAAGACTAAAAACTCTTCCTTTTATAAATAAATATTTTACCTACACAATTGAAGAGATTTATTTGCAGCCATACTTTTAAAAAAATTGCTTTTAAAGTTAAGAAAACACTAAGTTTGAAGCTTTCCTAGTCCAAGTCTCAGCCTGCAGCAGATTTTGCAGTTGACTAATAAATCCTTTTAACATACGGTTTATTACGGAAATACCGTCAGAGCCTTAATTAAAGTAGGCGCCACAACAGTAGAGCTGCTTACACAACAAATGGATTCTGCAAAGAACACCAGGCACTCACTGACCTCTGCATTAAGTGCTTTTATTTCAGCTCATTGTTTCAAAATGGCACTGTCGATACAGTCATCTGAATGAGATCACTCGGATATCCCGCTGCACAGCCCATGGAGAACTTCACAGAAACGAGGAGATGAAACAGTAGCTAATGTCACCGGCAGTGGTTTGAAACCATGAACGTGCATATGTCTCCTGCAACAGACCAAGGAATTGTTGCTGTCTGGGAAATGAAAAAGGACCTTTAAACCAGACTTTCAGGTCTGAGATTTAATTCAACTTTGGGTCAAATCTTGTGCATAGATCACAAAGAATTATGCTCCTATATCAACAATATTTCTGTCTTATTAAATTTTCAAAAAGGGTAAAATTCTGTTTTCATTGAAGTCACAGGAATGTTTTCCAATCGCTTCAGAGCTGAAGTTTTACCCAAAGTGAATCAGAGAATCACCTGCTCATTACAAAAATCAAGTCTTTTAGAAAAATTATGCTTATTACAGGAATTTGTGATATGCTGATGAAATGGAGCAAGATGGATAGCACCTGATAAATGCAAAAATAACCTTAGTATCCTTCCATCAAAGAAATTCAGAGTCCAGGTGTAAAATGCATTCAGTGTGCCTATCCCAAGTAAGAATGTTCCCAGAGCCGCGTGCCTCACATCTTACTACAGCCTTCATTTCAGCATGTGCAACATGTGTCTAGGTTTAATCCCACAGTTCCTTATCCTGAGGCAAACAGGATTCTTTCCCAGTCAATTATGTTAATTGCAAAAGAACTTGTCTGTCCCTAGGGAAACTGTGGGAAGTTCACTGCATCACCACGCCAGTGAATCTGGCCACACCATCAATGCCGCTGCAAAACCGCAGGGGAAGATGGAGAAAAGGAGGTTTTTGGCTCCAGGTTTAACTCACGCTGTCTGCTGTAGGAGCACTGCTTTGAGGAGGATGGTAAAGGTTGTCTGAATAGATGGTGTCCCTGGACACAAACAGTTTTTAAATGGTTTCTGTGATTTTTTTTCCAGGGTACAATGCAGGCACAGTCTCCCCTCAGTTTTTGCAAATGCCCCCTTGGGCATCAGCAAATGTCCCCACTGCCAACTTCCTTTTGTATTTGGTCTTTCCAAAAAAATGTTAGGCATGTGCAGGACATCAGATATATTGTGACAAGAAAAACAGTCATACAAAGTATACCTTGGACATTCAGGTTTATTCAGTGAAAGAAATGCAGTACTAGCACATGCAAGGAGCCCTGTTTAGGAATATATGAAGACACAGGATTGAAAGCTATGTCTGCTAATGAGAAGCTTGGGGACTGCACTCTATCCAGCCCACAAAGAGGGGCTTAAGGAATAACTTAATCCCACTGTGACTGTCTAAGTATGGGAAACAAACATTTGGTAGAGGACTGTCCACTTCAGCAGATACAAGTCTAGTAAGTTCTAGTGGCTAGCTAAATGTAGATTCCTTTCAAGGCATGACATAAAGGGAGAAATAAATCAGTCAAAGGAAAGGAATGGAAGACCTTTGGCTCTTCCCAAAAGCTGAAAAATCACAAGGCAGAGCAAACCCCACTAAAACATACTAAGCATCGTTTGGATCATCCATCACTGAAAGTGTTCATGCCAAGATTGGATGTTTCTTTCTAGATCAGCCAAATTAAAAGTCTTATGGCTTGCAGGGGACTCTTCTCTGGTCATAGTGCTCCCTCTGGGCTTTCTAATTAGTAATCTAATTTTCAATCATGGAACGGGACTACTATGTACTCTTCTTGGTTCTATCCTTGGAAGTGTCATGCGGCACAGGATGTTGTAAATAAAAGCACATAGCACTTATTTTTAAAGATGACTGGGACAAGATAGGGAGGAAAGGCTATTTGTAGGTGGTTTAAATGAATGTACTACATTTAATTCACAGCATTCATCAGATGACACAGCAAGAGGCACACAACAAGGATCAAACAATTAAGATTTACTGAGAAAATCCAGTAATTCTACTTGTATGGAATGAGTAAAGATGGCCTGCTCCTCAGCCAGCCACTAGATTTTCATTTTCCATTCATCAGTTTCCCCCAAAAGCCTGGGAGCGAAATACATATTTATTCATGTTGGGTTTAGTGACATCATATTTAAGAACAGACCAGGTGTGTCTGTCTTGTTGACAAATTCTGGTGTGTAAAATGGGACAGAACTGAAAAATAAACATGTCTGATCATGGTCTCCATGCTCAGCATTTAACGGGCTCCAGCTTGCTTCTGATCACTTAATTCTCTATGGATTTGCCAGAATGGAGGTGGCCAGGCAGCTCTTCCACCTGCCTGACACTGCTGCACTGCTCTTAATTTCAACACACTTCACACTTGGCAGAGCAGGGGCCAGCTCTGCCAAAAGCTTAGGTAGATTTTTGTAACAAATAATAATAAATCTACCTGGCTCAAGAATGCCCTAGTGTCTCCAATTCTCCATATGATCAACAGACAAAAGATGCTCTTATCTTGCGTGTTTCTTTGAAAAGAATGTCTGTAATTAGAAAGAAGTTTAATTGACACAAAGTTAGCTCAGTGGAAAACTGCAGGAATGGTGAAATGATCAAAGTAATTTGTAAAAACAGACAAAACTAAACAATCACTCATGTTTCTTCAATGAGGCTCCAGAAAAGAAATATTAAACAACATTTTAATAGTACATTTCACAGCCTAGATAAAAATTGTATGAAAAAAAATCTAATTCCAAACCTTGGGCTACTTATCTTTTGAGTATAAATGAAAACACTCAGTACTGTTCTGAAATCAGCAGTCTCCTACTTTTTATATGATAAGCAGATCTCTGTTTATTAAATATCAAGTGGCCAATTTTCATTCCACAAGAGTTGTATGTATAATTAAGCTTTTCTGGAAGGCAACACTGCAGTGTTCTGGACAGACAGTCATTCTTTTAATCCGTTGATGTCTGTATTTCGTGAGCTTATGAGTGGGAGGTCCTTTAACATGAAAGGACTATGCACACATAAAAAGCATATTCACAGCCAGACAAACAATAAATAGCTCACTGAGCTCAGATTGTGATACTACAGCAAAGACTTGTCTAGCATGTGTGCCCGTTATTTAAAAGTTCAAAAAGTCACATACATTTTTAACAAACCAAAAACACACATCATGAGTTTATTACTGTTGATTCTTCAGAGCAATAGCTTAATGGACTGGAATAATAAGCCAAGCTGAAGTTTACGACATCCCATGTCTTTTTCTGCATGACAGATTTAAGTCCCATGTAGCTCTGTAACTAGACAACAATTCCCACACGTTAGTCACTCAGCCTGGGATACCCATAAACTACAAACTTCCTCTGCAGTAACTAAAAGAAACTAAACCCAAAAATTATGCAAATCACTCCTCAAAATACGTATCTGTGTCTCAGAAAAGGAAAATGAAAAGAATTAATCTACTATAGCTGCAATGCTACATAATTATTTTCTTTCATTTCAGTTAGCACAAGAGAAGCAGAAGCAGTCTGACTGCTCTGTGGTTAAGTCACAATGCATTTAGCACATTTCCACAGTCCTTGAAGTAGATTTAAGGCTCATGAGTTCTGTTCACATTAATTTAGAAATTCCACAGTTTTGAAAAAATTCATAATTCCTCAAAACAGAGAAGTGGAAATGTAGCTGTTTAACCACCCTAAAACCCTGTTTAAAATAAATCCAGTTCGTTATGTAAGGAGAGGAAGTAAAAATGTCAGCATCACCCCTACCACATTTCCTCCAGAGTGCTGTATGTGGGGAGCATGTCAATACGAAAATCATGCTGTGCCATCAGCTCATGGAGAGAACTGTGGTTACTTGCACTTCTGAAACCCAGGACTCAGCTCAGCCAGGGAGGGCCTGACCCCGTGCACAATGTAGGGGTGGTCCTGCTGTCCCTAGCTTCCTGGAAGCCTGACTGGTAAGAGAATTTTTTGGTTGTCAGATGGTAGGATTTGGAAAGGCCCTGGAGGGATATTCCACTATCAGGCTGCACTAAAACATTGAACAACCTCCCACTGGAAACTCAGCTGGTCACTGGGTCAGGGCTCATTTTGTCCCTCTGTCTCACAGACTTCACGTTTCTGGGATATTTGAGAAAAAACACCACAGCACAATCTTGCTGGTGGCCTCACCCTCCATGGTGCAGCTGCCTGTCTTTGTAGCCCCGAGAAGCTGACCCACTAAAGCCCACCCTATAGGCAGGTGGTTGAATTTTTCAGTGGACAAGGAAGCCTAACAAAACTCTTTCCCCTACATTTGTGAAGGCAAACAGCCATCAAAACACAGCACGTCACTGCATCCAGGCCTCGATGATGGAAGCAAATCGGGAAAAGTGGAAGCTAATTTTGGTTTCCCCCAGTGCACACCATTGTGCCCTCTCTGGAAGCACACTCACAGCTTTATAACTTCAGCACATACCCAGCTACAGCAGTACCTTCTCTGGATGACCAGAGTCACTGTGATGGAAAAGGCCAAAAAAATGTTTGGTGCCAACTCCGCAACAGGGGGAACATGCTCCTAATTGAACTAGGTACCTCTAATGAACAGGGTTACAGAGACAGCTCACCAATTTTAAACTAATATAGTTACCAGCATCCAAATCAAAGTTATTAAATCAAAACAATTGTTGAATTTTAGAAAACCATTCAGAGAAATACCCAGTGATGCCTCTGTAAAATACAGAGTTACCTGTGGCAGTAGAGGAACCTCTTTAAAACTCTGTGTTCTAACCTTCATTTCACCAGTTGAAATTACAAAAATTTTTATTTCCAAGGGACCTAATCTGTACCTGAACCTAAATGTGCCTTCTTTGTCTGCTTTATTGTTTAACTTTTAGCTGGTGACAGCCCTTGGAGCTGGACAAAGCCAGCCATAAAACTAGAGTGTCTACTTATTCTGGCAAGTCCCCACCATAACTGGCCTCCTGTGCAGATTCTTGGATGTCTCAGTCCTCTCCGACAGCCATGTCAGCCCCACAGGCTTGCAGAGGTCTGTCTGAACCAGCCCCAGCCTCCAGCAGCTCCAGGATGTTTGCCAGACAGAGAAGCTGTCTGGCAAGTCAAACTGCCAGCCTCACTGTCGTCTGGAGGCCACCACTTCACTGCTCAGTTAAAACATGGTGGATGCATGTGCTTTCTGGTTAATTGGTTTGCATGCTCCCAGCAATCAAGCATTTTCACATGCCACCTTATTTTCACACTATATAGAACATCCACCTAGAGTTTTAATTCAGCAAGTCTCCAAATTATAGCAGGTCACCTTTTCCTAGTTGCTACGAAATACAAAAGGTATCTAACAGCATCTAAAGAGTTGTAAATTACATGAGAAGTTCAATTTTAAGGTTTTATAGAAACTTGGACTGGGCTTAAATTTGAGGAAAGAGTCAATCTGCCCCCTGATTTGTAAATTGTACATTCACATGGAGGATATCGGGCGGAAGAAAGTCTCAAATATTTCATGCATTCATATTAACCAATAATACAAATATGAACACTTACGGAATTTATTTTACTTCAAAGGGGAGGAATTTAAGATACAGTTTTCAAACTGACTGTGAACAAGACTCAAAAGCACAAAACCTGACAACAAGGAAGGTGATTCAAGCTACCTGAAACACGACGGCCTCCACCAAACAGTCCTTTGCATGCAACCAAGGGTACTAGCATCAACTGAAAATTAAGTTTAAGGCCTACACTCACAGATAACACTGCTGCACCTCAGCTTTGGCACCATCAGACCAAGCGCACCAGCTGTCAATGTTTTATCTGAAAGACCATGTACATCACAGACAATTTTCAAGTTAATATCAAGTTGTGTACACATGATGTAGGGAACAGTAAGACAGTTCAAAGTTCTCATCACTTGCCCAGACAAGCCTGTATTTAAAGGCTGCATGAATAAATCTGATGCTGATCTAAGTACTGTGGTTCGCTGCTTCTAAAATGAAATCTCCATCCTGATGTGATCTGATCACAGTATTGTTTAACCAGTCATGCTGGATTCACTCCAAAGTTTCAGGCAGTCTGTTCAAAATTACCCAAGACAACGCTTGCTATAATCACATCCGGTTTAGCCTACACATGTCTTACCAACTTGATTAAAAGAATGAAAACAAAACCCCAGCAAAAACTAAAGCCACAGGTAGACCTCACCTTCAAAATACTGAGCCAGATTCTCCCCTCTCATCGTTCTTGTGCTACACAGCAAAAGTCACTGCTGAGTGTTGCTCATTGTAATAAGGATGGATCTTAAGTCAGGACTTCACTTTAAACGGTCTGTAAGTGATAAGCAATGCCCATTTAGTATCTATCTGGTCTGCTGAACAGAAAAACTCAAAACACTAACAAAACCAGCTCATTTCATTTGAGGGCTAAAGACATCCCAGGCCCCATTTGCAAAAAAAAGTAGTATTAGATTGCACATCAAAACATGAAAACAAATAAATCACTTCTGGCACGCTCCATGTTTTGGGATTGGCAGAAACCAATTTATCAAAGGGTATACAGGATTTCTCCTTGGTATTCCCAATTAACTACAAAAAATAACACCATGCAAATTAAAATAACAGAAAACTTTGCAGAAGATATTTTGGTTTATTGTGCAGAGTCCTGACTTGCTTTAATTTGGCTGCCATGAACCTGAACTTCTTGTTACCTTCTGGCTTATACCCTGAAAATATGTCCCACTGGTGATCTTAAATCCCTCATAGACAGAGTTCAATCATTTCTATTTTGCTCGGAACCCATGCAAAGAAGAAATTGAAACAAATAAGACATATCAGTTAATAAGAAAAGAAAAAGGAGAAAGGATGCTATGTACCATGATTAGTGAGAAATCACTTCAGGGACAGAGTTCCTATGAGAAACTATTGACATTCCAGATGTTTCCATTCAAAATTATAAAACTGTGATGACATGCAGTTCTCAAACATCACATGCACACCTAGCCAGCCTTGGGAAATTCACTGAAAACCAGTAAACCTTACTTTTTTAAAGAATATCATATACAAAGCTTTATGTGCCTTTGTCTATGTGTGTATACATACACAATGTCTGTACACAACACATATATACACACCTACACAGACACACATATTCAACAGATATACTCTTAAAACTGTGCAAACTTACAGCATCCCTGAAGCTAGCGCAAATCAGCCAGGCTTAACCGCTCTCTCCAAGTCTTTGTACACACAGCCATCAGTGCTTAGGTGCTCTCAGAGAAACAGTTTACAGAAGGAGTCTGCTAAGCTGGATCAGATCACTTTGCACAAAAGCAGACTGATAAGTGAAATTGAGGTTCTCTCTGAAGTTGCCAGTATGCTCCGCTTTGCCGATGTCATTCCTAATGCTCCGTTACTGTGGTTTCAAACAGCCTAAAAAGCAAACCTCAGTGGGCAGCTTTCCCTCTAGATTGCGGACCCGCACAACTCTTACCAAGGCTCAAGGAATGTCTGAAGAGGTTGAGAGACACCAGAGGTGTCTGCTCCCATGCTCACAAATAAAGATTGCTGGAGTATTTCTCTGTTCCCGTGCTGCATGTGAACTGTCACATCAGCCATCTGATCCGGATATTAAACCTCAACATACTACTGCCTGGAAACAAGTACATGGAAGTGATCCATAACACAAGAATAAGCCAGAAAAAATGAGCCAGAAATTGGGGTTTGGTCTAGCTTCCAGAATGTGTAATCCCCTCTTACGCTTGTGCATATGAAGAACTTCTCTTCATCATTCTGAAAACACTTAAAGGAAGTTACAAATCATCTAGCAAACATCTTTAAAACTCACACAAGATTTCTGAACCTAATACAATTGATGACTCACAATTTGTAGCCTTGGTAAGTGAAACTGCTGACATCAAAATCATTGCCAATGGTGAGCTCGCATGATAATTATGCCCACTTACTGTCAGTTAGCCAACTGCCTCCCAAAAATAGACCCAGAGGTATGAGGTCTAATGAGAAGTGTCTGAATTACCAGAGTTCCCACATTTATAAAAGAAAAGTTATAAGAACTCAGCAGAAGGTTTCCATTCCACTACAAGCATTCTAGTAAATATTCTCTGCAGCATTCAGAGTACTAAAACTCCAGTTTAATGACTGGGTCTGTGAAAAACCTCCTACCTGGCAGTTTTGTCCTTTGCTCAGAGTAAAATATTTACAACTAATTCTTTAGTTTTTATGAAAAGATGTTTTAGATCCCCAGCAACGAAAGCACAAAGGATCACAACCATCAGACAATTGTAAAATGAAGATTAAGCTATAAACTGTGTTGAGAGTTTTTTCAAGTACCATCCAGCGTAAGCTTCAACTGGTAATGAACAATTAGCATGCATTTGTAAAAACATTTGAAATTCAGGGCTGGTCAGATTACACATAACCATTTATTACAAAAACACATTTACCACACCTGTGCAGTACTGGTTTACTTCCTACTTTATCAGAAAGCACCTTGAGAAAGCACAGAATTGTATGCAAAATCAGAGCCTCTATCTATATGCATCCGGGAGGTCAACAAAAGCACAAATTAACTCCTTCAGCAAGCACCTCATCTTCTATCTATGTTTTGGAGCCCTCTGTATTAAAAATGCCAAATTTAATCTCCCTAATTTTCTTACATCCCAGGGCTCCTGTTTCCAGAAGTCCACATCCCTTCTGCCACTGCCTTTCTGACTTGAGCAATAATTAACATGAGCTCACAACGACTGGGTATTAGCTGTCATTTTTGCTGCTTTTTGTAGCATCTCAGGATGCTCCAGGATGAGCAACAGACTGGGACACCTCATCAAGGAGACTAGCTTCAACTTTGTACTCTAGATGAGATTTTGCTGTCTAAGTGGGACCAAGGCCGTCTAACTCAGAGCTTTGGTCCCTCTCTTTGTGGTCTCCTTGTTCCACGTCTGGGTTCCCGCACTCCTGATGCTACCACACTCCACATCTCATATTCCCACCATGCTTACTTCTCTGAACTTCTCCCACCTTCCTGTCAATTCTCCCATCATGCCTCCCATGAAGCAGAAGTAGGGTACAGTGAAAGGACTTTCAAACATCACCCAGAAGCAAGGCATAGCACAGGGGACAACAGAGGCATGAAAACCTGGCAAGTGCCTGGCACAAAGTCTGGCTTCATACAGGAGAATCAATGCTTCACTCTTCCACATGGGCATGACTTCTTTCTCTGCCACTCAAGACACACCAGAAAACAAACTACCTACAGAGTATCAACCCAGAGACCTGAAACATAGAGTTCTTTTCTGCAACAGGATCCAACCCACTTCTCTGGAATTGTTCTGTGATGCACCACAGACTCTTAAAAGTGAGACAACAGCCAGCTTGGGTGACAGTTGAAATGTAGGGAGCACGCTTCCAGCTAGGCTTTGTGCTGCACTACTTACATTCTCCAAGAGCCTTTGACTATTAATGGCCATGTTTTACTCCACTCCCAGGAGTCTCTCAGCACCAGCAGCACAGCCAAACTGCTCGTGCTATAGGAAGAGGGCTTCTGTTGTCACAAACATGGGATTCTTTCCACCCATTTAATGTCTCCTACAAAGGCTCCTGGAGTTGTCAGGCCCTATAGATCAATATAGGTTTACATTTATTGGAGGTTCTCCCTCCCTGCAATCCGTCGCACATTTACATGCAAAAGGTGACACATGAGTATAATCACATCAGGCATTTTAAGATGAGAAGAATCTCAGATTTCTCCCGACGAGTAATACCATAGCCACACCTCTTCACTTTACTGCAGTGTTGATGAAACTGATGTAAGAAAGCCGAAGTATATTCAGTGTGCCCTGCTCACCAACCTACCTGCATATGCCTTTACTAAATGCTGGTAATGCTGATGTCCATACACAAATCCATTACTGACTCATGTCATGTTTAGATTTTGTTTCACGTGTTGATGGAAACTGAACATCCTTGTACAACAGCAACTGAAAGTCTAAGGAAGTGGTCTAGGGGCTATGCAGTGTGTTTCCCCAACAAACCATGAAAATTATGAAACAGAGCAGTAAAAGCCAATAGTCAGCACTACAGCCTTCAAGAGTCCCCTTTCAGAAATACAGCTCCTATTTAAGCAGAAACATCCAGCAAACCATCCAGAACTCATCCTGCAGACACCCGTATGCACATTTTATACAAAAACAGTAGATGTAGTATGGGAAGAGCAAAACTCTCCATTTCCTAAAGGTACTTGTTACAGCAGCCACTCTGCAAAATATAGCAAAGTTTTTCAGGCACTCCAAACCTCAGTAAGCCATTTGATTTAATGTTTCCTTAGAGATCACTGCTCTCTACAGCATAAGATACAACCAGCTGTGAAAAAAATTGTCATAAAGTGCTAAAACTTAGTCAAGTCACAGAAAGTAGTATTCGCACTACCCCGAAATGAACATTTTTACATACCAAAATGAACCACTTTTGTACCAACTGTTCCCACAGAAAGGGAACACTCACTCTGATTTCCCCAAATGGAAAAAAAAGAAGCAAAGACATTTTTAGATCGTACAAGAATACAAAGAACTGATATAACCAATAAGGAAGTGTGGCTTGTGTGTAAGACTATTAATCTATCTTGACTGAACAATACATATTTTTTACTTCACTCTTCTGCCTCAACTTTTTATTTGCTGTTATAAGTGCTACTGGCAGTATCTTGGCACAAGCATTTCACTAAACAGTATGTATTGTAATAGCAAAAGCTCTTAGTCCCTCAGATTTTGCAGAATTTTATTTCAGGTCTATTTGACTGAAAGCTTTCAGTTCCAGGTTCATGTTGGAAAAACAACTATTTACAGAACAACAAACATTTCCTCTGCAGAAAGTACCAACACAGTCAAATGAGGTATTTTAAAATTCTGATAAAATCCCACAAGCTTCTGCCAATCACGTAATATGAAGGCAAATAATAACTGAGACAAAGAGTACCACTTCTGGAAGTCACGAGGTATGTTCAATCCAAAGTATGGCTGGTTGAGTTAGGCACATAAGGAGTCTTAGCACAGAGACAAAAGCACCATGGTCAGGTTGAAAGACTGGTGCTGGAGACTGCTTAATAATTGGAAATAGAAAGTAGTTTTGCTACAAGTAAGCATTTAGGAGAAGCACATTCAGCACAGGGAAAGAAACATGAACTGTAATTTGGACACAGAGCAACAAAGTGTTAGTAGCAAAAGTTGATTAAACTTTCTAGCCATGGAATGATTATTTGTTATCTTCTGCTGGTGGTGTAAAAGCCACCAGAGGACACAAAAAGCTTTACGCAAAGTAAGCTGAAGTGGGTTCCACATGGAGAGAAAAAACAAGTCCTGTGACTGAAATGCAAAGGTTAGGCTGAAGGAAGAACAGTGTCATATCTTTTTATCTTGATGGAAACCTAAGTGCAGAAGATGCATCTTCTCATTACTCCCTTCACAGGAGACAACTCAGAGTACATGGGAACCCCATCTCTTGGTGCGAAGGCAATTGTGGCAGAGATGAAGATCAACAAAACAAGTGTCATACCATGGTAGCAAGATCTGTCAAGTTGTCAGAAGTGGACAGAAGAGCAGGTGAAAATCCAAGACAATTTTGCAAACATCAAGTCATGGTTGCTCAGCATTGACAGCATCAAAATAACCCTGGAAAGCAGGGTATTTTAACAACCACAACCACCCAGCTGTAGACTACTCCTGGAAGAAATGTAGATGGCTCAATCTTGCAGGGCTCTGCTTTAGCCCTGACGAGAGTGGTGCCCAGGAAGGCCAGATTGACATCTAGATGAGTCCCCAGGGCAGCTTTATGAGCCTGGGAAGTCTCAGTCAATCACAGCACTCCACAAAGGCAAGAAGACAGACATCCTGCTGGAGATGTTTTAGTCAGTTTTCCCCAGGGTAAGGCTGCACTGGAAATGGAGGAGGGATTGAGGACAGAGGCTACGATTATGAAGTGGATGGGGAGATCTTCCCTCACTGATGTGAAAAATAAAAAAGTCAATCAGCAGCAGATCACACATTAGAAGTCTTCACATGGAAAAAGACACAAAGGACTTACTCGTTCTAGTAAATATTCAGAAATATGGTGTGTACATTTTCTTTTTCCAAAATCAGTTCACAGCTGTGTCATCTTTTGTACCAGTTTTGTCAGGGCTACTAAATTAGCTTTTTTATTTACTCTGACATGTCTTTTTAGGGAAAATTTAAAACTGTGCCACGAAATAAGTGTGTTAAATCTTCTTAGACATGAAGGCATCTTAAACAACTGTGTCGCTGTGCCTTTGATCATTTAAGGGTGTAAGTTTGGCACATGCTGTTGAGAGAAGTCATACTCCCTATTAGTTCAGCAGATACAGCGTACAAAAAAAAGACACACACTTTCAGGCTTACCAATCCTGTCTGCCTTTATCAAGTCTGAAATAGAAGCTGTAATTGGCAAACTTGGTACTAATTGAGAGCAACTGCTCTGACTGCAACTTGATTATGTTAATCAAGTAATAGTTTGGAAAAAAAAAGATAATAGCTGACAGTAATTATCTTTCTCTTCTGCAAGACTAATGTATGCATCATCTTCCTCTTTGCTAACACCCTTTTACTACACAGGCATCCACTACCTTTTCTTCCAAATTGTCTGACTGAAATACAGCTGTGCTTCCTTAAGCAGGATGTTACACAGGCAATGTTCAGGTTTGGCATTAACTTTGCTAGCATTCTGCCTGTAACAAACACAACCAAGTTCTTCAAGGCAGCCTGGGGATTTCAGGCATACTTTCCACAGCAAGAGCTGAATGAATCCTGTAAACAGCATGGAGAGCCTCGATCACATTGGAATCTGAACAGGACAACACAGCCTCTCACAGAATGGCAGGGGTTGGAAGGGACCTCTGTGGGTCATTTCGTCCAACCCCCCTGCCGAAGCAGGGTCACCTACAGCAGGCTGCACAGGCCCGCGTCTAGGCAGGTCCTGAATATTTCCAGAGAGGGAGACTCCAATTTAACCACTTGTTTCACAGTAAAAAACAACATCTTTTTGCTCTCCACCTTCACCTGAATTTATTTATCCCCTTACTATTCCCAGTAGCTCTGCAAAACTAATTTCCTTCATTTGACTTTCTTGGATAAAGAGGCAATCACAACCTTCAATACTCAATATGGTTGAAGAATGCAACAAGGCAAAATCTAGTCATGATAAAAGAGTCAGTGGAAATTCTGTTATCAACTTTGAGCAGGATGAGTTGAACAAACTGTCAGATCCAGTATCCTCTTTCTTTGCTGGTGATTAATTTGTGACAGTACTATTTTAAAAGTAAATTTAGTTTTTCTATATACTTTTCCAGATTTTGTTACCCCTGCTTTATCGTGGTTCTGAAAAGGCATGCACTACCACATATTCATGTAAATATCCAGCACGTACTGGTAAATTCTGAGTTTTTTCAGACACTCAAATTTTCCATCAGTTTTAATAATCAGCATTTCTTCTGCTGACTGCATCTCAATTCTTCCTTTTGTTCCCGAGTTTAGGGATTCCACATTTTATTTCCTCTCTTTCCTTCTGTTGGGACTTGTTTTTGTGTTGACAGTTCCTGAATTTTGTAATTTTTTTTCTCACTTACCAATGTTCTCCCAAAATAAATACTTAAAACCAGAAATTCATTCAGTCAGTGTTGTCTCCTAATACCTCGATCTCAAACATGCCCTGTACAATTAAGGCAACTCAATTTAAAATTAATTTTTGAGTAAAACAAATACATATACCTAAACTGCAGCGAAACACACACCAAACCTTGCAATGCACTTTTTCAGTGAAGGACATGCTATGAAGTGTGAAGAAGTGATAAAAAGATAAGGAAGAGGTTCAAAATACCATCCCACAGGAACACACATGTCATTTCTTTATTGCAGTCCAAAATACCCCTTGTCTGTTGATTCAAAGAGCATCAATCAGTTTAGCCCATTAGTATTGTGGAAAGCTAGTAATAATTCTTTTTAAAAACCCACTAATAATGTTCATGGAGGAAAAAACTCTCAAAGTATAGATTTTCCTAGAGCTAAATCTATAATATCATAAAGCTGCAAGCAGTGATTGTAACAAAAGGTGAGGTGCCAGAAGTTTCAAGAAGAGATTGATAAAGCCTTCAAGACCCCATTAAAATCTCCCGTGGGAATAATTTGCAATCTGCTTTACTTCATGCAGACATTGGATTAAGTATCTGAGTGTAAAACTTAATCTCGGGTTTTATTTCACTATGGGTTTCCTTCCCCTCCCTCTCCCCACTTCAAGCTATTCAGCAGGCGCACTTTGCCCATACTACCAGCAGCCCCGTTACTCTGTAAGGGAGAGTGATTTAACTGATGACAGCATCACAGATTTCACACAAGCCTGTGATCCTGTTGCTAGCATCAGTCAGCACTATGCTTTCTCAAACCCAAATTTGGATTCCACAGCTTTTAATAGATGGCAAGTCCTCCTACCCCACTGTTACCTGGTGCAAAAGTGAGATGACACCCACAGGGTGCTTTATTTTCCCTTTCTTTTATTTCCATCCCTTTCACAATATCACATTTACACACTTTTTGAATGTCACTTTCACTGGCTTTAATGCTAGGCAATATCACAATTAATTTTTAGTGGTAGCGCAAAAGATTCAAATGGTATTTGTTCATGATGGCTCCAGGCATATTGTAACATAGATGTTACACAGCCTTTTTCATGGATCGTATCTTCTTATTACCATAACACCCTACTGGCTGTAAACCTGCATCCCTCAAATACATTACAACGAGTTGTCAGCTGCATTTCCAAGCAATCAAACAGTGAACTGGGCACCTCAAAAATAACAATTTAGTATTACTCATCACCTTGGGAGATGATATGCTTTGGACTCATGAAAGCTGATCAGTGTCTTCCACTTTCCTTTTTCATAAAGCAGCTTTATGTGAAGTAGACAAAACCTGTAGACTGGTGAGAGTCAATAGGATTGCTGTAACCAAAAGGCAGAACTATGATAACAGAGCTCAGAAAAAATACATGCAGAAACATGCATGCTAAATCATATTGCAACTGTAGCACTGGGGGGGAGACAAAAAAGAGAGGCAAGTACAGGGGAGAACTTCAAAGTCAAAACTGGAACTAGAAACAAAGTGTACCAACTTCTCTGTAGCTGTCTATTGTTCTGGAGTGTGACTCAGCAGAACAAAGGCTTTTGTCTTCATTTAGAAATAGAGTCCATATTGCACAGAAAGTGGCAAAAATCCACTGTCTGTAATGTGACCATAGTTCCATTCGTTTTCATGGGGACATACCAGAGAAAGTCCCCAGCTTTATAGAGACAGTAAATCATGATCCTGTTTCACATGAGCTGATGAGACCAAGATAAGATTCTAGTTTTCTTGTAAGCATGGAGAAGCAGTCAATGGAAAAACAGAAATTTGTAGAAAAAAAGATGAGATGGTCATAGCTGAGATCATTCAATTTTTTACTTGCATTTAATGAATCTGCAAATACCTGTATATATAAATTAAATTAGAAAGAACACTCTGAGAAGGACAGGGGTACATGACAAGTCTATGCTACCACTATGATCCAACACTGTGTAACAGTCACCATAAAAAAATGCCAGCTGTTTTAAGACTAACATCTATATCTGAAATATTTGTACTTCCCTTTTCATATCATATCTATCACAGGTATAAATGTTAAAGAAGGCTGACAGGGGAACGTGAACATCAAATACTTCTCAAATCATCAATTTTTTAAAAAAACTTGTTTTAAAGTACCAAGAGATACTATTAATCACTTGCATGTGATCAGAGACTGTAGTTTACAAGCATTTTTCAGTTAAACGTCATGTAGTAGAGAAAACAAGCAAGCAATATGTTCATTTAACGATAGATTTTTCTGTCCATGCACACACCACAATATCTATGTTTGGACTAGTTTCTGTCACTCTCCCTTCTCCAAGCATTCCTATAACATCAATCATCAATTTCTGGTGGAAATACAGCATTTTTCTACATACAATTACCTGCTATCATGCAAAGAAACATACTTTAAGAAGTGTATGTTTTTCTACTACAAAAAAGTTAATTTTCTTATCTTAGTAATGTTTATCCTCCTTTCAATAAATTGAAGCTCTATGTACTTCCATGTGCTTTTTTGTGTTTAGTTTTCTTAAAAATGTGAGGGTTTTTTTTGAGAAGTTCTTGCTTGATTGAAGAGTGAGTGGGAGTGTAGTACACAAGTAAACCCTGTCTATGAATGTCACAGCTATGAAAGACATTATAAATAAAACCATATGCTCTTAGAAGAAATTTTCATCTCTCCCATTTTGCTGCATGCTGAATGGAGTGCTGGGGGTAGCCCTCAATGCAGGAACAAAAGCCTGCAAACACATGTACATTAAGGTTTGCAGAGAAACTGATAAAACCAGAATAATTTCTCTAGTTGGTAGGTTAAATGCATAAGACACTTCATGCTACAAGAATTACATGATTTGGCTTCCTCTCTTATTTTCTTACTTGAAACAGTTGTGAATTGGTGTTAACTGGTAACTGTGATGGATGTCTGATGTTCTAGCTTCTGTCTGATACTTCAGTGATCTTCTGAGCTCATACCTCATGATGATGGGGAGAAAAAAAGGCATCAATCCACTGTGCTAGTAAAAATAATGGAATTTATAACAGATTTATCTAGAGCTGGTTAGAAAGTTCTGTAGTTTGACCTACCAGTTAAAAACTTTAGTGATGCACTGTGTAGCATTCCTCAGAAAAGCTATGAAACCAATCAAGAAATTTTGTCAATTCCTTGTAACATTTTGTAAAATATGCCTCTTACATGCCATGGTAATAGTTTCTTTAACTGAAACTATGTTCTTCTTTTTCCTTCCTTATTTTCTTTTAAAATACGTGCTTTGGTGACAAAGGAAGACTAATACAGAACATAGTGAACAAAGATAAACTACCCAATTTATCTCTCGTATCAGGACTTCTTTTAGTGATCTAAAACATACCAAAGGGGAAGTGCTGTAACTCCTCTCAGTGTAATATGAATCTATTTAATTTCCAGTTCTTGGCTAGTATCGGGTAATATGCAGACATATAAAGCTGACTATGTGTTACCATCATGGTGGTATTCTCCTATCCTTTTGTACCTCACCGGTTATTAAGGTTGCCCTTAACAAAAGGGGCAACAACAAAGGCAACATTTTCTAAATGTTGCAGTTCCATAACGATGGAAAAATTAACATTGGGAAAGCACATCAGCAAGGCTAAAAAGTCAGGTTATTTAAATGTGTGAGAAGGATAGTGGAAAACAGCTCAGAGAGTCTGACAACAGTCGCAGCATTACACAGTGGAAAGTGTTTCTGTAGATTAATACAAATATATTTAGCAAATTCTGTATATTTCACTAAACATTATGCTACATCTCCATGTTCTCTAACATCCATAACTAAGCTTGTTTGCAGAGCTAGAGAGCGGAAAAGCACGAGACAGGCTTTCTTGTCTCAAAACCATGTCCTAATTGAACCTTCCTATCCTACCCTCAGTGTTTATCTGTGTGGTAAGCATTAACCTCCATTTGCACAGGCTGAGATACCGATAAAGAGAAGTTAAGCTTTCCTCAAAGCTGAAAACAGCACTGGCATGCAAACTACATTCACACTATGGAGTTCGCAGGTCCATGTTCTGACAACACTTGTTGTTAGACTACTGTTCCATTAATAATAGGTGGCTTTGCTTGTTTTTTACACAACTTCCTTGCATGGTATTCAGATATGCCTAAAATATAATCACTAACAGAAAACAGGATGAAAAAAGGAATTAAAGCTACGTACATTACGCTTCACCCACAATCAGTACATTGTTTCATGTGGCTTCATCTGTATCACATGTTCTGCATGTCTTCTCTGTTTTATTGCTTTTGTTTTTATCACACACACTTTCATTTTGCATCCTGCCTCTCATCTCAGACTTTCCAAAGGATCAAAGGATTTAGACACACAACCAAGTATGCATAGCACATGTTCTGAAAGCACAGATAAATTAAGAAAGCTGTACCTGATTGAAAAACGCCTCTCTGCCATAATTTATCCAAATTCCATAAATTGGAGTGTGCATATCATGCACACAATTTTAGACATACAATCAAGTATACAACTTTAAAAACTGGTTCCCCAGTCTCTTTTTTTACTTCTAAGAATGTAAGCCAGTGCTATAAAATAGTAATGCTCAAAATGTAACAGTGGAAAAAAAGATTGGTTCCTTGATAGTTATTGACAGATCAGCTGCAACCCACCAGAGGATGAATAAAAAAAAAAAAAACAGAATAGAAAAAAAAAAATCCTTGCCATTAGTACATCAAATGCTGCATTCAAAAGCCAGACTCTGTTCCTGCTGCCACAACAAACCCTTTCTTGGAAAATTGTTTACACCTTTTTCAACTATAGACGGTGATTACCAACTCCAATAGCTAAATCTGACAAAGACAAAAAAAAAAAAAGCAGAAATACTGATCTCAAAATGCTGCCCATACTTCTCTGCCTTGCAGATCCCATTAGAAAACGCAAGTACTCTCTGAAAATTGAACGTTAAACCCCACAAACTGTTATAATACCTAGTATCTTGACATTTGACTTTACAGCAAAATACAAGTATTGCCAGTGTGACAAAAAAAAAAAAAGTAGGGAGATAACACTTACGACTAAAGGCAACATGACAGAAAAGAACAAATATTAAAAAAAAACAACTAAGTATGTATCTCATTGCCTATAAATACACATGTATCAGCAGCACACTGCCAGAAGATTTATGAGGGCTTAAAAAATACAAAGCTAAACCATTAAATCTGCTATTGGTATAAACCCCAGTTTAGGCCAGCTAGCCAATTAAAAATCCCACTTAGATTGGTTCCAAAACCCCAGGCTACCACATTTTTGAGCACCTACAAGACAGCAAAGCTAACCATTTTCCCTAACGAACTTCAGGCTGAAGCTGTTCACACGCAAATGTCAGACAACTTCTCCATGGGATTACTACGGCATTTTACCACCTCCTAAGCGTTTTTTAAAAGAAAAAGAACTGATGTGTTACATTTTTTTTCCCAAATATCTGATGGTGTTTCTACTTCCACAGCATCTGAAGCAGAAAACACAGCACTGTGACTGTTTTCATAAGAAAGGAGAGAGCTAGAAAAAACACACATACTTCTAAAGAATGAATGGGCAAAAACTTTGAGGATTCAAAGTTTAAAAAGTGCTACCTCTTTTGCCTGCTGAAATTATGACCTTTCACAGTATTTTCAGCAGTACACAAATTAAGACTAGAATGCCTTCCTGGAAGCATTTTGACAGCATCACAGATATGTAATTTATTAGTCTACCTTTATCCAACCTTACAGAGGCTAACCTTGCCAGGGTCCTGCACCACAAGCATGATACAAACAGACTTACACTGACATCTAAAGATACTATGTGATGTTTTATGAAAATGTTTGTCAAGTGCTAGCACCCTATAAAGTGCTAACAACATAGAGATGAAGAAATGTCAATTTTTATACTGAGGAGACAAATTCTCACTCTCAAACGTGAGATATTTTTAAAAGTTTAAGATTTCACACCATACCACAAAGAGATGACAACCTCCTGTAAATGCAAAGAAATATTGACATACAAAATATTAAGAGTTACCAGAAATTTGTATTTCTGAAGTTTAAGCAAGGATTTACTTGGTAAATTACATGAGCTAAAATGCAAGTATGGAAAAAGTATAGAAAAGGACACTGAGGCCCTAGGAATTTCAATTCAGCCAGTATTTAATTCATCCAACGATCCTTTGTTTCAGTAAGAATTATACAGCATTTTCTTCAGAGTAGAAAATTAAACTCTTGCTTAGACAATTCTATATTATGAAAACGACCAACCTTTTCAACTGAGTTCTGAAAGCAATTCAGCTTTCAAAACAAATTCTGAAAGCAATTCAGCTATTTGAAAATAAGTGATCATTTCAAAGTTAATTTTTTTGCCTGATTTTAAGTCATCTTTGAGCATAACATACATTACAAAATGCGAATATTTTTCGAGCTTACTTTTGCAACAAGCATGCTTTAGTTCAGAATAGACAAAAGGATTTTTGATTAATGTTCCAAAACACACTTTCTCCTGTGCTGATGAGAAAATGATATGTAAACATCCAGAAAATCTATTTCTCTTATGCTTTACAAAGTCGTACACCACTTTCTTGTTCTGCAGTCACTTCACAGTCTGCGAGACACTCAAACCACTTGCTGGCAGCACAGTTCATTTAATAAAATTTGCTGTCCTAAATTTCCACAGGCAGCTACCCTGTTCTCCCTACAGTGCAAATCCAACGAGAAGAGATCAATAAATCCTTCTTTATGCAGAGGTATACACTTACCCTCTCATACCTGTCTTTACAAAGGAGCACTCAATCAGCCACATTTCAGTCCAGCTGTATTTTTAAAGCACTACTTTTGGGAATAGACTTGGAGGCTACTGGTGCAATAGGACTGACTCTGGAAAGTTATATTTGCATGTCTCTTGTTCTTTTGAATAAATCAAGTGAAAGGATAGCTTTAATCCCTTTAAATAAGGCAATACATTCTTTACATTTTTAATAATTTGTAGCAACTGAGTCCGTTGCTATAACATTGGGTGCTTCATCAACTAAGTCAATAAAGTCAACAATCATTTCTCACCTATCCTATTCCATTTCCTAAATTAAATGAGCTTTGGGACCATGAGACTGCCTGCTTACTCTATTAGGCACCACTGGAATGCTAGAACAACTGCGCACATAGTGCTTCCTGAAACACAATCAACGCTCAGGCCCACTCTGATCGCCCTAACGGCAAATCCTGACCAGCGAGATCCAAACACAGCCACCCACCTGACAACCTGCTAATAATAATGTTTTAAATCTTCCTTACATCAAGTTTACATATGTGAGGACTTCTCATCTGGAGTGAGATAACTCATCATTTCCAAGATTAAAATTTCGATACTCAGTCAATAAAATAAGGTGCAAAAGCAAAGCCCAAAACACCTTTGGGGCAAACAGGAGATGTTTGAAGTTTACTACATTCAACTGCTATACTTATTAGTTAGTCCAGCCCCTAAAAATGATATGATTTTAAAAAATAAAAAAGTGAAGCAGTAAAGTTGTTCTGCAAGCCACATGTGAAAATGTTCTCAGCCCCTCAAAACAGCACTGGATGAAGAACCAATAGCAGATACTAAAACAGCTGCTACAGAAAACAGGAATTCACATAAATGAACTCAAGACCTAAAGATCTTTGGGAAGTCTCACATGCAACTTTTATTATAAAGCTCAGACAATATTTCTGATTTTCAAAATATTAAGGTACATGATAAATACAAGGCCTTACCCCAGGCATGCTATTTGACACAGCACACTCATTCGCACAGACCTCAACTACCACTCCTGGCCATCGGATCTTGGCACAAGAAAGGTGAGCACCCATGGTCATCTGAAAGCTCTCCGGAAACTCGCGTGTATCAGAACAGCAGAGAGGTCTTACGATTACAAGTCTTGAAACAGAGTTCATTCTGTCAAATATATCACCAACATCAACCAACTCTTCACGACAACTCATGTTACAAGATACGGGAAGTAACAGTAAACCTGAAGAAAGCAGTATTATCAGTAACTTCTGTAATACTGGGTTACAAACTCAGATTCTGTCCTGAAATGAGATGACAACTACACTAGTCCCTAAACAAAGTTTGAGGGCGCTTTTTTTTTTTTTTTTTTTTTTTTTTTTTTT
>Ga0065711_1031244_pt1 | contig 30191 bp, 15 predicted proteins | sample Hoacrofraction12_FD_59098 | JGI IMG/M metagenome (GOLD analysis project Ga0065711, IMG submission 59098) | Hoatzin crop microbial communities from Cojedes, Venezuela - Epithelial fraction 12 v2 (version 2) | ecosystem: Host-associated > Birds > Digestive system > Esophagus > Crop | place...
AAAAAAAAAAAAAAAAAAAAAAGAAGGTGAGCAAATTGTTGTCTTCTTTCCTACCAACTAAACTAAAACAAGGCAGAGGAGCCTGAGGGGAGACCTTATTACTCTCTACAACTACTTGAAAGGAGGATGTAGTGAGGCAGGTGTTGGTCTCTTCTCCCAGGTAACTAGCGATAGGACGAGAGGCAGTGGCCGCAAGTTGCGTCAGGGGAGGTTTAGATTAGATATTTGGAAAAATTTCTTTACTGAAAGAGTGGTCAGGCATTGGAACAGGCTGCCCAGGGAGGTGGTAGAGTCACCATCCCTGGAGGTGCTTAAAAAACATGTAGATGTGGCACTTTGGGATATGGTTTAGTAGGAATGGTGGTGTTGGGTGGGTGGCTGGACTCGATGATCTTAGAGGTCTGTTCTGACCTATGATCCTGTGATTGTTTTCAGAATAACCAGTTTTCTGATCTGAACATGCAACCTCTACCTCCCTCTCTAGAGGGAGGGCTAGAGACTGTCAAAGTGTCCTTCAGGCTCCAGAGCCAAAAGGAATGAGCTGTGGATTCATAGCCTCAGTACAGTTCAGTCTAATCTAATTTACTTTATGTTGACGGGGACTTTTTTAGACTTGAAGAGGGCTTTTTTTTTTTTTTTGCAACATACTTCAATACAAATCGTAGGTTAACATAAGCAATGATTGCTCAATCAGAAACAGAAAAGTAAAAAAACCACCTTTCACAAAAGAATTATGCAACCAGTTGAAAGAGAATTTGATTTTTTCACATCTCTTCCACATGGTAAGGCATTCAGTGTGCATTATGTAAACTACATTTGATAACAGATGTGCTTTAGAGTTGTGTGGCAAATAACACTGTACAATGATGAAACTTCTATGTCCATCAGAACTCTTAAAGCACTTTTATTCAACAGTGAAGGAGATTATTTTTCAAATTCAAAATTATACTTCAAGTGTTCGACGCTGGAAACTGTTCCAAACCATCAGTCCTCTCTCACCTGAACCAGTCATCAAACTAAAGTTCTGACAACACAAAGCCTGTGAGCATTACTGCAATCAACTGCCAGATCTATTTCTCAGTCATCAGCAGTGGTTTTCTGTTGGTGTTAAGAACATTAGGGCCTCACTACTAAAACCTGACCAAGTCTTTCAGCACAGCCTAAATGTCACACTTTAAACAAGCAACAAATTTATCCCTCATGTCAACAAGAACAGCACTTACGCTAAAACACGCATGTCTACGTGTTTGGGTGGGCTCAATCAATACGAAAGGACCAGGCACTGACTACAAAAGGAATGAACAGGAGAAAGCACTGAGGTTTTTCTACAATTTCTTTCTGTTTTAAGCTAACAGGGGAAAAGTTTTACAAATTAAACATAAATGTTCAAGTAGTCAGAACTGCAGGACCACCGGTGAAATCACTCTCTTCTACTCATGTAGAACCCTAGTTTGTTTCCAATGTCAAAATTTCATATGCAGTAATATTTTAAAAAGACTGTAAGTCAATCATTATATCAGTAGCACACACAGAGTACTTGAAGTATTTCTTTTTTCTTGACAACAGTCTATTTGCTCTTCCATTTCTGTCAAAACAACTTCTCTAATTCAAGAAAAAAAAATGCTATTAATTCATCCTATTATTGCTGGTTTTATTTCTTCATTCTTAGAAGTTAAGAAGAAAAAGGACCATTAGATTACAAATCCAGTCCAGTTCAACACTGTTAACGTCCCAACATCAATCACATTACAGACCATCTTTAGAAACCCTAGGGGTGACTAAACACTTTTGTTTGACATGATTAGCAAAACAAGATCTGAAGCACCATTTGCTCTAACAAACCAGCATCCAGGAGCATCCAAATCGTCTCTACAAAATAATGTGAGCAGGGACTAATTTGCTAACAGACAGCTACTAGGGATGCGCTACCAGCTGAGGAATTCTAAAATACACGCAGTCCTGCATATTCACTACGCACAGAGTATCAGTTATGACAGACCAGCTTATTTAAAAAACCCTATTTATTCCCCTACTTATTCTCAAATGCAAAACAAAGATGCCAATCGTTTTTCTTAAAAATTGAACCTGTAACAGTGCTATTTACTAGTAAAGCTAATTTGCAAAATTAGTAATGGCATGTCTTTTACAGACTTTTTATACTACTGTAAGACAGATTTCTTCAAAATACATCATTATACTTTCTTACAAAAGTATTGTTCAATTAATGGGTTGCTTTACATTCAGCCAGATGGACAGTAACAACAATGCAAGCACGGTAAAAGGAAGACAACCGAAACAAAAATCGTACTACATTTCAAACAGAATAATGTGGCTGAACATAAAGCAGTATTTTCAGAGTATATGACTATATTTTCACAGTTAAAATTCCTCATTTTCTATTACGCAAAGGCATTATATAACAAGAAACAGGGCACCTTACTGTAAGTGCAGAAATATACATCAGTGTGGTTTTTTCCACTGTCCATTTTTGGAACAAAATGGCTTATGTGAAAGTGGAAAAGAGTTCAGTTAGGACATGGATTGTAATTCAGAGGTAAGGCAATTGTAAGTATGTCAGTTCTAAAGAAAGGATACCAAGTTTTTAATTAAACATTTTAAGCTTTCTTCCATGCATCTAGTTTTCATATACTCAAAACCATTCCACTTGCTTCTTCATTTTATTTTTTTACAGGACAATAAATAGCCTACAGCTCAACAATAACAGATTTTAGCAAAAAAAACCCAGCCCAGCACAACTTTCACCTTGCAAAAAACATGCTCTGCTCCCACTGGCTTGCTGACTTATTAGTGTGCCATCTCCTAGCCAAATTGTTCTAAATTGTTCATATTTGCAATATTAAATATTGATGGTAGAAAAAAAGTCATCTTTATATATAGTGTCAAAGCACTTCCATAATTTTACTGCTCATTCAGAACGATTTCTGCAACTTTTACATGTTTATTTTTTTTTAAAGCATTTAAGGACAAACCTCGAAGAGCAACCCATATGACACAGGTAGATGGGAAGAAAAGCAAAACCCCACCTTCCCTACACTGTGTAAACTACGACAGAAGAGTGTGGCTGGGTTAACTTTTTTGTTTTGTTCAACCCTTAGGAATGTCTGATGCTTTACATTTTCCAGGATTTCAGTAATCCATATGGTAGCCAGCATTTGCTACTAATAGGAAGGGAAGCTACAAGGTCACAACATACCAGTAGTTTTCAAATTTTTACTCTGACATTCAAGTTTTTACCATGCTTATTCTTTGAAGACAACTGGACTAAACTAATGCCTTGATGTTGGCAAGGTCAAGGTAGACCATCACTGTCCCAAACAATAAACCCAATTTTATGGTACTAGATCAAACTGGCACTGCCACACCAAGGCATCACTGGTGGCTGGGTACAGAAATAACACTTCTAGACCAAACAATTCTGAAACCGCCCTTCTGGTGGGTTCTGTTTGTTTGTCTTACTAAAGAGGATCAGCCATCATCTGTCCTCCTGCAGCCGGCACAGCACTGACATCAGGTGTAAAACCAACAGCCACCATGTTGTCAACTTCAGCTGTAATGGCAACCGTGCTCACTCAAAGCCATTTTTGCAGTTTAGCCATTAATTCATCAATGGCAGCATCAGGCACGAAGTAACAGTGCAATTTTGACCTGTGCTCATATTGGTTTAGCTTGCAGTAACAGATAAATTGATTTCTGAAGTTTGCTACTCAGATCAAACTGATCTAAATGACTGCAACATTAATTGTTCAAGCACTGCATTAGGCTGATTTAATGATGTGCAAAAACTAGCAGGTCCTTTCTTACATGTGCAAGATCTAAGATCTTCATACCTTTAGATAAACAGATTAATTAATTTATATTAATAGATTAATTTATTTGGATTGAATACAGCTAGACGAGTTTCACTGGTTAACATTAACCAGCTCATCCGCATCCTCATAAAAAAGAGCGTAATTAACAGCTAAGACTTTTTCCTTATTTGCTGTTCACAGTTTTACACCTGCTTCTTACTGGGAGAAATCTTTATCACTGAAGCGGTATAAAACTTCCACGAGGTCTGTCAGTCGCTTAGCCCAGCGCCTCTGACAAAGCGAGAGAGACCCACGCAGCCAACCTGCGCATGGATGAAGCAGCTGCGCGACGTCACCAACGCATCAGGGCAGCGCTGAACAACACAGAAACACGGCAGGGAAGGAGACACAAAGTAAGAGAAACGAAGAGGGGGCTGGGGCGGAGGGGAAGGATGACTGACAACTCGGACTAACGAACAGAGTTAATAAATAAGAGACAACCCTTTATTCTGGATGTCTCCTCCAAACAAGTTGTGAGGAGAAAAACAGTACTAACCAGGAGAAAGAAATTTCAAACGGAGGCACAGAAGGCTTTGCCATATTGAAACCAAACACCAAGAAAAAAAAGCCACTGCAATAAAATGGGCCATTACCAAAGAAATACAGGCTACTGAAGCTACTCTGCCAGACAGAAAACCAAGAGGCTGCAGGAACAATTACCAGTGAGACAGCACACACGGCGTGACCATCAGTGACTAAACCCTATGCCTAGAGCAAAAAAGAACTGACGGATGACACCTAGGATACGGTGCTTTACCCAAGCAAACAAAGAAAACTCACCTAAAGGATGTGCAGACATCAAAGCGACAGTGAGGAGTGAATAAAAGCAGAAATTCAGGAAGCTGATAAAAGCACAAGGGGGAAGGGAAAAAGGAAGGGGGCTGACTGCAGAGGGAAGTCAGTCTAATTAGGACTCTGAAACCTGTAAAATATGCTTCCTGTGAGATCACTCCTTTTAACATATGCAGCTATCTATATGAAATCTCTCTCTTGCCCCCTCCCCCCACCTTCTTGTTTTTCCAGCGCATGGATGCCACACAAGTCTTCAACATCTCCTGCCACATGTTGGGACAGCAAGCACTGGTTTGTGCCTGTGCTGCCATACAGTATAAAAAGAGGAATTAATTCCCCTGACATCTGTATCAATCAACTTCTGCCATTTGTATGGGCTTTAAAAACATTCAGCTTAAGGCCAACTAAAAGTACAGAACACTTAATTTATAATCTTTTTCTTATCTCCTGAATATGTATAAGGCCCTACTAATTTCATTTTTAATTTCATTCTTTAGAATATTTTAGCTATAAATAGTCACTAGTGCTTTAAACCTCACAAAATGCACACATATTTCCTACATAGTGTAAACATGCATTTGATTTCTGAAAAGTTATATTTCTTAGCTATTACTCTGTTTCTCTAAATAGCACGTCTCTGCACTAGGTGTCATTAGCAATGAAAATCACATGCTATACCTTTACAACAGGTATAGCCACCCGTACCTATAACAATTCAAAGAGCCCCTACAGAACTGCACAGTGATTCTGAAAAAGAAAGTAGAACTGCTGATTATCAAGGCATGAAGATAAATCGTAAGCAGAGGTGTACTGATCCTGCTCAGTGGCCAATTTTTTCTCACTTGCATAATGTGCCTCTCAAAAGCTGAATATCCAATAATTTTTGAGGAGGATATCATTAGAACACAATATGGCCTTTATTAAATATGAAGTATTTGTTTACAACACATTCTGCATGACAGTGGGAAATCATTGCCTTCAGGCCAGCATTACATCTGCCCTATTTCTTTCTCTTTCTTCCCATGATCATACATCTGCTTTGTCAGCCCCAACAGCATCCAGTTTCCAGGGGCAAAAAGATTTATTGCCTCCTTTTTAGAGCAACCAACAGTATTTTTATCTGATACTAACAGAGAAATAAAACTATGAATTTTAAGATTTAAGCTTTCAACAGAGATTGAGGCAGAATATTTCGTATCTCTTAGCTGCTGCTGTAGACTCCAACAGATGACACCACATTTGATTTCACCGGCTTCATACAGGGAAAATTTCATTCATTAGTCATGAAGACCAGAACATGTTTTTTAAATAAAAGATTAAATTTGATGGAAGTGGGTTACAAACACTATTATGGGATCTAAACATTTGATGCTCAGACTTTGCAGTGCCTTTTAAAACACAAATGAGACAAGCAAGACGGGATAGTGAAGGACAGTCAAAGAACAAACTCCTCGCAAGACTGAACACTGGAACGATCTGATCTGTCCCGGGGCTTGCCTAAGGACAGACCTGTGGAACACGAAGAACATCAAGACAATGAGGTCTTCCACGACAAACACACCACGGACAGCATCTGGTACGTGCATCACCCTCAATATCAGTTCCTGAATATACTAGAAATTATGAAGGAGGCTTGAGGTGGGTATTCCTGTTCTATTGGCATAAGTATTTTCCGTCCGGGACTGAATGAATGATATGCCAAGAGGTGTTCAGCAAGTGTTGAACTTCAACCTATTGTTATTCTCTTACAAACTATCAGATCTGTTTATAATAGTGACTATCCAAAGCTAATGAGAACTGAACCATGCATAAGGAATCAAAGTAACATCATTATTATCATTTCATGCTCTATAAAACTGTAGATGTTTGGTACAAAGCCTCCTACTTTGAAATGCTTGCTGATATTATTCCTTCTAAACTATTTTTCATTCGTGTCTTATTAAACAAGTTCTCTTGACAATACATGTGTTTATACATGCAGCAAATACAGTATCAACACCACACAGTGGCTGCATCACACAGAGATGAATCTAACCGTACAGTGCTGAAATCCTGGTCCAGAAGGAAGAAAAATAGCACTAAGACTTGTTAACGCATCAAAACTATGTTTTCAGAATAAAATTGGCAAATTTGCTGCATTGTTCAAGAAAGCAGTAAGTTCTTCACAACAAACCATAAAATATATACAAGATTATAGATTTTCATGAAGCATTAATTAGTTCCTTCTTTCACTCAAAAATCCAAACTATCAGGTTCCCTGTAAAATGCTAGTTTGTCTATATATATTAAAAACAGGGGATTTTTTACAAGATTAATCTGCATTAAGTAAAATATATGTGCATACATATTTCATTCATTTATTTTTACGAATTTTCTACGTTAAAATATCTATACAGATGAAAACCCCTAAGTCAATTATAATAAAGATAGATGTGTAAGTGCACATTTAAGTACAAATGCACTGTAGTCAATGTATTACAAACAATTTCATATATGAACACCATAATATTAGAGGGCTAGAATTAACTGCATTTTGCTAAAGAAGTCTGCAAGGTAGCTGTTTCCACTTACCATTCAAAATAGGTCAGAAATTATATACTTGCATACTGCTATTATATGCCTTTTTTTAAAATGAAGACCATAATCATATCAGCACCTATCAAAAACTGATGGCCTGCTTTTTCTAACACTAGTTTAGTGCTTTCTAAATAGTGAATTGAATGATGATACTCAGCCTAGGAGAAAAAAAAAATATCAGAAAAAAGCCAGAGAGAGATTGCATTTTATAAGCATGCATGTATAGTAATGTATTTAGAAATTAAAACAAGTAATGCTATTTTTAAACCCACAGGTGAAATGAAGAACATGTATTTACAGTCAACCAGCCTATAATACCATAGGTCCCATCTAATAATTCTCTATGTGGAAATACCTCTCATGATCAGATCAAGAGATAGCGAGTTCTGGTCACGTTTGAAGTGAGAAGGCATTTCACATTTAATCTTGTTTTAAACATTCTTCAGAAGTCCCAGGTAGTTGAAAAGATTTTGCCCTTCACCTTTATTCACCTATAGGAGTAGATTTGACAGATTTGAGAGAAAGGCAGCAGTCAACCAGTCAAATCAGCAGTACTGGAAGCATAATACACATCCACTGTGTCACTGAGGTTATATAAACTGATACAGCACATTAACACCACTCCTTCCCTGCCTCCTAGAACACAAGCTACTCAACTATTCAGTCATTGCAAATGGTATCTTTGTTTCAATGCTATGACAAAGAGACAAAAAAAAAAAAAAAGACCAGAATTAACTGTCAGAGCCCAGAAACTGAGCCACCTTCGCATTCAAGAAGAGATCTGGAGGTCAGAGCTGAGGCGTATCAAATAAGGCAGCAACCAGATGTGCCATTCGCACTTTCGCTGCCCCTGCCGTGCTCATCCTGAGGTTGAATGCAAAACTCAGATTTCTCAGATCCCTCCAAGATTTTTCTGTAGAGATGAGATCTCTACAGAAGGTGATCTCTACAGAGATGAGACTGATCTCTACAGAGATGAGACTGAAGTCCCACAGTAAATAACTTTGGAGATGTTACATATACTGGATTGCACCCAGCCAAGATGTAACAGTAAAAAAGAACAATACGAAGTAGCTGAACTATGAAATATGAAAGAGCTATGTTCAGAAGTCGTCATGAACACCACTTTTGTAGGTACACGCACTTTTTGACTTGGAGAATTTAACAACGTCTGTATGAACTTGAAGCCTCCTGAAGTGTAAGTCTCCTGAGAGAAACAAAACACTTGTCTGATATAGTCTTAAATAAGGCACAGCGCAAAGAATTCTTAAAATAGCAGCTTGCAAAGCGCATTATATTGTCAGAGCAAATCTGTCTCCATCCCGTTAGAGATGCTAGCTCAGTGATCTGCATATAACTCCACCCATCTTTTAAGGCAAAAACTGTCCTAGTACCACCGCTTGTGGGCTTTAATGCAAAGTTCTGGCAATCATCCAAGCCTCTGGAAGGGAGGGCACGCAGCTTTTTAAATTTTCTTTTTAGGTCATGACATAAGAGATCACACTGATGTCCACTAACGCTCCATTTACAAACACAGAGGGAAGTCAGCAGCTTGTACTCAGAGAAAAAAGGAAGGCACTTCTAAAATCAATGCTACATTGTACAGAAACTTCATGTTTATGTAGGTTATCTAACATTTTCCATAGAGCTTAGTAAAACATAAAACAGAAAATATCACGTACTACATGGAACTGAAAACCAAGGGTAAACCAGCATATTTTTGTCCTAGCAGAGTTGTTTTTAAATAGAAATATTAATTTTTATCAAGGAAATTAACAAATCAAACATATTTTCATTATTTTTATCAAATTTTATCCTGGTCTCTATGCTCAATATACAAAAAGGCATGTTCATCACAGAAGTGACCAGACTGAGTTAGAGGTCAGAGCATTTTAAAGTTACTAAGTGATATTCGGAGCTTTTGTCATCCGTGAAGGAATCCAAATTGGGTTTGGGACTTGAGATGTGGTTAAGTCTTCTGGCAATGATAAAAGAAAAAAAGCTTCCCCCACATTTTTCTCAGACTTATCCTTTTGAACAAAGTGAATGGTTATACACAATCTTTTGGCTTTATCCCGAACTCTTTGCACCGGCCAGATGCCATATTGCCTTCTATATCAAAATAGCAACTAAGAATGATGGGTAAGGACGTCACTGGAGCAGGGATCCAATTAATGGAATATGGCAAAAGTGCCATTTATATAAGAAAGTTTCAGGTTAGTCATCCAAGGCTAAATTTATACCACAGAGCTATTAATTCTCACCCTCTGCAGATAGCAGAGCAGCAGTTTCCAAGAAACTCACAAAACCAACAGCTTCTGAGAGACACTTCTCTGCCCAACAGATCTCAGTAGAATTTGCTCAAATGCTCCTAGGTTCCTCCTCCTTAGTAATCTGATGACTAGGCTAAGTCAGAAAACAACTGATGCTAGACAAAATAGAAGATTGAACAGTATCACAACATGGGCAGACAGTATTTTCAGTGCTTACAGGATTTAAGAAAGCCTCTTTGCTGAATTAATACTAGGACAGTTTAACACAATTACCAATTAGCTAGAGGCATACTAATTACTACAAAACAAACCCCCCAAACCACCCCACTCCAAGACACACTGGCCTTTCAGGATTTTTTTCTCTTTTTCTTAATGCCAATTCCTTCAGCACATTTACATGTAGTGGTCTCCTCGCTCTCACTCCATCAAGAAAGCCAAACTCTCCTAGCATCTTGTGAAGTAAGCTCTCTTCTAGTAACTCTATCGTTTCTCTAACACCTCTTCTCATTTGCAGCTGACCGCTGGAAATCTCATGATTGATCCATCCCTGGATGTTATTTACCCTGCTCACAGCTGAATCAATCTCAGTAGTTCATTTCTCAAGTGTGACTTTATGACAGATTGTTTTCCTCCTAAATCATTTTCACTCAATATCCTGTCACTTGCAGAACTTTTTGGATTGCTATTAACTACCAGAGGACAAAAATCTGTAAAATTATTATTTTCTGCATATTTTACTGCTGTTAGAGTCACCCGATCTCAACACTTAACCTTCATGCTTGTGTGGCTGCTGGAATAAAACACAGAATGTCCAAGTTAAAGCTGAATTAGCGCTAGTCAGTACTTCTCAAAGGCTAATACTACAGAATCATATATGTATAATGTGTATCTTACTTAAGCATAAGAATCATACTTAAAGAAGGCTTTGCTTACAGAAGCATACTGGACTAATTTAATTCAAAAAGCAGCAGTATACATGTTAAAATTGCCACAGTACTCACAATGTCAGTTCAAAAAGCATCTATTTTTAAAGTATCTTGAAATGAAAATGTCGTCTTCTTATCTCCTCAGTTGAAATCCTGAACTTTCAAGGACTGCAAAGAGGACTATACAGTAAGAATACTGGCTTTTCTGAAATCCATTCATGATGTTTTAATAATGCATTAAAAATCCCTTTAGACATTGTCTTGCATTTTACAACTTTCCTTCTAAAATAATTGGATTTCTTTTGTCTCAGAAATCCTCAAAGTTTCCAAATTTCTATGAGATATGACTTAAAATACATTCTTTCTTTGGTCTCTGTTAGATAAAACCTTTTGTTTTCTCTTTTGTTGCAGAGTTAGCCCACAATCATATACCAAATTCATTTTCACTTCATGAATTTTAACACAATTGGACTAAATAATCACTAATATGCAAGAGAAGTCTTCAGTGGTAGAAAAGCACCCTGAATTCTATGTAGGGACAGAGCAAGAGAGGGAGAGAGAAGTACCTCTGCCAGACTTCTTCCTGTCCTGTAACTAGCAGAAGTTTTCATACCAGTTATGGTTCCCCAAATGTGCTGAAAATCACAGAATCATAGAATGGCAGGGCTTGGAAGGGACCTCCGGGGATCATCTAGTCCAACCCTCCTGCTGAAGCAGAGTCACCTAGAGCAGGCTGCACAGGACTGCATCCAGGCAGGTTTTGACCATCTCCAGAGAAGCAGACTCCAAAACCTCTCTGGGCAGCCTGTTTCAGTGCTCCGTCACCCTCAGAGTGAAGTTCTTCCTTGTGTTCAGAGAATGAAGGACTTGGCTTTCTGTTCTGTCAGCCCTCCTACAGCTTTGCATCCAAAACATGTTCGGCTGTGATGAGACCCAGATACTAAGTGACGGGCAGCACAACCCTCTAAATACGTACCAACAAGCCAAAATGGAAAATCCTTATGCCACCCAAAGCCCTAAGGTGGACAGCCTTCCTCAGGTCACATAGCTCTGTGGAGATCGAAGCTGGAGCTGCAGGCCCTCCCTGAGGACCCTCCTCTCCAGCCAGTGCCAGAAGCTACCCTGCACAACAGACTAATCGCATGGACAACTGACTAGTTCTCTTTAAAACAAAGATAAAAAGCCCACCCTTCTAATTCCGCTCTACAGTTAAACAGACTTTAAAGATATCACACTCCACCTATGATTAAGGCCTAGGACAGTTGAGTCTGCAAAACTGCAATTCCCACATCAGTAGTGAAGCACAAAACCTGAGCTTATCCAGTGCCACCAGATCCACTTCCTACCCACGTGAATGCACAAGATGCACTGAAAACCACCCGATGTATTTTTAGCTGTCTTCTCCATGAAGCATGGGTTTTTCACTTTCATGTTCCATAAGCAGAGAAGGGATAATAAATCTATGAGGATTTAAGATTATGATCCAAGTGAAAACCCCCCTGATCCAATGGAAACGTTGGCGCACGAGGGCTGGAGCAATTACATAATCGTCTAATTAAGCCAGAAACTTCTTCCTATAAATGGCACCATTTCTGTCTGATTTAAAATGAAACACAGCCAACTACATTTTGATCAAGTCTCACTTATGTAACGTCAACATAGCATTAGCTGGCTTCTACATAAAAGGAAAAAAGGGCTGAGTGACATCTCTGCATGATTTTGATTTCATCTTAATCTATGGAGTACCCCAAGTGATTAAAAATGAAACAATGAGTTCAGTTAGTCAAAACTGCCTCGAATGCTTTTGGCCCTAACTCACACGCTCTATTAAAAACAAGCAATTTAGAAATATTACATACATACAAAAACGTTTTACTGGCTTGTTAAACATCTCACAAGTATTTCACTATACATTAATCATTCAAAGGCACCTTTCAAAAGAATATTCTTTCACCTGTTCAGTAAAAACAAATAAATCATAAAAAGGATGCCACACTAGCTACAATATTGAAGAATTATGTTTGTACATTTTAAGGTCTAATGCCTTGATACAATTAAACACGCCATAAGTAACACTCCTAAATAAAGCGGACAGAGCCGTTTACCAGAATATCCACATTTTTGTTCCACTTACTGACCAGGAGCAGAGAAACACCGTGAATTCTTACATGTCCACGTGCACACTTTGGTCATCCGCCCTTCCCACCCGCATCACTAAAAACTAAGCAGAAGTAGTAGTTTAATAACACGCTGTTGTGAAAGATGGGACTGAGATTTACGTAGGGACATGCTATAAAGAAGGAATAAATGATTTCTACCGCATCTTTTAGAATAATTCTATTTCTGAAGACTGTAAGGACCAGAATAGTATTGTATTTATAGTACCACTATAGAAAGAAACCGTGCCATGTGGAGAAACATAAAAAGTATATAATCTATTACAGTACATTTATTTAGCTACAAATCAAACTGCTAAAATGTCTGCACTTACATTTACATCTCTAACATTTAATACAATAAAAGAAGCATGCCAAAAGAAAGAATACTATCATTATAAAACTGCTGAAAAACTCATTCATGCCAAGATGCATTCACAGGACACAAGAACCTCCAGCATTTGGTCTTTCAGCACCCCATACATCTGATCTTGTTATAGAGAAGCAATCCTTGTAAAAGCAGGTAGATGAGTATTTCTTAATTTCTCATTAACCTCAGCCTACATAGATGGTGAGCAAACAGATCACCATAAAAACATAAGAAGCCATCTTCAGTTTTGCATTATTTTTTTCTGTCATCAAGCTATAGAAGAAAACATGATTAAAAAGCCCATTAGAATAATCCTGGTTACCACAGAGGTGCCAACCTTTCCAATATTAATGTTGATACTAGAGCTTCTACTTGCTGGTCCCTCTTCCCAGAAGCAGCTGGAGGGCTGGTATGACTGAAGCTCACATTTCAGAAATATTCTCCAATTCCATACTCTAAATCCTTAGAGCAGTGTAACTCCACAGTTGGCCCCCGCCCCACACAAAAAGTAGCTATTCTGCTGCCCAGGATATAATTGCAAATAAGGAAAAGAAGCAAGATTCACAGCTGCACCTCCAATTCACCGTCTTTCCATTTCAATCTCAGGGAACAACAGGAAGAAAAAAAACAACTTCTGTCAATACGTACAAAGTACTTAAGGACACAAAATGGTTTATACCAGTAGCATATCTATGACTTGCAAAACTGACAATTTTGAGTGCAAAAGTGGTCACACCACACTTAGCAGAACAGAGGGCAAATTTTGCCATCTTTAAGTAAATGTTCAACTGTTCTGTCTAGATTTATGGAAAACAGCTATTCCAGTAAGAGAAGTATTCCTGATCCATACAAATGTAGAGTTCGCCCATCCCAGATGAACTGTTTAAAACAAAATATTCAACTTCAAATGGTCATTTAACATGAATATCAAATCTAGTGGTCTGAATTACAACTCATAGGTAGAGCCTTGATAAAGGCATGCTCCAACAGGTTATTAAAATAATAGTTCAATTTACTCTTATATTTTGGTCCTAAACATCAACTGACAAAAACCCCACATGAACAGTAACAGAAAAAATCCTCTTTTGATGGTTATATAAAAGAACATAAAAAGAATCAAAAGTAGAAATCCACATCTTATTTCTATTTCACTTAAAGCACAGTTCTAAATATTAGTTACAAATTAACAGCATAAAGATGTTATCAATTGCATTAAGAACATTGTTTCGTATGACAGAGTGCTCATACTGATGTAAATAACACTAATTGCTTCATTTCAAAATACATGTTTTTGTCATTTATTTATTATTTTATCTGAAGGAAACTAAGAATTAGCACGACTGCATCCATACTAATGAATTCACTGCTCTAATTTTTTATATTTGGCTTTTATCTTCAGATAATAATTCTCTGTCTCCCCTCACCCTCGAATATCACCCCACCCTTAGACAAGTCTGAATTTTAGCTAACAAGGTACCTGTGTCTTTGTATTCTTTTACTAATTCCGATTAACATTACCTTGACAATAATGCAAAGTGATGGACAAAAGCAACATAATATAATATTCCTTTCAAATTTGCTAACTTGATAATTAACCTCTCATTTATAGCACACCCTTTACAAATCAGGCAACGGTGATGACTGAGGAAATTAATTAAGTTAACTTTAATTTCATTTTGCATTAGCTGGGCAAATTAAGCTGACAAACAATAAAGGTGATAATAAAGTTCCACCTACATGAATTCTTCTGAGTATTCTCCGTGGCTCCCGGAGATGACATGGCAGTAAGAAATAAGCAAGTAGAAAGAAACACAGCACTGGTCAAGCGCAGGCTCCAGCTACCAAGCAGCTCCACCGACGTGCATCTTCACCGATGCAGAACAAAGACCGATGCTCGAAGGCGGCTGCTTTTTCAAAGCAGTAGGCCCGCGACTGCCAGCTTTCAGTGGGCCACTCGCACACAGCCGCATGCACATGGGCACCTCAACTCAGCGCCCGTCCAGCACCCGGCCGCAAGCTGCCAGCAGCCGGGCTGCACCAGGCACGCACGCCTGGGTTGGGGAAGGTACCACACGCTGCCAAACGAAGGGGTGCTCGGACCACAGGAATCCTCCCGGCAGGTTACACACCCGATGACAGGCAGTTACAGCACGCGTTTATTTAGCAGAGAGCTGGATGCGTTTGGAAATGACGGAGAGGCAAGGGAAAGGTACGGGAGGGTTCTGAAGTCTTTTTTTATTAGGCCACGTTCACAAGGCTCTCCTCCCCTCAAAGTATTTTTCCTTAACGTGGCTCAGCTCAGATAACCCACAAAACAGATCACATACTATTCTTACTTCACACGGAAAACATCAAAAATCTTGGATGTGATTTTTAAATAAGTTAGATGCAGTCTTCTCTACTGAAAACTGAATTTTTTGTGTTCCATATCCAGACTACATTTTCGCCAAAATATAAAAAAATAGTTACGCAGTTGAAAAAAAAAAAAAAAATCCACAAACATCATAGGACCGAGAATCTTTGCTTATGGTGACGCTGCAGTTACACAACGGTGTATTTCTGTTTCAGAAATTGTAAGGCGTTGCTCAGAATTTGGAACGCTGACACACGTTACCCCTCCAGTTTAGGAGGAGGCGCAGCGCTGCCGGAAGCCATGACGGCCATAACAATTCCTTTCTTTCACATAAAAAGATCACATTTTATAAAGCTCCTTGATGACAATTTTCCAAACACAGCGTACAGACAAAAGGGAATTAGATAGCAAATGCTTCTCCAATCATCATCATTAGAGGAAAAATTACCAAGAATGTATGGGCCTACAGAACTCAGTTTTGTTTCACTGGCGAAAACAGCACCAAAAATATCTACGGGAAAGATTAAAGGAATAATAATAATCGGGAGATAATCCTACCTTCAGTCTGGACTTTGGTAATTAAAAGATGAATTCAAGTTAGAGCTGCAGCCAAAACAGACTCCTATTGTTTTTCCCACATCAATCATTTCAGCATTACAGACAATTAAAATATTACAACTTTAAATGTTTTCTACATAAACTGAGTATGACAGGACTTAAGTTCCCATGAAATTCTTTCATATTATCTACGCAGCTAGCTATTCACCCTGGCGATAGCCACAGAAAATCTCTATTGTTACACGAGCCCCCTCCACTTCTCACAAACCCAGGACTCTGCAAAGCTGACTCCAGCACAGGGCCAGCTTCTACTGCAGCCAACAGCAGCTGCACCTGCAGATCCAAGAGCCATCTTCTTTTTAGCTGTAGTGATGTCATAGAATCACAGAAACATTAAGGTTGGAAAAGACCTCTAAGATCATCAAGTCCAACCGTGAACCCAACACCACCATGCCTGCTAAACCATGTCCTGAAGTGCCACATCTACGTGTTTTTTGAAATTCTCCAGGGATGGTGACTCCACCACCTCCCTGGGCAGCTTGTTCCAATGCCTGATCACTCTTTCAGTAAAGAAATTTTATCCAGTCTAAACCCCCCCGATGCAACTTGAGGCCATTGCCTCTCATCCTATCGCTAGTTACCTGGGAGAAGAGACCAACACCTACCTCACTACACCCTCCTTTCAGGCAGTTGTAGAGAGCAATAAGGTCTCCCCCTCAGCCTCCTCTTCTCCAGACTAAACAGCCCCAGCTCCCTCAGCCACTGATCACAAGACTTGTTCTCCAGACCCTTCACCAGCCTTGCTGCTCTTCTCTGGACACGCTCCAGCACCTCAATGTCCTTCTTGTAGTGAGAGGCCCAAAACCGGACATAGTATTCGAGGTGCGCCCTAAAATTGTTGTGATACATCCAACCTCAGAAAGCGCTTTTGACTTGGTGCAACACTAAACTGCAAAAACAGTAGAAGAGAAAGCTACATAAATGCATCAATATTGAAATTTGCTGGGAGAATAAACCAGCTTCCTCAAAATACAAAGCAACATCGGACAGGATAAAAGAGCATAAAAGTGCCACATTAAAAAAAAACACAGAAGATTCTCTAAAAATACACATAGATGAAGCAAAAATTAAAAAATAAGAAAGTGTCCCTACCCTCCACTCTCCCCTAGTCAGAATTATCATTTAAAAAGCTGATAAAAACAAGGTTTCGGAAGTATCTTTAGTATTCTGTGGGCTATATTAACTCATTGTCTGAATACTACTTTCAGGTGATAGCCATCATGTAACATCCTGAAATCTAGACAAGCAAACAGATTACAAACAAACAAACAGTACTATCAAATTTGTAACATACAAAGTTACATTATACCCAAAACACACAACAAGCAAAAAGTAAAAAAGGCATTTAAAGCATTAAACCAGAATCAGTTTGAGTGGAAGAAGTGATAAAACAAAAAACTATCTTTGATCAGCTGAGCACACAATATTTGTTACAAGGAAATCCAATTATCTAATTTGTCCATAAATAATCTGGTATCTCTGTAGCATCTCTTTCTAAATTTTGGATCTTCTTTAGAAACTCTACTCCCTATTTACAGCTTTGAAAATTCAGACCCATTTGCAACATGTACAACCAGCTTAGAAATGGATGCCATTTTTTCATTGACTAAGATCCACCCAAGCCTGTATTGCCCCTATCAAACAAGCCCTGTTTTGCCCTCACCAGTTGAAAACTAATCAAAAATGGAAGGAGCAAAAATAATTTCCTATCGTATCAGATAACTAATCCACCTGACAGTGCAGCCCTCCTTTTGTCAAAGCATAATGGGAAATAGCGTTCTGATGCAGTGATTCAAGATAAAATTGTAGGCAATATTGTTTCTACAGTTTAAATACATGAAAAAACCCTTTTTCCCCTTCCATTGAAATATAAATTCTATGTCTTGTATAGAAAATACTGTCTGCCCTGAAGACACTTCTAGATATTAAAATATTAGGTAACAAATTTATTTCCAGTCATCTGCAAAATAAATGCATACACAAGATTATACCCATTGTAGTTCGCTTCACCCCAGACTTAATAATTAATCCAGCAAAAGTTTTGTTGTCTTGTCGAAGGCAGCTAATACATTTTCAGCTGTACCTAGTGCTCAATACAACAGTGTCGCCAACTGAAGAAGTTGTCTTTTTGGGGGTCAGCAAGAGCCAAGCAATGGCTTTTTGTACATGACCACACGCAATCTCTGTCAAGACAGAAAACTGAAAACTTCCACTGTTCTTGGGTATTTATTTCTGTATAGAACAAGTTCTGAAAGTATGTCATTAAGTCTGATAACTCAGCCAAACAGAAGCTGATGTGTGCAACTCTGCACCATCCACCTGAGGGCTACAGAAATGCACATCTGAAAGCTGTTACATTTCAGTGCTGGTGGTATCTGCCCTATGTATAAAGATTCAGTTATTTACTGGGCAGGACTGAAATCAGTGAAAGATCAAGAGTGAACTTTCCTTAAATTTCTCTATTTAAAAGGGTTTTTTTTAAAAAACACTATTATTATTATTTTATATTTGTAAAAGGCTTGACTTGAAGTCCATACCTATTTCAAGGAAGGAAAAAAAGAGGATCTAGAAACTTTTAAAACGTGTCCTGAGAGTTAAACAGATGTGAAAGTCGGCAAACTTGAAAACACAAAAAACAAAATCAAAAGCAAGGTAGCTATAAGGACACTTCATCATTTCTTTTTCTTCTCCATATGTCTTATCCTGTTACACTATTATGAAAGACTTCAGTAGTTAAACTTATTTGCCTTTCACTCAAGGTTTGTCCAGAAGTGCCCAAGTCTCAAATCTTTCCATTCTCAAGAGAATGGTTATCGTATTTGGGAGTCTTGGTCAATTCTTGCCACAGACAATACAGCACATTCAATCTTGCAACATTCTCCTCCCATAGCCTGGATGGGAAAGACGCTGGTAACGCACATTAGTAACTAAAAATCTATCAAAATATTTTCAGCTCAAATAATGAGGAAAAACCCTGCAACTTAAAGATCCTTGACATTTTAACTCCATCTTAGCTTTATTACAATAGCATTAAGCAATTGTTTGCCAACTGTTTTCTGGTATTCCAAAATAAGAATTGTCATCTTTTACATCTGTGCTACAAGGTTTAAATACTTTAGATTTTGACCATAGTCACCTAAATAAATTCTAAAACAATAAGGAGACGCTCGTAGCAGAAGCACTGCCTATTTTGGAAGAGACACCCGAACAACCAAAGACACCCTTCCTCCCCTATTCAAATGAGTCCGTGAAACACAGAATCACAAAATACAACATTAAATTAGAATTCTCATTATTATTAACCAACTCTGTTATGGACACAATTTGTCAACAAAACATTCTTCACAGTAATGAAACACCTTGATTGTTCCTAATACGACAGACTCTGCCGTAGTATATTTTGAAATGTTAAAGTACAAGAACTCCATGTGGCTGGTACGATTTTCTACCGCAATGCCATCTACTCTTGTTCAGAATAAACATACAGGACTGTGCGCTCAAAATTACAGCACAACTTCTACAACAGCTACGTCATTGAATGTACGAGCTTTGCCAACCACAGGATATGAAGATCTCCATTGCATATTACCCATGCATCTGAAAGACCATATGAAGATTAGAACACTGTAGTTTATTTTGACAGCCATGAGTGTACATCATGCTGAAGAGAATCTGTAGACTGGAAGAAAAAAAAAAAAATCAGTTTGACACACTATTTGTTGAGATGAGTAGATTTCAAAGAAAAGGAGAACAAAGGGATGGAGTCAACAGACTGCTCCAAATGTGTACTCCTAGAGAGGGGCAGAGTGAAAGCCAGGAAATTAAAGTTTAGCTACAAACATATTTAAGCTACTGACAAAAGGACTGGAAAACAGCAATTTCAACAGAAGCATCTTAGATGCATGAAGAGGAATGGCAAAAGATCTGCATATCAAGTGTGACCCAACAACTTAACCTAGGAGAGACAAGCATGAAAAGACACCTCTTTACTTCAGCAGTCACCTCCTCAGAAATAGTATTTTGATAAAGCTTTTAAAACTTATCAGGACTTGTTTGGGAGAGATCTCTGATGCAAAGGGCTGAAAATATATTCTGTTGTATTGTAAACAGAAGCGCTGAAAATGGTCATAAGACCCATTTCTCTGAGCTTGAATGAAACTAATCCTGTTCAAGCTTAGAAATATGCATGACTCGGTAGCCAAAGCCATGTGGATATCTGCCCTTACAAATTTTCTGCCACCTTTCATTGTCCAAAAGTGCTGCGTTGCCGATTTCTAAATGGCCTCTATTGCTTTAGATTTCTTTCCACAAACAAACTCAAAACATTTAATCCTAAACTTTTTTTTTTTTTAAATAAAAAGGGACTTTTAGAACCAATTTTTATATCTCTCATGTATACAGTTCCCATTTGGACAAAGTCTGAAGTAAACTCAGCAGCATGTGTTATTACCATTGTGTAACTCCACTACTTTTATAACTTTAATTTTTCTTCCATTATCTACCTCACTGCTCTGCTTCATTCTTCCATATTGTAAAGATATCAATAGTATTCTGTAAATATTTACTAGGCAGTCCTGGCTGCACTGGAATAGAAGAAATATTAACTTAAAAAACAAAATAAACAATTGTACCATGTGCATAGAAGAATGGTGGAATGATTTCAAATCTCCGTGCAGTTATGAATGCACTAGGTTTCAAGTATCAAGAGAAAATAACCACATATTTGCTATGTAATATCTAGTTTCTCAGCTGTAAAAATGAAAATGATACAAGCCCTTTCTAAACCACGGAAGAGTACAATCCATCAAATCGTAAAAGCAAATGCACACACAAGTATTGACTAAAGTAAACTCTACTATTGCAAGAAATTGTCAAGACCCCCAACAGAACATTTTCTTTTAGCAGCTTTATCAGCCTCAGCCAGGACAGGACAGAGCACAAGCCAGCTCCTGCAAGCAGCTGTCCAAACATTGGAATTGATGCGCTAGGAAGAAAGTTCCAGGCTACTTCATATGGCATACTTAACGTTCTCATCTTTGAGAGCTTTGCTCTCTGAAAGATGTATTATTAAAAAAATAAACTGCACAACCCTTGAGATGTTTTGTCCTAGTGCACACTCACACTTCAGGTACACAGATGTCAGTGCTGTGGCAGTATCAACAGCGACACCACACACTCACTCTGCCTTCTTCAGAGACAGATGCTTAATATAAAGCAGCAAGAAAACATCTAATGTTCACTTTCTCAGCATCACAGATTATTACAGAACATGTCATGCTTATATTGTAACAGAAAACCCTTGAGGTTAGAAGAAAAGAGACTGGAGAAGTTTTGTGTGCCCCTATACACTATGAGTGCAGCAAACAACAAAGGAGAACGTCTGGCCCTGTACACAGTATTAAAGCAAAAAGGAAGAAAATCTATTTTTCATGATGAAAGAGAGTACAATCTGTAACACAAATGTGAAAAAGGCAGGAACAAATTCTAAAACAGTATCTCCACTGACAAATACAAAATTAATTCATCATTGCTTAAAATAGCATTATGTACTTATTTGATGCTACGTACAGCTAATAACATCAACGAGAAAGAGTGTTAGTAGATTCTCAACAATTCACTGATGCAAACAGGTATATACACTGAGCTCTGTTTGAGCCCCCTCTTAATGACACCTAGCATCCTCAAAGAACATAGTTAATAGGTCCATGAACTGCCCCTTTGTACCTTAGCACACACTGCAGGAAGATCTAAATAAAACCAGAAACAATTCTGTTGCATGGTTATGTGAAGGTTGATTTTGTTTCAATATTAAAATACGTCTTTAGCAAATATTAGCTACACAAGGGCACTTAAAATGTTCATAAGGTTATATACATTTGAAGATTTCGCAAATTTACAGTGATCCCATCCAGACTACACCTGTGTATCTATATCTATTTATATTTATACACACACAGAACTCCTGGGAAGTAAAGTTTTAAAACAGATCTGAGACACTTGTGAAGCTGTGCACCTGCCTTGTGAGCCAGACCTGCACTCCCACAGTCAGTGCCAATAATCAATTAGGTTTTTTTATGTATTCATTGTGAAACTGATGGGATGCATCACCGAATTCAGGTTTCCAGTGCTGTGCTATTTTGACCCTCAGACTATACCATTCAGTGTCTTAATTCCAGTAAAACTTTCTTTCCGTCCTGAGCAAGGCAGGAAAACTCAGCACTGGTGAACGTGAGAGTTACAGTTGAACTCTTTTTACCCCCTCTACCAAACAAATTTAAGGAATGTTTTTGTGGTAGTTCAATTTCTGTAGATTCAGATAGAATTAACTTAGATATTTATGAAATACATTTTTATGCAAGACATTTACCATCCTTTATCTGGAAACCAATACTTTTTAGCATATGGGTATTAAAAATCACATACAACAAGTTACTATCATGAAAACTGGCATATTGGTTCTTTTCTATTAAAAAACAATTTAATGCACAATGGTTTCAACCACACATGCAATGAAAGATGCAAGCGTATATAAAGGTACTTTAAACAGTTTTTCCTTCCTGGCCCCTACACTGGGTATTTTATAAACTGAATGTTTATGAACACATTTCACTCTGGACAGTTATGCAAGGATGAATTAGTTAAGGTTGCAGTATATGCTTGCAACATAAAATATAAAGTATCATCTACCCAACTATTTACGTAACATATTTCAGTTGGAACAAACTTTTCTTGAATACAGCAAACCATAGTTATAAGCAAGATAAAACCTTACCATAAAAGATTTACATAATGGTACTACTACTTCCTCACCTCAACCTTAAAATGTGCTAGGTAATGTACCACTAGAAGTATTTGCTTTTTAGATGACCGTGTTACAGTGGTAACTCAGACATGCTTCCTGCTCTTGCTGCTGCCTTTTCCTTCTTCTGCACCAGGATTTCTATGGCCATCTACTGAGTTGTTTCAGCATGCTTCATCAGCCGATACTAAACCAAACCAAGCAACAGATCATTTTCTGCACAAATCTAGCGAGCCTTGGAAGTAGCTTAAAACAGAAAAATGCAGGAAGCCATCCGTTAGACTGGGCAAAGCTGCTGTAGAACTGCAACATCTGTCACTATGTAATCATGAATCCTTCATGATCAGGAAGCTCTTATTCTCCCTGTTTATAACCAGCTGGTGAAATATATGCTAGATACTCAGAAACTGTCTAAAGGTCCAAAAGGCCGGGGAAACTTTGACTGAAGCCAATGCAATGAACACCTCTATTTCACCATCCAGGTTAAGAACAAAATTTCCAAGTAGCATCAGATCTGAGAAAGAACAACTTAGTAAGCAAGAAACCATAAAAATGTTTCCTGCAGGCATGTATTTCCAATCAGCCATAGATCTACTTTTTAGTATTTTAATCTCAATTTCCTGGGAAAATGTCAGGCAAGACAGTGAAAGCTGTTGCCAAAGTTGAAATACGGTATCTATTGTTTTATCTGAAAGCATACTGTTGTCATCTTACAGATATGACTGTCCTAGAAAGTTTGTTAGCTATTACTCCTCTCTCTTCTGCCAGGTACAAGCTTGTCCATCAGTTCATTGTACAAAAAAATACCGAAATTAGGCTGGCTGATATTTAATACCCATTTTTAAAGATCTGTCACTCTGTCTGCTTTTCCAGCCTTCCATAGCTTCTGCAACTCTTTTGGGTATTGTAGAATAAATTTGATGAGTTGGTGTCCAGCTGATCTAGACTATCCTCTAACCTGGTCCTTTCTCACCACAGCATGAGATCCTACTCCTTTCCCATTGATATTGGCTGCATTAGCCACAGATCGCAGGTGAACTTTTCAGTGAAGAAACATGCAAAGACCTTGGCTTTTTTCTTGATGTGTTTGCAATTTTTGCTCTTTGTAGTAAACTACAAACCTTCTCTTGGCTACCGAGACAAGCCTTGTCTACCCAAGACAAGCCTTTCATAACTACTATTGGAAATCTGCATGCATCTGTATACATTACAGAACCAGTTCCTTACGTTTGGTATAAATTTCAAGGTCAACACACAGCTAACACTTTCCTCTTCCAAAAAAATAATTGTCTTTGTACAATACTTACTGACAAAGTTACAAGCTCTACTGCAAAAACAAGAAGCCAGGAAAGAAACATCTTTGGAAACCATCCTCCTGCCTTCCAGAAACTCACTTAAAACCCCTAATCAATACAAACAGAAACCCAGGATTCACTATTCTCACAAGCACCAGATACTACAAAGTAGGTGCCTTGCTTTGGAACAGAATGAGCTTAGCATTACTTTTGGCTTTGTATTGAGCTAGCCTGTCTTGAAAGCTGTCAAATCAATCAAAAAAAGGGTTGTTATGGTAAGCTACAGATAAAGTGACATTTTACATAATCTATGTTGCTTGTCTGTTAACATCAGCTTTCTCATTTTCCTTTTTCAGCATTATGTAAAGATGAGATAGTAATGAACTGAAAAGGCAAGGAAGAATGCAGCTGATGGAAATTTTGATACCTTCTTTCAATTTCCAGAGACAACTAATTGACATAAGTCAATGTACTTGACTACATTCTCATAAGACTAGTCACAAAGCCACAGTCATACGTTATTCAAAGCAAAAGATAATAGCAATTGTCAAGTTGATTAAACATTAACATTAGTATGTAGAGTAAGCCCAAATTAAAATTTACTGAAAATGGTAATGTGTTCCATCTACGCACCACAGACAAAGCAATAATACTTGACAGAGTTTCTAGACATTGCCTATTATTTAGGACAGATATCTGTATATATCATTGTGTATATCCAACAAGCTCATCTACAAAATTTGCAGTTGTCTGATGTAACATAATACTGTGAAAATTTCACAGAAATAGCTAGACAAAAGTCTAACAAGTAACAGCCTGTGACACATATCAAAAACACATTCATGCTAGAAAAGACATCAACTAGTTGAAGACAAAGACCTTAACTTCCAAGGGAAAGGCTTGATTTAGGTACAGAATTTCTGAAATACAGCTAAGACAACAGAACCATCTGTGTTCTTCCTACACTTATGACTCTCCCAAAGAAACCAGTAGCAGGAACAGGTAAACTGAAAAATAAACAGTCTGCTGAGTTGACATAAAATTAACATTATCAAATGCAGAATAGGAACAGTTCCTTACTAGTTTCACTTAATACAAGAATTGCTGTAACTCTTGCAAACATTCAAGTAAAAAATAAAAATAGAACTTACCTTTGAAGGTCTCAAGTTCCTTCCTGTTGAAGAAAAGCAGAATTTAAAAAATAGTATTAAAAATACTACATCGAGAAATACAGGAGACATTTTACACAGTTTCACTCATTAAAAAACTAAAAACAAATATTTTGAGTATCATCGCTTATACAGGTAATATTACTAAGAGTGTTTATCTAAAGCAAACACTATCAGCCTGTTTAGAAACTAGGCTACTGCCTATTTATAAACATGTACAATTATGCAAATACTGCACATTTATATCCAGCCACATAATTTCTAAGTACACTGTTGCAAAAATAAGCAAGAATTCTTAAGGCTGTAGGTACTAAAACATCCGTTGCTTCGCAGAGCTTTGCCAATTTATAGCATAGTGAATAACAATTAGCGTTCCATTTTCATCAATGCTATTCAAAATCCTTTTGACAACAGTGAAGCAGAAAAATTCGACAGTATCACTGACTCAGTTGCAACGCACTTTACAGGCAACAGAAGTATACAGTGACATCCCTCTCAAAGGAGAGGATTTTCAAGTACTGAGTGACAACCCACAGCACTCACATAACAGAAAGCTAAGAAATGAAGTCAACAGCGATAGTACCTTTCTTCCTTCATACCAGGACACCTTCCACTTTTCATAGTGATGCAACTGTTAATGCAAAGGCTATAAAACTAACAGTAATATTTTCCCTGTTTTCAGGAAATTGCCATTGCTACAAAGTAGTGATCTATCCTGAATTTAGAGGCTAAAGGTGACTCTAATAGCTTAGACGTGGCAGAATGCTGGCCTTTTCTTTACAAAACGCTCACTTATAACAAACATCTTTTCAGTCTGTGCCTTGCAAACTGCCTAGTTACATTCTGAATTTCAAAAGCAAAAGTGACTAAATGAAAAAATAAACTAAAAAAAAGATCGAACTAACATTTTTCCAGATAAACGATTCTACTTACTATGCATAGACTAAAACATGCTTCAGTCATTACCGTCTACACTGTTTCACAACACATATGCTATACCATAACAACTCCTTCTCCCCTCGGACAGATGATGCAATTCAGCATTTTTTCTTGCACCAAAAACAGATAAAGTTGTTTTGAGCCTGAAACCATTCATTTTCTAAGCAGAACAAAGTATTCTAAAAGAAGAGAGAGAATACATTTACCTCCACATTTTCAGTGAACATCCCACTTTTGTCACCAAATGTCAAATACAGGTTTTCAAAAGAATGGGTTCTTTCCCAGGAAATCAGCTACAGGGTGATTTACAGTAGAGAAGCCTATTCTAACTTCCTGTGAGTATCTATTTCCCTTCCTGCTTCTCTTCCATCCCTTTCCCAAGCTAGTTTTTCCTTTTTTTTTTTTACCAGAGAAAAAAGTTAATTCAGAACACCTATGATTTGCAGGTTCATACCCTAATGATTTTTTCCTACCCTGTATCCTCTAAATATAATTACAAAATTCTTCAACACTCTCACGAGTTGCACTCCTTATGTTTTAATAATGGCATACTAGTTGAGAAAACAATCACAGGAGCAGCAGGAGGAAATGCTTATTTCCACAGACGGAAACAAAACTATACTGAGGAAACATCTTGTGAAAGTAAGAGGACAAAAGGAATCATGTGGTCTTATGCCACTTGTCCCCAAAAGGAAGACAAAACAATTGCTGTTATTGTGTTCTAACAGATAGGCAAACAAGATTGTAATACAGTAACCAACTGACAGTGATAGTCATTGCTTTTGCCTAAAACCCCAGAATCTTCCCTTTCAAAATCCATCAATATTTTTAGGGTTGATTTATTAAGATGCTGTCACTGTATCTATATATATAATTGCCATTAAGAAATTTGGAAATTAATATTTGACAAAACTTTTTTTAGAACACAAAGCTCTGAAAAAATTAAAATATCGACAATTAACATACAGTAAAAATACAGTTTTGGAATCTAAGGATCTGCATTTCCTAGTACCTCATGCCAATTCAGATTCAAAGATTGATGATTGTTTATATTTTAGACAACATGAACGAATCAGTCGCATCTTGTGGTTTGTCACAACAGTCTTAATAAAATACACATTTAGAAATACACATTAAAAGCACGCTCATTGAAAATATGCTCTGCATCAGCAACATGGTGGATTTTTTTTTTTTTTAATCCAATAATCCAAATAAAAAGAAGTTTTTAAATTTTAATCCTAAATCTCGCTCATCAGCAGCTTTGGCAAGAACCAGACACTAAAGTGGAGACTATGACTCATACAGACACTGGAAAAGCAGATGACTGAAGACGGAATCAGTACATTTTTTAGATGTGTTATTACAAAGTTCTGGACAGATGTAAAAATGCATTACAAAATATTACATTTCTCCTCCCCTATGTAAGTAAATAATTTTGTATTTATTGATAAACTGTCAGGAAGAAGACACTTCCTATATCTTCTCTACGAATCTACAAATAAACCACCTGCAGAAGTAAATACACTGAACTTCCATTAGGAAGGAAACTATGTATTTGGAACACAGACATTCTATAAAAGAAAAAGCAGTTAGCTTGAGTAATTACAATAAAAACAAGATTAAATGGAAAACAGTTCTGGAAAACGGTCATCTTCAAAACGGGGTCACAAAGCTAGTCGGAGGAGAAACTTGCATTGGAAGTAGGCCTGGGTGAGCAGCTAGGACTGCTGACTTATTGTTTTAGATCTTGGTATACTGAATCACCAACTTTCATGCTATATATTACATTTTAATATTTGTTTTTCTTTTACTTAAATTGTTCATTCTTTGACATCATTTTTCACATTCGGTTTATACAAAAGCTACAGCAGCAGAGCTCAGCCTTTGATGGACAGCTTACTAACAACATCTTACTAGAAGACAAAACTGCCGTACAATGATTCATCTCAGCAGAAGAATTCTGTCAACTGCTTCAGCCCAACAGTGTATTACCCTACACATGTTTTCCGCAGAAAAAGGCTAGCCTTCCTGTCTGCCCTGTTTGTCTAATTGTCTAATCCCATTGCTTAGTTTAAGAAAATTGAAAGCTTTCCACAAAGAAATGCTCCTGGATTTTACAGGCTTATTAAAAAAAAAAATCATGCAATTCACAGATGGATGAGCTAATCCTTTCTATGATTATTAGAAAGAAACCACACACATGCCTTGCCCCTAGCCTCGCTACCTGTGAAGGCTCTTGAAGCCCAGTGTGGGCTGCTCAGCATCTATCCAGGATTAAAGGAACTCCCATGCTGGGTCTGATCACAAATCAAACACGCTGTTTGGCATCTGACTATATGCTCTTTTAATTTAGCTACTAAATTTTAGGTTAGTGACAACAAAGCTGGCTAGTTACACAAATAAGAATGTTCTTTACTTTTTTACAGTTAACAGTAAGCTTTCAGAAGAGAGACTTAATTACTAGTTGTATTATATTATAAATATTATTATTCCAGGTGCTTGTTTTCACAAAATAGATGTGGGGCTTAATTATTCTGCAAAATTCTATACTTTTCAAATTCAGCTAAAAATGTCCAACAGTATAGCAGCAAGTAAAGGGCAACAATTGTCAGTGAAACTCGAATTGCATAAGCCTGGTTGCCTACTTCAAGAGAATACCTAAGTCAGGACAAAGATGATATCCGGGTATATTTTAATGTCAGCTTAAGAGACACACTAATTCGATTCTCGGCCCCTTCTGAGCATGATGGACATAGGAAAATCTAACAATAAATCCCTCTATGCACCATGACTAAAAAGGCAGAGCTGATAGCATCTCACAGTTCAAAATAACCCGAAGAAATGAAATCAAAGCATTGTTAATGCAAGAGATTCTGTTGAGAACTTCTCTGAAACATCTCATCAAAAAAGGTCTGAGCCACAGGTATAGAGGAAAAGGATATATATAAATATCAAAAAAACGCAATACCCCATTTTAGTCTGAAGTATACCTTTTAAACAAATTTTTATTTGCAAGAAGTATAATGAATTCTGAAGTGCATTCTGAAACTGAAACTGTCATGCCCTGAAGTTCTGCTTTGACAGGATGTGTCTTTTGAATTATAATTTTTAAGTTACCTGGAATGTTCTAATGATCATGTTGTCAGCAGTCTCAACTTCATTTACAGAAAAGCTGAGCTTCAGGGTTTATGGTGAGAATATGTAACTTTAGAGACCACAGGCAAAGCAAGCTGTCTACAATATATAACTAGTCCCACAGAGTAACTGACACGACCAGAACTTACATGAACAGTTAGAAGGCAAACACAAATTCCCAGCTACCTTCCCATTCCCCTCAGGCTTTTCATTGCACTGTTGGATTAACCCAGCTCTAGTCACTGGGCATGAGAAGTGGACACTAGGAAGAATATTCTATTGGATATCACCGATAAAAATAAATCCAGAAAGAGGAATATGGAAGGAGGAGGAAAAGCAAGAGGGAGAAGGCAAGTAAAGATCAAGGACAAATGCTTGCTGGAGGTTTCCAGCTTCACAAACTAGAACTGTGTGTAAAGATACAAATAAAGCTTAAAATCCTGTAAATTCAAGTTATGTGGACATCACATCATTCCTCCTAAATTTCATCCTCCGTTCTTCTAGGTGATCCAGCCAGATGTACGAATCACGTAATATACCACAGTGTGGCACTCTGCAACGCACAGAAGCCATCTGGAGTGCCTGGCTCCTGGTTCGCACAACTGGGTTGCATAGGATGCGGCAGCTTCCAGGTCAGCCTTAGATGTTCCTGAACCAATGCAGGGTGGAGGCAGAGGACAGAGAGGCCCTAGTACAGGGCTTCCATCCGCTCTACAGCAGCTGGACAAATTTATCAGTACTAATCTGTAGCCACTTCTAGAGAGAGCATAGAAATGCAGTTAGGCAATCCATAAAAGCATCCTGCACATACAGAGGCCATAATAGAGAACTGAAAGCAGAGGACAGAAGCAGTCCCACCCTTTCTGTGCTTCTGTTAAGATAAAACAATAAAACGCACACATAGCCTCAACAAAATACTT